>Ga0326512_10001984_pt1 | contig 15358 bp, 15 predicted proteins | sample 1_2617_0518_D_FD_203652 | JGI IMG/M metagenome (GOLD analysis project Ga0326512, IMG submission 203652) | Bovine rumen microbial communities from UC Davis, California, United States - 1_2617_0518 | ecosystem: Host-associated > Mammals > Digestive system > Stomach > Rumen | place: USA... | reverse complement strand
AGTAGACCCTAATATAGTCAATATAGTTGGCGAATGTGCTTTCAAAAACATTTGAGCTTTATTCATATAATATTCCTTTCTATTTTAATAAAAATAAAAAGAATAGGCAATTATATATTTTGCCTATTCTTCTTTGAAGTTTAAATTGTTATTTTTTACCAAATTTCGGTATAAAAGCATTTAAGATGTTTCTACCTAATGTACTAGTTATTGTATGTTCTTGATCAAACATAAATGTTAAACCCATTCCATATAATCCCATACAAATGGTTGCTATAGTTTGAGTATAAGAAACTCGATTACGATTTCTTTCTCGCTTGTCTTCAGCAGCTATTTCTTCCCTTTTTATCTTCATTTCGTTTCTACTTTGTTCAAGCTTAATTAATTCGTTTCGAATCTTATCTCGTTCTTCTAGTAATCCATTTTTGCGATCATCTGTTTCAGATATAACTTTTAGTATATCATCAAGATCATGATAATCTTTCCATAAGGCTTCTTCTATATTGTTTTCCATGTTTTATCCTCCTTTTTTACACGATAACAATTACCCCCTTCATTATAGGAGTTGTTCATCACGCGAAATCTCAGCGTTATGAGAAATTTTAAAAATAGCATATTTTTTATGCGGATTAGCTATTTTATTAGTAGTTATTTTAAAACGACATAAACCAGTTATAGGATCAATGTCTATTTGTCCATGAGCTTCATATGATCGTCTTTTTATTAAACTAAATATAATACCAAGTATAAATCCAATTATAAGAAATATAAACTCCATTGTTCCTCCTAAAAAATAAAAGAGAAAGGTCTAAGTTATTTAGACGCTTTTTCTTTTTTGTGGTTTTTCTTATTTAAGAATTTTGTAATTCCAACATAACTTCCGATTCCTACAGCAACTCCTGTAGCAAATGGAGTTATTCTTTTGATAAATTCTTTCATAATTTTACCTCCTTTTCTTTCATTATAACATGTGTTTTTTACGCGAATTTGAAAAAAGTAAAGTCTAAGTTATTTAGACTCTACAAAGATTGATTTGATACCTTTTATGATATCTTTGAATTCTTCAGCAATAATCTTGTTAATCTTATGAAATTTAGCTACAAATTTCTTAGATCCTATAATTTCGTTAATTATTAAATATACCATACTTAATAACCAAGCTATTATAAGAGCTATAGTCATTGCACCTCCTATCACAAATAACATTACAATGCTTAAAATCTTATTCATAAATCTTTCTCCTTCTTTCATTATAACATGTGTTTTTTACGCGAAAAATAAAAGAGTCTAATTATTTAGACTCATTTATACTGTGTAATTGCATTATAGTTTTAAAACCAAATACTAATACCAATATTGCTAATGCACCTCCAATTGCATAAACAACATATTCTAATATTTTATTTAACATAATCCAACACCTTTTCCTTTCTTATTATAACATGTGTTTTTTACGCGAAAAATAAAAAGAAAAGAGTATGTTTTTCATACAGCTTTTCTTAAAAGTTATTTAATTGAACTTTTGTCACAATAAACAATATTAGGGGTAAAAGTTTTTCCATAAATCTCATAGCGTCCATTATATTCACCTCTTACTTGAACATTTCTATCTGCTTGAGCTCCGTATTTATATTTTACTCCATTTTTTGTATATAAAGGACTTCCTTTTTTAAGAATAGCATTAAATGGATATGTTGGACTAGGATCTGTTTTTATAGAACTCATATCACAATATACTTCATGCGGATTAAATGTTTGTCCCCATATTTTGTATCGTCCATTTAATTCTCCTTCAACAGTAACTGGTCTATCTTGGCTAGCTCCATTAGGATATTTAACGCCATCACTATTATATAAAGGACTTCCTTTTTTAACAATGGCGTTAAATGGATATTTACCAGGATCTGGTGGAGTTGGGCTTGGTCCTTCTTGATAATCTATAGTTTCTGGATCAATCCATTTCCAATCGCTAATTGCTTGAACACCTAAATGTAAATGAATACCAGTAGAATATCCAGTAGTTCCTGTATATCCGATTATGGTATCTTTATCTACAGATTGTCCTTTTTTAACACATATTCTATCTAAATGAGCATATGTTAAACGTATACCAATTCTTGGATATGCAATACGTACGCAATTAGCTCCATAATTGTCTTGATATACATTTTCAACAACACCATCTTCTAATGCATATTGTGCCCATTTTTGTCCATGAGTACCATAATCACATCCATTATGTCCTTTCCATTCACCTGTTTTAGGATCATGTCTCCATCCAAAAGGTGATGTAATATAATATTGATCTGGTCCGGTTCCTCTCTCTCTTCTAAAAGTTCTAGTTGCTAACTTCATTGTTTTCACCTTCTTCTGGAATATCACCATTTTCATATGATTCTTCTAAATCATGTGTTTGTGGTATTTCATTAATTTCATCTGTTGGTATTTCACCATATATTTCTGTTTCTTGTTCAGAAGTTAATACTGGTTCATCATACTCTCCAAATTCGTCAATATTGTCCATAACGTTTTGCCTCCCTTCTTAACGTTTTTCTTTGTTGCAATGTTTCTATATTATCTTTATATTCTTCGGGATCTAAGAAATGATCTATATTTATTAAAAGTTCACACATATCAACTAAATCTATATTGTTATTTTGTAATACTTTTATACATAATTCTCTAGCTCGTTCTAAACTTTCTTTATACATTATCTAATCTCCCTTCATTATTAATTATTTCTTTTTGTTTAATTGTTTATAAATTTGATTAAAATACACACTTGCTCCTGCAGTTAATATACCTTGAGTTAAAGCTGTAAATATGGCCATAGCTATATCCTTTAATCCATTAGCACTGCAAGTAGCAAATACATATAATCCAGCAAATATAACACCAACTATACCTAATAGTATTGGAATAAATTTATCTTTAATTTCTGATCTTTTAATTCCGCAACCAACTAAATATAATACTGGTATAAGAATAATAAGTTCTGGTTTGATAAATTCTTTCATTGTTTCAAATATATCCATTTATATCACCTCCTTACTCTTCTTTTATTTTTAAAATCCCAGATATTTGATCGGACATATGATTTATATATTGATCGATATAATCTGGATCTTCTTCTTTTTTATTATCAGTATTATATAGTATACATAATGCTCCAACAACATACCCATCTTTGTTTGTTATTTTATGACAATAAAAAGATCTAACTTTTCTTGCTTTTAATAATTCGTATGTACCTATATCTACATCTTTTATTTCATTCAAATCTCTTACAATACAATGACCTGTTATATCAATTTGATTAACTGGATAACCAACCATTGCTCTGAATTGATTTTGAAATTCACTCATTATTGGCTTATATCCTCTATTCACAGCTTCATTAGTTATACTAACTTTAAGAAACGATATCGAATTCATATCCTTTCCACCATTATGATAACGAGCTAAAAAAGCACGACTAGCACCTAAATCCATTACTGCCGATTGAAGATTTGAATTAATAGCGTTATCTATTGCTATTGCTGTTTGATCTTCCTCTGGTGTTAATACATGCCCAGAAGAACATTTTTTCATTTGATCAAGCATCGTGTTAAACAGTTTTTCATTAAACTCGTCTTGCTTCTTATCTTTTTTCACTACAATAAATAAAAATATACCAGCAATAACAATTAATATTCCTAATTCGGCAATCGCTTGAGCTATAGATATTCCTTCCATTATATAGTAACACCATCCTTTTCTAATTTCTTTTTCATTCTATTATATTTTCTTTTTAAAAACCAACATTTAATTTTATGGTTATGTATATGTAAATAGCTAATTCTACGTTCTAAATATATTAAATCACAAATATCATATTTTTTTATTATGCTGTTCTTTGCCATACATACACCTCTATACTTGAAACTGTATGATCGTGAGCTTGCCCTCCACCTTGTGCCGTAATAGTGTGTGAGTGTGAACCATCAGATGTTGTTGCACGTTCGTTTGTATTTCCACTACCAACTGACTGTGGTCTACCTAATGATTTTGTACCACTATAATTACTAGCCCATCTTACTTCCATGAAATATTGATTATGATTATGTCCTCCACCAGAAACAGAACCGCCATGATTGTGTGATGGCATTTGATTTACTGATATAGCTGTTCCTGAAACATTTTTACCTGTGTGACTAGATACTGAGTCTTTACCTTTTGCTCCACTTGTATCATTTGTTGCAAATAAGAAATGATTCTTTAATTGAACCCAAGTACCACCAAAAATTGTTCCAGGATTAGTATTAACGGCACTTATATAAATAGAACCAACCGGATAAGCAAGTAATGCTAAATTTTCAGTACTATTTAAGTTAGTACCTCTAACTGGTAAACGCCATGCAGTAGATTCATTTTTTGAATTCGCATAATTTGTATCAGTAGTATAATTAAAATATAAATTATCTTGATTATCTATAACACCAATTGTCCAGTTGCCATTTTTGGTTTTAACAGAACATGCTGGAGCATATCCACCACCAGTTCCTGTATTTTTATTAGCCACTGGTGAATTATCTCTATCACTTATCCATGATCCAGTTTTATTTTTTTTAACTTGTCCAGTAGGTAAAACATCCCTTGTCGATAATAGATCACGTCCTTGGATATCGCCATTTACATCCAACTTACAACTAGGCTTTTTATTTATTCCAACTCTTCTATTGGCTAAATCTTTCCAAATAAAAGCATCTGCTGTGTTTAATGTGTATGGACCAAATACTGAACTTTCTAGTAAATCAGTTACTTGAAAATATAATTGATAACTACTAGACGTAGAAAAAGTATCGTTTAAAGTAGTTGATAAAGACCAATTTCCATTTTGATATGTTATAGCAGCTGTTGACGGCAAAGCATTGAAACTACCAGAAGATCCAACTCTATATTTTATAGATTGTATACTATTATTTTGTAATAATCCAGACCAATTAGTATAATAACCACTTATATTTACAATAGCTTTATCACCTATAGTATTTTGTCTTGTTATATTAACAGATGCGTTATTAACAGAAGGATTAGAATAATCTACTAAATCTATTTGTTTCGTTACTTTAGTATATTGTCCACGACTATCAACTGCCATAACCTCAAAAGAATTTGATGATACATTTGTTATTTCAAATGATATATTACTTTGTGAAACATAATTTTTTCTTTGTGCTGTTATATTTGATGACGATATTTCATAATAATTTCCACTAGAACCTTTCTGTGGTGTCATTGGAGTTATTGATCCAGATATTTTATTATGATTTTTTATAAATTTATTAGAACCAGCTATTGATGTATATGCTGTATTTTGAACGTTTATAATATTTGATGTAGTAAATTGTGGATTATATGAAGAATCGTTTGTATTAATTCCATAAGTTACTTGAGATGATTCAACATTAACATTTCCAGTAGAACACGTTAAACGTATTTTATATTTTCCAGAAGTTTTATTTGGCAATGTATTATTAAAATATGTTATCCATTCTGAAGTATTGAAACCACTTACACTAGAACCAGTTACATTGGATATACTTTTTTCATTGTTATTATCTCCTATAAAAGTTATAGTGCACGATCTACTTTTTTGATTATCAATATTTATTGCGAAGTCATTACCTATAATAAACGATGGAACGCCATTAGATTTTATTGACGGATATGGATATGTGGTTATTGATTTCGAATCTGAATCAGTATCTAATTGACTATCTTGTCTTCTTACACTTATTTGAACATCATAAGTAGTATTAGCATTTAGCCCACCTATATCAAATTGTTTTGAAAAACTTGGTTGCACCCAACTTCCCCATTGACCACCGCTTACTTTTAAACGATATCTTACTCTATCGCATGTGTTTGATGCATTCCAATTTACTCTAATATTAGTTTCATCTATTTTTGAAACCTCAAAACTTGTTATAGATGTATATCTAGGAATAGTAGTTAACTGTATGCTATTTGATACACCACTAGCAGGTATAACTGAGTAACCAGGATCAGTTGTATAATAACTATCTTTATATAAATATGCCGATACCTGTATTGTTTTAGAACCATTAGCTTCGTGTGGTATCCAAATATTATTAACTTCTGCTATTTGTATAGTATCATGATAACCACGATTTGGGTTAGCTGTATCTAATTGAAAATCTGTATCATATTGTACAACAAGATTTCCATTTACATATACATAAAAATACCATCCTCCAGTATTTGTTCTTGCACCATTATTTTGAATCTTTACACGAACATTTACAAAAGTACCATTTGCTGTTATATAATAATTACTTTTATTTGGATCCGTTTGTACCCATTCATCAACTTCCATCCAAAAGCCGTAATTATATTTACTAGTAGAACCTTGAATAACTGCCATGTGTTATCAACTCCCTTCTACATATTCAATAATATTATTATTATCTAATGCTACTGTTACCAAACGATTAATAGAATATTTATTGTTAAATTGACCATAATCGGAATAAACCCTATCTTTTGATAATTCTGCAACAACGTTATTTCCATCTTTTAACAAATAAGAATTAGATGTCATATGTGCTGAATCATTAGATGATTCTGAATATAAACGTAAACCATTTTTATCTAACTTATGTTCCTTACCATATACTTCATCTATAAAACCAGACCACACATCTGTTAAACCTTGTGCTACTATCAAATCTGTTATTTCTAATGTATTGTTAGCAGAACATGTTATTTTTATTTTAGGAGTTGATGTTCTGGCATTATATGTTGTCGGATTACCGTTTTCGTCTAATAATGCAACAGATACCCATTCGTTACTTAAATCTGATGTGTTTAACAATGTTATAGTGCTATCACCATCACCTATTAATTCTACTTTAACTACGTCTGGATTTCCAGTCGCAGTATGTTTAAATTTAAATGAAACAGAATATTCTATTCCTTCTTGTGTAGAATAATATTGTTCTAATGAACTAGCTCCTTGTAATATAAATTTGCTTCCACTAGCTGACATTGTGTCACTTTGATAAGTTGTTATATTACCAGAAGTTATCCAGAAATCGGTATTCGAAAAGCCAACAGAATTACGAAGTAAATTCGAACCGCCAGTCGATCTAAAAATAGAAGTTATATTATTAGCACTTAATTCAACCATTCCTTGAAATTGTTGGTCAGCTGTTTGTGAATTTGCTCCTAAATATAATTTGTCTAAACGAACGTCTAATTTATATTGATTATCGGATAAATCTTTATAAAATTTTATGTGATTATGATCATCACCAATAACCATTTGACCATCTGAATCCATATATACACCAGCTGATGGAGAACTAATAGTATCTTTTGCAACTGAATGTATTTTAGTACGATCTATAACAAATCCACCAATTGTAGCGTTAAAGGCACTTAAATCATCTACTAATATTTTACTAGCAGTAACTGATTTAGCAGCAATAACATTTCCATTTAAACTATTTGTTTCATCTTGCTCAACTTCATTAAATTCGCCATTAAAATTTAAAGCTTTATATAAACCGTCTTCTGTTCTAAATAATAATTTATTTGCAACTATTGTTCCGGCATTTATTAATGATCCGCTTATATTTACAGCTGATAAATCTCCAGCAACATATATTTCTTTACCATCTATGATTTCTGTTCTAATATTTTGTATTACACCAGATGTAGCATATAAATTTTTAATAGAAGCTGTGTCTATATTAGCAAAATCAATTTCAGCATAATCAGCGTCTAATTCATCTAAAATAATTTGACTTAACCCTGTTAATACACCATCACGTATAACAAAAGCAGAATTTAAAATTGTTATTTTAGAATCATGCAATGTTAATTCATTTTCATGTGCATCTATAACGTTACCCTGCGCATCTATAACGTTACCTTGACTTTGAACTGTATCATTTATTTGCGTTATTCTATTACTTTGTAATGATATAGTGTTACCTTGAGCTTGTATATTGTTTGAGTTTAAAGTTATTCTATTATTTTGTTGGTCTATAACGTTGTTCATAGATGTTATAGTATCACCTTGAGCAATTATATTTTCATTCATCAAATTCATAGTATTGCCTTGAGCTACGATACTATTTCTATTTGCTTCTATAGCATTATTTTGGCTAATAACAGTATTATTTAAAGATATTATTCTATCTCCTTGTTCAGTAATCATAGTATCATGTTGATTTATTACATTATTTTGTTGATTGATTTTATTATCCATTAAAGTAATACTATTGCCCTGAGCAGTTATCGTATTATCCATCATTCGAATATTATTTCCCTGCTCATCAACTTCATCTTTTAAATCTAAAACTGATTTATTACGAGCAGCAGGAGATGTTATATTAGCTGTTACTGTTGCATAATGATCTTTTATTAATACTTGTACACGTTCATTATCTTCAGCATCTACAGTTGTTTCAACTGGAGTTAAAATATCAGAACCATCTAACTGTACATACTCTTTATTATTTATTTTTTTATATGTTCCTTTTACTATAGTTCCTTCGTCGTTTTTATCTTTATTATCTACAAGTTTAGCAAACTGATTAACTATATCTTGTGATAGAGCCATAATATCTCCTCCTTACTTCCATAAATTTTTTGTAAATATAGCAGTTTCTGAAACAGCACAACTTGTATCACAAGATATTGATTGTGATATAACTTTTGCCTTTATTCCTATCAAACCTGCTTTTTTATAATTCAAACGTACGCAATCTCCTATTCTAACAGGGCAATAACCATGAGTATAAGTTACTTCATATTCTACAGAATTTAAATTTTTTAATAGATTTTCAGCATATTCATCTATTTGTGCTTCCGTTGGTATTCCTGGTAATTTAGGAGACGTATCTCTGTATATAATTCTTCGTCCTCTAGATTGTATTGATGTTGGACTATTTGGATCATTATTTTCAACAACTGCGTAATGAACATCCGTACCAGTCGAACAAATAACTTCAACAACATTTGGTATACCATATATATCATGATTTATATTTATTTGAGGATATAAAATAGAACTATTATCATCATTATAAGTATATACGGGTTGCAATTGATCTATTGTTTGTTTTGGTGAAAATAATATTTTACCTTCTTCGTCTAAATTATATTCGTATTTTGCTTGAGCTAGTAAGTCTCTTATAAAACTTAGCCAATTATCATCAGTATTAGCAACAAAATCATTAAGTAATAATTTAGGTTCATCTAGTTCTGTTTTGATAACTGGTGCTCTACAATTTTCTCTAACTATTAAAAAAGCTTCATTTAAAATATCATCATCTTTTAATAATGAATATCCTAAAGGAACTTTTTTTTCTTTTAATTCTAACAAAGGAGTATACGCATCCATAGATACATTCCTAACCATACCATCAAAATTTGAAGATGGTGTTTGTACTAAAAATATACCTAATGGTATTTTTTCATTTACTCCATTTTGACTTACTTTAAGATAAATCCTAATATAGCATTCTCCCAAAGCATTATCAATATCAATAGAGGCGGATCCGAGAGTCTCGGACCCTAAATCTCTTTTGATATTACAAGATTTTATGTTTTGTATTAATGTTTTATCCTTCCAAGTATTAGGATCTACTTCATAATATTCAAATGATTGTTCCATTGATTCGGTCCAATCTATCATACTATATACCTCCTTCTACTCTTGTTATTGTAAATGATATTGGTATTACAATATCAGAATATTTAGTTCCAAAAGCAACATTAATATTAGCCCAATATCCAGTTCCAGATGGTTCTCTAACATACACGTCACCTTTCCATCTAGATAATCTACGAATCGCATATATTGTTTCTTTATCTTCTTTTGGTATGTCAACGCTCCATGAAGCAGTTTCGCCTATATGCGTTCCATAATAACTAACAGGATATTCTCTACCAGCATAATTGACTAATGATACTTCAAGTGCTTTACTTTCATTTATAGATATGTTATAAGGTAATATTAACATTGAACCAGACCAAGCAGGTTCAGTTACATTAGTACCTTCATCATCTACATTAAACGAAGACCATTTTTCAGCCCATTGGATAATAACTGCTGGATTTTTTATTTTTACACCAGGTAAATCTACATAACTAATAGCACCAGTATCATTAGTTTTTGCTACTATTCTATATCTAGCATAATCTAATGATGGATGAGGATCTGTTATATATAAATCATCTTCATTTGGAATATTATCTTGTATTAAAGTAAACGTACCATCGTATTCTCTTCTATATACAGATAATGTACAATTTTCTACAAGATGCGATACTATTTCACCACTAACTTCTTCGAACTCATTGCAATAAGGATGAATACTAGCTTCGTAAGTTTCTTTATTAAATATTACATTTCCATATACATCATAAAAAACCTCATCGAAATATACAGTAAAATCTTTAGAATCAGTTGCTGTTAAACCTGAATTCATAGATACTGTAGCATTTATAGTATATGATTTATCATTATCTAAATCAACGTTACCTGGGGTCATTTCTAATAAGAAATTCCATTTATCTCCTTCTTTTGGATCATAATATTTTGTATAAATTTTATCACCAGCGGAAACCATTTTGACGTTTCCAATATCATCCACTGTCTCATAACTATCGTTAGCTATAATTTCAACATAATAACTAATTGGTGTCTGCTCATGAGGCTCTGATGATATTGCAATATAGAAAGGAAAGTGATTTATTTCGTCAATAGACACCGCTTGATCTCCGCTGGAATTTAGAGTATCTACTGTTATTTCTGGTTTTGCATATACGTATGCTACTCTCTCAACAGAATAGTCACTAAATTCATCTGCAACGCCTCTAGTTTTTACTTTCCAATAAATAGCATAACCTTGTGACAAAGTTAACCATGTTGGATTTTCTGTATCAATAGTATATACACTAGTTCGATCTTGTTCTTCAACTGGTTTTTCATTATAAACAGTTACATCAAACGTCATATCTGGAACAGGTTGCCCAGATTGATCTTTAACTATAAAATGAATACTGGCTTCAGTTTCTAAAGAATCATCTGAAGAATTATGAACCCAATATAAATTTAATTGATCTCCAATTACACATTGTGAAACATTACTCCATGTAGTTGGAGCTTGAGGTCTTGTGCCAACTCTAATTGATCGTATCTCACTATATCCGATTGATTGACCTCTATCATTTATTGAAGCAACTCTAAAGAAATATTCATGACCCAAATCGATATTATAAATATGTAATTTAGGACCTTGTCCTTCTTCTGTTTGCTGACTTTCTTCTTGTCCTGTATCAAACAATTCAATGTTTGTTACCCATTGAACAAGATATGTTTTAGCAGATGGAACATCATCCCATTCTACATATATTCCATAAATCTCAGTTTGTTGCTCGACATTCTTTGTTGCTCGTAAAGCAATTATATCAGTTGGAGGAAGTGGTGTAGAATATAGATTTTCTGTAAAATCACTCCATCCACTATATATATTACTATTTCTTATCGATCTAATTCTTACTTTGTATTTATGACCTGGATCTACATCTGTTGTAAATTTACAATATCTTGTTTCCATATTTATTGTAGCCGTTCCAGTTTTATACTTATAAGAATCATCTTGATATATAGCAAATTCTAATGTATCAGCGTTTATACCTTCTTGAATGTTTTGTATTTCACATTCTAATACATTATTGCTTAATATTTGAAAAGTTGGATCTGGTGGTAATTCTGGTGGATTGTCTGAGAAATTATATTCTCTCACAACCGCTTGTCCATCACTCCAACTATCTGATATTGGTTTTATTGATACTCGAACTTTTTTAGCTTCTTCTGGAGCAGAATAACCACTTTGTTTATCAGTAGTTGTTCCATGACTTCCAATACGCCATCCTCCTTGCCCAGTATCGTAATCCCAATTTACTTCATAATGTTTTGTATTAGCTCTATCAAATGACCATACACAAAACATACTCCTGCTTGTTCCGGCGTCAAGCGCAAACCATTCTATATTTGGAGTGGTTACAGCTGGAGGTTGTGGCGCCGGTTCTGGTACAGGAGTAGGGGTCGTAATTCCTGGAATAGTGAATACTTGTCCTACATATATGACTGGATTTTTTCGTGGAACACCATTCGCATCGGCTATAGTTGGCCATTTACGTCCATTACCGTATACTGCCGCAGCAATATCCCACATACAATCTCCTCTTACTACATGCCATTTACCATCGATTAAAGGCATAATTACGACCTCCTCTCTATATTAGCGGCTCTTATTAATGTTCTAACAGCATCTGATACACTGCTTTGATCATCATAAGTTATTCCGTTAATATTATATGTATCTCCACTATTATTTAATGAAGAACCTAATTTATTTATAGCAGATACTATATCGGCATTTACTCCATTTTGACTTTTTTGCTTCATTCCATAACTTATAGCTGATAAATTAGAACCTAAACCAACATTTCCAAATAAACCGCCTATTCTAGAAGCTCCTGATTCAACATCTGTTAAATCTAAAATAGGACTTATAACAGGTCTATTGGTTCCATCTGAATCTAATATATCATTTATAGATGCTATTGCTTTTGATAAACCGCTACTAGCCTGCTCAGCCATATTAGAACTTTCTCCATATACATCAGATTCATAATCTTTTATACCTTTTATGAATCCTAAACCAAAATAATTTCCTAATTGTCTAGTTTTTCTTGATGGAGAATGAGCATCTATTGCTTTCTTAGCGGCTTCATATGCATAATTACCTAATCTATTACCAGCATCTGTTGCTAAATAAGCATTTAAATCAATACCATCAGCAAAACCTTGAGCAGCATATTTACCTGCTAATTTCATATCATCTATATATGATGAATTGTTAATAGTATTTATCATACTAGTTATTAAAGACATCATTTTTTCTTCTACAGGTTGTCTTTCACCTTCTAACGCTTCTTTAAATTTAGTCATTAAATCTAAAGCCGCATTAACAATTTTTGTTTTTGGATCATTTCCAGATATTGATTCTACAAACGATTTTATAAAATCATCTCCAAAATTTTTAAATCCTTCTGAAATATGATGAAAATTATCACCATTTATTTGTTCACTAAAAGTATTTATAACATCAGCTATTGCATCAGCATTAGATTTTGCTGTTTCAGCTTTTGAAGTATCTATTTTTGCTATTTTAGACACAAAATCGCTCATGTTTTCTCCAACGTCTTCTGCGTCTTCACTTAAATCTTCTAATTCATCCCAATCGATTTTATACATATCAGACATAAGCTTAATAGCAGCTGTTGCATGTTCCATACTTTTTACTTCTTTGTCAGTAAAAGTTCCTAGAGCATCCATAAATCCTCTTAATCCTTCAGCAACATCTGGGAATTGTTCAGCAAAATCTTCTAGATCTTCTTCATCACCAGTAAATAAACTAAAGAAACCACCTTGTTCTGGTAATACTTTTGCTGCACCAGCTAAAGCGGCTAATGCCTTTGAAGCTGATTCTACAGTAGAAACTTGTTCTGATGAGAAACTTGCTTTTCCGTCATCAGTAAGAGCATTTACGAAACCAATTATACCTTTACCAACTTTTGGAAAATCGTTAGAGAAATCTCCTAAATCTTTTTCTCCTACTATTTTTTGCCAAATTCCGCCAGAAGCTGGTATATCATTAGCTGCTTTTGCTAAAGCTGAAATAGCTCTACCAGCGCAATCGATTGTGGATACTTCTTCGTCTGTAAATGTTCTAGAACCTTTATCAGTTAAACCATCTACAAATCCAACAAGAGCTTCTGCAACAGTAGGGAATTTCTTAGAAAATTTTCCAATATCATTTTCTCCAGTAAACCATTGTGCTACTCCACCAGATCTTGGTATATTACTAGCAGATTCACATAAAGATAATAATGCTTTACCAGCACAATCGACTGTTTTAACATTAGAGTCACTAAAATCTCCTAGATTAGTTACAAAATTCTTTAAATTTGAACCAACACCTGGTAATTTAGGAGCAAAATTAGCTATGTCATTATCTCCCGAAAACCATTCAGCCCATCCACCTTCATTAGGTATTTCGCTTGCTGCAATGGCTAATTTAGCTATTGCTTCTCCAGCAAATTTAGCTTTATCAGAAGATTTTGAATCAAAACTTCCTAAATTTTTAACGAATTCTTTTAAATGTGTACCTACGATTGGTAATTTAAAAGAAAATATAGCTATATCATTATCACCAGTAAATAAGTTTACTAAACCAAAGCTATTCGGTATTTTATCAGCCGCTATAGCCATTTGAGATATAGCAAGAGCTGCATTACCACACATATCTGCATCTTCTGTGCTAAAGCCAGTTAAAGCTTCAGCCATACCTTTTAAATTGGATGCTACACCTGGTAATTTATCAGCAAAATCACCAATGCTATTATCACCAAATATCTTAGCCCATAAACCACCTTCATTAGGTATTTCTTTAGCAGCTGTTGCCAAACCAACAATTGCTTCTCCAGCAGCTACTATAGAATCAGAATTAGTAAACGAACCAAGATTTGTTGCAAATTTCGCTAAATTAGAACCCAAATCTGGTAAATATCCACTCCATTTGCCAATGCTATTATCACCAAATATCTTAGCCCATAAACCACCTTCATTAGGTATTTCCTGAGCTGCTCTTGCTAACAACACTATTGCTTTAGAAGCAGCTTCAACTCCTTCTGCATTTTTAAATGATCCTAATTCTTTTTCGAAATCAGCCAAACCTTTACCTAATTTTGGTAATTCTTTAGAGAAAGATTCTAATGAATTACCACCAGTAAGGAATGTAAATAAATTTCCTAAACCTTGTATAAAATTAGCTTTTGCTAAAACTAATATAGCATCTGCTAAATATGATACTGATTGTGCAGTATTAGGGCTTATTAAACGAATTCCTTCTAAGAATGGTTGAGCTTCTTTTATAAATGAAGATAATTCTTTTCCCAAAATAACCAAATCATGTTGTCCTAAAGTTAACAAATCACCTAAACCAACAAGTAAATTTGCTGCTGTTAATTCTACTAACGCTGCTGTTAATGCAGTAACACCAAGTATAATTCCTGGATCTATATTCTTAGCTCCTTCACAGAATCCTTGAATATTATTCATGAATATTGATAAATTAGTAGCTATATCAGGTAATGATTCAGAAACTGCTAAACCAATACCACCAATTAAACCACCAATTAATTGTCCAAATGCTGTTCCTATTGCTTGGAAAATATCTCCAATTTTATATACATTATCTATTCCACCAAC
>Ga0326512_10001981_pt1 | contig 15364 bp, 8 predicted proteins | sample 1_2617_0518_D_FD_203652 | JGI IMG/M metagenome (GOLD analysis project Ga0326512, IMG submission 203652) | Bovine rumen microbial communities from UC Davis, California, United States - 1_2617_0518 | ecosystem: Host-associated > Mammals > Digestive system > Stomach > Rumen | place: USA: California... | reverse complement strand
CATTACCAAGAACCTACTTATCATCAACGTATTGGCCTTTTTGGCCACTATGGTGCTCGAGTTGCGTGGTATTGACCTGAATGAATGGGGTGGACTGCATTTCTTCTTGGCTTCCGACTTCCATCTGTTCCAGTTTATTACCTATCAGTTTCTTCATGGGTCATTTATGCACCTGTTTTTCAATATGTTCGCCCTTTGGATGTTTGGTGGCGTAGTTGAAAATGTATGGGGCCCGAAGAAATTCCTTTTTTATTACATTTTGTGCGGTATAGGTGCTGGTATCTGTCAGGAATTGGTACAGTATATCAACTATGCCAATGAGGGACTTGCTGCATACGAATACATAAATATTCAGGGATATGGTTCCATGTCGGTAGCCGACTACCTGAACCAGTGGTGTACCATAGGTGCTTCGGGTGCTGTCTATGCCATTTTGCTGGCTTTCGGTATGACGTTTCCCGAAGACCGTATCTTTATTTTCCCATTGCCTATTCCCATCAAGGCCAAGTGGTTTGTTATTGGCTATGCAGCTATCGAATTGTTCTCGGCCATGAACTCTCAAGGCGACGGCATTGCCCACATGGCTCATCTGGGTGGCATGCTCTTTGGCTTCGTGCTCATACGCTATTGGCGTAACCATCCTGGCAGCGATTTTGACTTGAGCAACGGCCAGCGTATGTTCGACCAGATGAAACGGAGCTTTGAACGCCGTAAGCGCAGCTACAGCAATCGCGCTAAGATGCACGCCGAGCCGCAGCAGCCCCGCACCGCTACCCGAGAAGATGACATGAATTATAACGCCCGCAAAAAGGCTCGTCAGGACGAGATTGACGCTATTCTCGACAAGATTCGACGCTCAGGATATGACAGTTTGACTAAGCAAGAAAAGCAAACGCTCTTCGATGCCAGCCGTGAACAATGATAAAGAAACTGAAAAAACTGACGCTCCAGATTTTTGCAGGTGCTAACTTTGCAGTCGTCCTGTTGATGCTCTTCGTGGGTTTCAGCGACAGGATCGATCCCGAACAGTATCCGTTGCTGGCCTGTCTGGGACTTACATTTCCTTTTTTTCTGGTGGCCAACTTCCTGTTCCTTGGTTTTTGGATGCTTTTCCACTGGCGTAAGGTATGGATTCCGATTGCTGGATTCCTTTTGGCTTATGTACCTATTAATATATACATGCCTGTGCGCATGATGGAAGAACCGCCCGAAGGTACTCTGAAACTGATATCCTTCAACGTGTGCGGGTTTGGTGGTAAAGGTGCGAAGGTCAAAGACACCTTCGGCAACATCTTCAGTTATCTCACTGATCACCAGCCAGATATTCTCTGTATCGTTGAGGACAACGACACATGGCGCCATAGCGATACACTCTTTGCCAAGCATTTTGCCTACAACGAGAAGGTAAGCATCGGCAATAAACATGGATGGAACAACCACATTGGCATTCACTCACGTTTTCCTATCTTGAAATCAGAGTATATTCCAGCTGAGACCGTCACGGGAGTCAATGGTGCCATCGCTTTCTATATGAAGCATGACAACGACACGCTGCTCCTTATTGGATGCCATTTGGAGAACGTGCATCTCAACCGTATTGATCGTGCTCAATACAAGGAAATATTGAAAGGCGACATGAAAGGTGATACGGCTAAGGCAGAAAGTCGTGATATGATTAGCAAACTGAGTGGGGCTTTCGTCATCAGGGCGAAACAGGCAAAAGCCGTCCATCAGTACATCAAGGAGCATGGAAGAGACAAGTCTGTCATTGTTTGTGGCGACTTCAACGACTCGCCCATTTCCTTTTCCCGTCACACGATCGCTCAAGGCATGAGAGACTGCTTTTCGGAGAGTGGATGTGGACTCGGTTTGTCATATAATCAGAAAGGTTTTAACTTCCGGATTGACCATATTCTTTGCTCTCCCGACATTACTCCTTATCATTGCTATATTGACTCAAAAATGGCTGAAAGTGACCACTATCCAGTCATTTGTTGGCTGAAAATGAGGGAGAAACCTTAAAAAATGTAGGAAAATGGGCCGGAAATTTTCCACAATGTAAAAAAATCACTATATTTGCAAGCTAATTTGTGCCTATACAAATAATAAATAACATAAATAACAAAATGCAAAACAAAGGAATTGTAAAGTTTATTGCAGTACTGCTTGTACTTGTCTGCATCTTCTACCTCTCCTTCTCGTTTGTGACACGCCACTATGAAAGTAAGGCCGCTGCCATGGGCGAGATTGCTGGTCAGGAGTATCTGGACTCTGTGATGAACGAGAAAGTGTACTTAGGCATCTACTCATTGAAGCAGTGCCGTGAAATGGAAATCGGCCTCGGTCTTGACCTGAAGGGTGGTATGAACGTGATTCTTGAGGTATCGGTACCTGACGTTATCGACGTGCTGGCCGACCACAAGCAGGACGCTGCCTACAAAAAGTCCATGGAAGAGGCTAAGAAGGAAGAAGAGACAAGTCAGGATGACTTTATCTCACTCTTCGTGAAGTATTGGAAACAGAACGGACAGGGACGCCCCCTCGCCTCAATCTTCGCTACCCAGCAGATGAAGGGCAAGGTGAGCACCCAGTCGAGCGACAGCGAGGTGGAAGCTGCCCTGCGTACTGAAGTGCAGAGCGCCGTCGACAACTCGTTCAACGTCGTCCGCAACCGTATTGATAAGTTTGGTGTCGTTCAGCCAAATATCCAGAAGCTCGAAGGCCAGAGTGGCCGTATCATGGTAGAAATGCCTGGTATCAAGGAGCCTGAGCGTGTGCGTAAGCTGCTTCAGGGTTCTGCCAACCTCGAGTTCTGGGAGACCTACAACACTCAGGAGATTGTTCCCCTCCTCGCTCAATTGAACCAGCGCTATGCTGCTGTGATGAGTGGACAAGCTGCAGAAGCTCAAGAGACTTCAGAAACTCCTGAAGTTTCAGAAGCCACAGAAGCTACTGAGGCCACAGAAGCTCCAGAAGCCTCTGCCGACACTACCAAGGCTACCACTTCCGACCTGGCTGCCAAGCTGGCAAAGAAAGATGCCCCCAAGGGCGATGACGCCAAGGCTCGTGAGGCTGCCCTGAAGCAGAACCCGCTGTTTGCCATCTTCCAGCCCGCACAGGGTCAGGGCCTGGCTATCGTAGGTTATGCTAATGCTCGCGATACTGCTGACATCGACAAGGTGATCTACAGTGATGTGGCTGCTCAGATCCTGCCTGCCGAGTGCAAGCTGCGCTGGGGTGCTAAGGCTGAGGACTTCGGTGGTGAGAATACTCGTGGCGACATCTTCGCTCTCTATGCCCTGAAGATTACAGAGCCTAACGGACGTGCTCCGCTGGAAGGTGACGTGATTACCAGTGCCAAGGACGACTTCGACCAGATGGGTCATCCCTCTGTCTCGATGCAGATGAACAGCGATGGCGCTCGCCGCTGGTCGCAGATTACCAAGATGAATATCCACAAGGCTGTGGCTATCGTGCTTGACGATGCCGTTTACTCAGCTCCCCGTATCCTTTCTCAGATTGATGGAGGTAACTCGCAGATTACGGGTTCATTCACTATCGAGGATACCAAGGACTTGGCTAATACGCTGAACTCTGGTAAGATGCCAGCTCCCACCCGTATCGTACAGGAAGAGGTGGTTGGCCCGTCGCTCGGTGCTCAGTCTATCAAGCAGGGTGTCATCTCGTTCATCGTGGCTTTCGTGCTGTTGATGATCTACATGATTCTTCTTTACGGCTTTGTTCCGGGTATTATCTCTGATATTGCCCTGCTGTTCAACCTCTTCTTCACACTCGGTATTCTTACCTCATTCCAGGCCGCACTGACCATGCCTGGTATCGCTGGTATCGTGCTGACCTTGGGTACTGCTGTTGACGCCAATGTGCTGATCTATGAGCGTACCAAGGAAGAACTGCGTCGCGGCCTCGGTGTGAAGGAAGCCATCACAAAGGGTTATTCGAATGCCTTCTCGGCCATCTTCGACTCTAACTTCACCTCTCTTATTACAGGTATCATCCTGCTCTACTTCGGTACGGGTCCTGTGAAGGGCTTCGCTACGACCTGGATCATCGGTATCGCTGTTTCGTTCTTCACGGCAGTGTTCCTTACCCGTCTGGTCTACGAGCATCAGTTGAAGAAGGACAAGTGGACCAACTTGACCTTTGTTACTGGCTACTCGAAGAACCTCATGCAGAATGCCAAGTACAACTTCATGGGCATGTATAAGAAGAGCTATGTCATCTGGGGTGTTGCCGCCATCTGCTTCATTGGCAGTTTCTTCGTGCGTGGTCTCAGCCAGAGCATTGACTTCACGGGTGGTCGTAACTATGTGGTGACACTCGACAAGGAGGTTAACGTGGAAGAGGTTCGTAACGTGCTGAGTGGCACCTTCATCAACACCATCGGTGAGAAGGCCGGTCAGGCTGCCAATACCAGTGTTATCGCCTTAGGTACTGACGGAAAGACGGTGCGTATCTCAACCAACTGGGACATCGAGTCGAACAATCCCGAGGTTGACGACGAGGCAGAGAACAAGCTCTATGAGGCTCTGAAGGGTGCTGGTCTGGTAGCTCAGGAGAATGTTGAAGACTTCAAGAATCCTGACGTGCGTCAGGGTGGCTCCATCATCAGTTCCGCTAAGGTAGGCCCGTCTGTGGCTAAGGACATCACTTACGGCGCTATCGTCTCGGTGATCATTGCCCTGATTGCTATCTTCCTCTACATTCTGTTCCGCTTCCGCAACGTGGCTTACTCTACTGGTGCAACCATCGCACTGGCTCTCGATGCCCTTGTGGTGATTGGCTTCTACAGTGTGTTGTGGGGATGGGTACCCATGTCGCTTGAAATCGACCAGGTGTTCATCGGTGCTATCTTGACTGTGATAGGTTACTCTATCAACGATAAGGTGGTGGTGTTCGACCGTATTCGTGAGAACTTCCAGCTCTATCCCAAGCGCGATCGTCAGCAGTTGTTCAACGACTCGCTGAACCAGACGCTGGCTCGTACCATCAATACCTCAGTGACTACGCTGATCGTGTTGCTCTGTATCTTCATCCTCGGTGGTGACTCGATTCGTTCGTTCTCGTTCGCTATGATCTTGGGTGTGATCTTCGGTACGCTCTCGTCGCTCTTCATTGCTGCTCCTACGGCCTTCTTAGTCATGGGTGGTGCTTCTATCCGTGAGGAAGCTGCAGCTGCAGAGACCAAGTAAAGTCCTTTCTGAGAAGAAAAGTATATAAGAATACGCTTTGCGTAAGTAAGAAAAGCCAAGCAAAACAACTGCTACAGCAGGTTTTGTTTGGTTTTTCTTTTGATTAAATCCTTCACCTCCAATTCAATTTCCTTTAATTCAGCAGGTTCGTGTGAAAGGCCTGCCCACATCTTACTTTTGGTGACTACCTATCATGTTATGAGGATAAATACCCGAAGATTTGGCTGTTTCGGATTTTTGTATTATCTTTGTAAGGAAAAAATGGAAGCAAGCAATAAAGCAATCATTGAGATGCGAAAGCGTTACTTGCGCTACTTGAAACTGGAGCGTGGAGCAGCGCAAAACACGATTGAAGCCTACGAGCGGGACGTAAATACGTACCTAAAGTACCTGGATGGTGAACAGAAGAACGTCCTTGATGCCCAGCTCGAAGACCTGCAGCACTTTGCCGCCTCCCTGCATGAGACGGTAGGGCCCCGTTCGCAGTGTCGCATACTCAGTGGGGTGCGTTCTTTCTATCGTTTTCTTGTGCTTGATGGCTACCTGGAGCAAGACCCCTCGGAATTGCTCGAGAGTCCTGTCATCCCAGACCACCTGCCTGAGTACTTGACACCCCATGAGGTGGATCTGCTGGAAAACTCTCTGCCTGCCGAAAAAGCCGAAACCCAGCGCAATCGGGCCATCATCGAGGTGCTCTTCTCCTGCGGACTGCGTGTCAGCGAACTGGTTAACTTGCGCCTTTCTCAACTATATATTAATGAAATGTACGTGCGCGTACGAGGAAAAGGAGGAAAAGAACGTCTTGTGCCCATCAGCAACCGTGCCGTGGCCGAGCTGAACGACTGGTTCTATGATCGTGCCCAGCTACCAATTAAGCCTGGTGAGGAAGACTATGTCTTTCTGAATCGCCGTGGCCATCACCTGACGCGAACGATGATTCTTATCATGCTAAAACAGACGGCGGAGGCGGCGGGCATCAAGAAGACCATTTCACCCCATACCCTACGACACTCGTTTGCTACGGCAATGCTGGAGGGTGGCGCCGACTTGCGTATCATCCAGTTGCTGCTTGGCCATGAGTCTATTGGCACTACCGAAATCTATACGCATATTTCTAACCAATCTTTGCGTGAGGCCGTGTTGAATCACCATCCCCGCAACATGAAAAGGACAAATTGACAATGCCTTGGTCATATAAGGACAAGTCAGTCGTGCATGTACATGTTATTTTTCGCAAATACATGTAGTTTTTTGTTGTTTTTTTGCCACTAATCATAAAATAATGTGTAAATTTGCACGCAATTATATTATAAAACAATCAATTTAATTCAATGAAAATGAGACTGAAAAGTTTTTTTTCCGCTGTTTTGTTGGCTTTTGCTAGCACAGCTACCATGATGGCACAGATGCAAATGCCACCTATTCCCGTTGACCCCGATGTGCGCATTGGAAAGCTGGACAACGGACTGACTTATTACATTCGCCACAATGCCTGGCCCGAACAGCGTGCTGAGTTCTATATTGCTCAGAAGGTTGGTTCCATTCAGGAGAATGATGACCAGCGTGGACTGGCTCACTTCCTGGAGCACATGTGTTTCAACGGCACCGAGAACTTCAAGGGTAACGACATCGTGAAATGGTGTGAGACCATTGGCGTGAAGTTCGGACAGGATCTGAATGCCTATACCTCTATTGACCAGACGGTCTACAACATCTCGAATGTGCCCACCACTCGCGAAGGCATCGTTGACTCTTGCCTGCTTATTTTGCACGACTGGGCTGATGGTCTGCTGCTTGAAGCAGAAGAGATTGACAAGGAGCGTGGCGTGATTCATGAGGAATGGCGCCTGCGTACCAGTGCTCAGATGCGTATGCTGGAACGTGACCTGCCTCGTCTCTATCCTAATTCGAAGTATGGTCATCGCATGCCTATCGGCTTGATGGAGATTATTGACAACTTCAAGCCCGAGGTGCTCCGTGCTTACTATGAGAAGTGGTATCGTCCTGACAACCAGGCAATCATCGTCGTTGGCGACATCGACGTGGACAAGGTCGAGGGAAAGATCAAGGCTCTCTTTGCCCCCATCAAGATGCCCGAAAATCCTGCAAAGGTTGAGGTGGAGGCTGTTCCCGACAATAATGAACCCATTATTGTGGTGGACAAGGATAAAGAGATGCAATATTCGATTGTAGAGCTGATGTTCAAGGGTGATCCCATCCCCGACGAGATTAAGGGAAACATGCAGTATCTTATCATTGACTATGTGAAGGATGCCGCCATTGGCATGCTGAACGATCGTCTCTCGGAGCTGGCACAGAAGGCTGACTGCCCCTATTTGCAGGGCTCTTCCAGCTATGGACGCTACCTGCTGTCGAAGACCAAGGATGCTTTCGGCGTAGATGCTCTGCCCAAGGAGGGTCAGACAGAGGCTGCCTTGAAGGCTGTCTATACCGAGGCCCTGCGTGCTGCCAAGTTTGGATTTACCGCCACGGAGTATCAGCGCTATACACAGAACTACCTGAGCCAGTTGGACAAGACCTACTCAAACAAGGAGAAGCGCTACAATTCACAGTTCTGCAAGCAGTATGTGAACCACTATTTGGACAATGAGCCTATTCCCTCGCTTGACATGTTCTATGAGACCATGAAGCAGATGGTGCCCATGTTGCCCGTAGAAGTGATCAACCAATTGATGAAGGAGATGGTAAGCACCAACGACTCGAACATGGTGGTGCTGAACATGAACCAGGAGAAGGACGGCGCCGTCTATCCTACCGAGCAGTCGCTGAAGAAGGCTATTGACGAGGCTCGTGCTCAGGAACTCGAAGCCTACGTGGACAATGTGAAGAACGAGCCGCTGATTAGCGAAATGCCCAAGGCTGGCAAGATTGTGAAGGAAGAGGCCGGTCCGAAGTTCGATTATAAGGAGCTGAAGCTGAGCAACGGCGTGACGGTTGTCCTGAAGCAGACCGACCTGAAGAAAGACCAAGTGATTCTTTCGGCTGAGGGATTCGGTGGCAAGTCACTCTATGGTGAGAAGGATTTCGTGAACCTGCAAATGATTGACGACGTGATTGAAGCCAGCGGACTGGGCAACTTCTCGCACACAGAGCTGGAGAAGGCTATGGCAGGCAAGATTGCTTCGGCTTCGTTCTCTATGGACGATGATCGTCAGTATATTGGTGGTTCGTCGACACCTGGCGATGTGGAGACAATGCTACAGCTCGTTTACCTCTACTTCACCAAGATTCAGAAGGATCAGGAGTCATTTGACAATTTGATAAAGACCACTGAGTTGATGCTGAAGAATAAGAACTTACAGCCCGAGGGCGTGTTCTCTGACTCGCTCACTGTGACATTAGCTTCTCACAACAAGCGTACGAGGCCTATGACTGTTGAGATGCTGAAGGGGGTTAACTACGATCGTATCCTGGAGATTGCCCGTGAGCGTCTGGCCAATGCCAATGGTTGGACTTTCAATATCATCGGTAATTTCGATGAGGCTACTATCCGTCCGCTTATCGAGCAGTATCTCGGCGCTCTGCCCACTCAGGACAAAGTGGAAAAGGGACACGACGTCAGCACCGACTTCAAGGGGCAGGTTATCAACGACTTCACCCGTAAGATGGAGACTCCGAAGGCCATCGCTGTCATGGTGTGGGCCAACTACAAGATGAACTACTCGCTCGAGTCATTGATTCGTGCCAATATGGTGGGACAGATTCTGACGATGATCTATACCGAAAAGATTCGTGAGGAGGCAAGTGCTGCCTACAGCGTGATGGCTCAGGCTGGTATCCAGCGTGATGACTACAAGACTGCTGGCACCGTCCTTGTCTATTGCCCCATGAAGCCTGAGAAGGGCGACATTGCCAAGAAGATCATGCGTGAGGAGGTAGAGAACATGACTAAGACTGTGGATGCCGAGAAGCTGGCTAAGGTGAAAGAGTACATGTTGAAGGCAATTGACGACCAGGCCAAGACCAACAACTACTGGCTGCGTCAGATTAATCGCCTGCGTCTCTACAACACCGATACCCATACCGATTATAAGAAGACGGTAGAGGCTCAGACCCCAGAGACCATTGCTCAGTTCGTAAAGGAGCTACTCAGCGCCGGCAACTTCGCTGAGGTGATTATGATGCCAGAGGAGTAATCTTCTGAACATTCTTACCATAAAAGCCATTCCATCACTCATAACAGAGTATTGGAATGGCTTTTTTTATGCACTTTTCAAAGGACCTATGTTCATCTGTCCATGAACCTATGTTCATTAGGCCACGAACCTATGTTCATTAAGCCACGAACCTATGTTCATCAGTCACTCTGAATATGCATCCCTAACGCTTCGTTGCTGTGCAATTATACTTGTGCAACAGATCAACAGCGTAATCAATGAACTCATTCTGAGAAATGGCTTAATGTATCTAATGCCAAAACCATACATTTTACTCAGCAAAACCATACATTTTACTCAGCAAAACCATACATTTTACTCAGCAAAACCATACATTTTACTCAGCAAAACCATACATTTTACTCAGCAAAACCACACATTTTACTTAGTAAAACCATACATTTTACTATTGAATAGATTAACTAAAACTTCGATTTGGATTAATAAAACGCGAGTTTTTGGCTGTTGCCCGAGAAGAGAAAGCGAAAGGTATAACAGGGAAAGCCTTTGTCAAGCATTAATGAGAGGCGAGCGAAGAGAGGCCGTTTGTTGACGGCATACTGCTTTCTAAATTCGTAGAAATTACGTTAGATTAGAACTTATACCCTTGCCGTTTCAATTCGTCAGCCATCGTACAGAGTTCTTCATACCACTCTTGGCCAAAACGACGAATAAGAGGCTCCTTCAGAAAACGATAGACGGGTAAATGGAGCTGACGGCCTTTTTCTCGGGCAGGCTTACAGATGTCCCACTGATGGTAGTTCAAGGCCACAGTGCCGTCGTTAAAGCGTTTTTCGCGAATAGGGTAGAGGGCACAGCTGATGGGTTTGCAGAAACGGGAGCATCCATTTCTGAAAGCCTTTTCCAATGAGCATAGGCAACAATGGTGGATGGGCAGGCCCGAATGACAATCATTGATGTCATCGTAATACGTGAACACACAGTCCTTTCCCCCCACAATACTTGTCACCAGATCACCGTCTTTATCAGTATAGGCCACCCCCTGATGGTCAATCATTGCTTGTGCCGAGGCAGAAAGGTCGGGCCAGACGGTGTCTAACATGTTCTCTATTTCGCCGATTTCTTCCAGAGTTACAGGAGCTCCTGCGTCGCCCTCGATGCAGCAGGCACCCTTACAGGCCGATAGGTCGCAGCAGAACTCTTCTGTGAGCAGGTCGGACGAAATGAGAATGTCGCCAACCTGAAGGATAGGGGGTAGTTTGTGGTCCACCATTGAAGTTGTTTTACCATTTGATGGGACTCAGCCCGTTGTTGATAAGATATTGATTTGCACGTGAGAATTGGTGTTGGCCGAACCAGCCGCCACGATTGGCACTGAGCGGGGAGGGATGCACAGACTCAAGGACAAGATTACGCTGGCGGTCAATCATATAGGCTTTTGAACGGGCGAAGCCGCCCCAGAGCATATAGACCAAATGTTCGCGCTGTGTAGAAAGGGCTTGAATGGCTGCATCGGTGAAGTTCTGCCAGCCTAACGTGGCGTGGCTATTGGCTTGGTGGGCACGTACGGTCAGCGTGGCGTTGAGTAGCAAAACGCCTTGCTCGGCCCAGCGGGTCAGATCACCGGAAGCAGGGATGGGTGTGCCAAGGTCGGACTCGATTTCCTTGAAGATATTCTGTAGTGACGGTGGAAACATGATACCCTGCTGAACAGAGAAACTCAGTCCGTGTGCTTGGCCAGGCTCATGGTAGGGGTCCTGGCCAATGATGACAACCTTCACCTGGTCAAAAGGACACAGATTGAAGGCATTGAAGATAAGACGTCCCGGCGGATAACATGTTGTCGCTGAATATTCGCGACGAACACTTTCGGTCAGTTGTTGGAAGTATGGCTTCTCGAACTCGCCCTGTAAATGTCGCTTCCACGACTCTTCTATCTGTACGCTCATTGTCGTTACTTTTATTTCGAAGGCAAAGTTACGAAAAGTCAAGAGCAAAACAAAAGAATTTATTTGTTTTTTCGAAATGTTAGCTTTTGTAGGACGATAATGGACATTTTGAATGGAAAAATCATTGAAAGTGTTGCAAATATGACTTTTTTCGTCATTTGGCTAAAATTTCCGCCATATTTTCTTGCACGTCTGACTTTTTATTTATACATTTGCATCGAAATTTCAAATTGACTGTAAATGAAAAAATGGTATGATATGGCATTGTTTGATGCAAGTTATCTGGCTTCTCTGGATAATTTGCAATTTGGCACATATCCGCAAATTCATTTACAGTCGTTAAAGTCTTTGATACCTTCGCAAGGTTTTGTCAATGGATTCCGCAAGTTTACGATGCTCTTTTTGATGGCTTCGATGACCGCTGCGGCACAAAAGGGAAATGATGTAAAGAGTGATACCATTAAAGGTACGGCTCAGGTGGCTTTCCCCATCAGCGATGCAAACGTACGCTTCGATTTTGCCAGCAATCAGGAAGAGCTGGACAAAATCACCAGGATGCTTGATCAGGTGCGCGATGATTCTACAGCTGTTTTGCGTCGCATTGTTATTACCGGATACGGTTCTCCAGATGGCCCTTATTCCCTCAACGAGCGGCTGGCCAGACAGCGAACTGAAAATCTGAAAGCCTACGTAGCCCAATACACAAATATTCCATTAAGTAAGATAGAAGTTCGTTCTATACCTGAAGACTGGGACGGCCTGCTTGCATTTGTAAGCGCTGCCAACGTCACACAGTTGCCCAACCGCGAAGCCATGTTGCAAGTGATTAAGAGCAACCTGAGTCCTGACAAAAAGGAAAAGGAGCTTCGCAAGCGTTACCCCGACGATTTTAATTATTTGGTAACGAATTGTTTGCCTCAGCTGAGGAAGTCTGACTATAGCATCGAGTTTTTGACCAAGGATCCTGCTGTAGTCGCTCAGATGAAGAGCCAAGGGGCAATGACAAATCAGCATAGTGCGCAACTCTATGAACAGACTGCTGATCGCCTGATGTTTTGGAAGGCTATCACAACAGGATTGTTACTACTCCTGCTTCTCGTTGCTTATCTTCTTTATCGAAATTCGAAGGAGATGAAGAGAAAGGACGAGGAGATAGATCAGTTGTCGGACAAATTGCGAAAGGTTCAAAATGCGTCAATTCAAGGAGGTAGAGCTCCAACGCCTGAACTTGTAACACACCAACCGAAAGCTCCAGCAACCGATATAAAACCAGAAGAAATTCCCACAGCGAACACCAGCGAATGGACATCGCCAACCAATATGATCATCATGGGAGCAGTTCCCTCGTCGCACGATAGCAACGAGGAGAAGCCTGTTGATGGCCACGATGGAGAAACGGAAGAGATAACACCTGCCGAAGAAGATATAAAGGTAGAGGAAAGCGAAGAAACGCCTGCAATCAATCAAGACGAACAACAGGTAGTGCCAACATTGGCCTTCATGCCTGAAGAACCAGCTGAGGATGATCAGGAGGCTGAGGATGTACAGGCTGAGGATGAACAGCAGGCAGAGGATGAACAGCAGGCAGAGGAGCAGGCTGAGGATGAACAGCAAGTTGACGAAAAAGAAAGTGCTGAGGACAAAGAGCAGGTAGAAGTGGATCAGGCTGCAGAGGAAAAGCAGCTGGCTGCGGAAAATGGTCAACAGCCGTCGGAAGATGAGGAAGATGATATAGAAGACCAGAACGAGGAGGTCGCTGAGCCGGCAACGACTACAGGAATGACCAATGAGATATTCCTCAAGCTGGACAAAATAGTCAATGAACAACAATTGTATCTGAAGCCAGATTTGAATCGTGAGCAGTTAATGCGCACGATAGGAGTTGACAAAAACAAGCTGGCAGCCATTCTGCGTCAGTTTGCGGGTACTAACCTTGCCGGTTACATCAACTCCAAGCGTCTGGAATATGCGTTGCAGTTGTTGGATGACCATCCTGAATATACGATGAAGACTGTGGCTGAGTCTTGTGGATTCAGTAGTCTCAGTACCTTCTTCAGAGTGTTCAAGGCCGAGTTTGGCGTAACTCCGATGGAGTATTATCAAAGCGGAAAGACCACTCCTGCTGAGGAGGAATCTCCTTCTCTTGATTTTTCAGAAGATCAAGAAGGACAAAATGAAAGCGACGGAACGAACATGATTCGATTCTGAGAAAGCCATTGGGCAGGACAAAATGAGAAATTGGATTAATCTGAATAATAATCAATAATACAAAGATATGAATATTCGACGGCTTTCACTTTTAGGTTACATTGCCTTGTTGGCAAACCTTCAGCCTTTAGGTTTGCAGGCCGAGTCTGTTGGCTCCAAGACGTTTGATGCCAAAGGAGCAGACCGTGTATCATTCCATGAGAATGATGCCCGAGTAGCAATAGACAACCTGCAAGATGTGGAAAAAATCACCAAAGCACTTGATGAAGTGCTTGCAGATCCCAACACTCGTTTGCGCCATATTGTTATCAGTGGCTATGCCTCGCCTGACGGCACCTACGAAAACAATGCCCGTTTGGCTCGCATGCGTGCTAATAGTCTGAGGGCTTATGTGCGCCAACGTTATGACTTGCCTCTCGAAATGGTGGAGACTCGTTCCATTGCTGAAGACTGGGAAGGTTTGGAGAACTTCGTGGCATCTGCATCACATGCTCAGCTTCCTCATCGTGAGGCATTGCTGACAGTCATTAGGAGCAGCCAACAGCCTGATGCAAAGAAGCAAGTGCTTCGCAGTCGCTTTCCTGCCGAGTATAGCTATTTGAAAGAGAATTGCATGCCTCAGTTGCGTCGTTCAGAGTACAAGATTATCTACGATGATTTGAGTGACAACAATTCCGGATCGAATGGTTCAGTTGATGGCACGTTGCTGGCTAAGCCAAAGCAAAGCCAGGACTCCAATAGTAATCCACTCATTGGCAATAATGATGAAGCTACTGCCGCTAATATGACACCCCGTGTGGAAGTGGTAAATGATGAAGTAATCGAAAATGACACGATTACTATTACTTCTCCTACAGGTGAGTCGCATAAGGTGGTTGTGGACAAAGTGGTAGTGCTCGACTCTATTACTCGTGATTCAGCTAACAGTGAAGCCATGATTCAATTCGTTATTAATGAGTCACTTATCCGAAAGGATATGAATGGCAATGCTGACTACTTGGACAAAATAGCACAGCTGTTGGATAAGATTATCGGTGATAAGTCTTTTGCCATCTTGAAAATCAATCTTACGGGTTATGCCTCTCCCGATGGTCCCTATAATTTCAATAAAGAATTGGCAAAGAACCGTACAGAAAGCCTGAAGTCTCTTATATGTAATAGGTATAATATTCCAGCAGAGGTCATCTTTACCAACTCTATAGCTGAGGACTGGAAAGGACTTGAAGAATTCGTGGAACACAGCACTACCAACGAGCTTCCCCATCGTGCGGACATTCTGAGAGTCATCAAAAGCAACAAGGGACTCGATGAAAAGGAGCGAATCATCCGTAGCTATAAGACGGACTTTGCCTATCTGCGTGAACATTGCCTGCCTAACCTGCGCCGTACCGAATATTATATAGAATATGATAATGAGAAGCTGCACTACTCAGAGCATGATGTGACGACGGAAATTGAAGAGCCCGAGCCTGATACGGTGGTTGTGGTGGAGAAGCCCAAGAAACCTTTCTATATTGCTGCAAAGACAAACTTGCTTTATGATGCAGCAGTTATTCCAAATATTGGAATTGAGTTGTATTTAGGTAAGCGTTGGACTTTGGCTGGTGACTGGTTCTATACATGGTTCTATTCGGACACCAAGCATCGTTACTGGCAGGGATATGGTGGCTATCTGACTCTCCGTAAATATTTTGGAAAGAAGGCCGCAGAACATCCCTTCACCGGTCAGCATATTGGACTTTATGGTTTGATGATGACTTACGATGTGGAGTGGGGTGGCAGAGGCTATCAGTCACCTGACTGGGGCTTCGGTGGTGGTATTGAATACGGCTATTCGATGCCTATTGCCCGCCGTTTG
>Ga0326512_10001979_pt1 | contig 15378 bp, 26 predicted proteins | sample 1_2617_0518_D_FD_203652 | JGI IMG/M metagenome (GOLD analysis project Ga0326512, IMG submission 203652) | Bovine rumen microbial communities from UC Davis, California, United States - 1_2617_0518 | ecosystem: Host-associated > Mammals > Digestive system > Stomach > Rumen | place: USA... | reverse complement strand
TCTTCGGATGTGAAGCGGTTCCGAATCTGTAATAAACTCAATCCGACATCAGTAGCATCCCAGATAAACCTCACGCAGGGACGCGGAGAACGCGGAGAGAACAGGAGTAAAATTGATTTTCGCATCGCATGGCTTTCGTGCGGTTTGCATCAAAGACAGCAGAGACCGAAAGTTGGAAATGTATCGCCGGATGAGAAATGGGAAAGATTCTAGGGGAGTTGGGAAAAAGGAGTTTGGGCGGGGAAAATGAAAACCCCGTTGAAGAGGGTTTCAACGGGGTTGGAATGGGGTTGAAATAGGGGTTGGAAGTCATTGAATATTGACTCGCACGGTGTGGGTGATGGGTGAGGGAAGCTCGTAGGTGGCGAGATTTGTGCCCATGAGAAAATAGCCGATGTCCATGCTGAAAGAGAGCGGGACTAAGGAGGATGTCGATTGGTTGAGGCGGCGGATGAGGCGGCGACGGTGGGTGTCAAGCATGGCGAAGACGGCTTGGAGGTTGGTATCGGATAGATCAATCCACCAGCCGCCTGCCTGGTTGGAACGGAGGTTGCCGGATCGGTTGAGGATCGTGCGCAGGTAGTCTTCGGCGGGCGTGGTGGTTGCGGTCGCGCCGGTCTCCGCGGTCTCCAGACACTTCAGCTGCATGACCTGCTCGCAGACGGCAGCGATGAGGACGGCGAGGCGACGTTCGGAGCCTACGGCGTAGTGGCAGGCTGATTGGTAGTCGGCGGCGTCCTCGGCGAAGCGCGTCATTACGGCGTCGAAGTCGCCCGTGCGGTTGAGCTGCTTGATGGATGTGACGTTGCACACCTCTTTCATTACGCGCTTGCGGTAGACGTCTAACGGCTCGCCGAGCGCGCGGGCTGCCGCATTGGCCGCCCGGAAGTAGGCCGCGATCTGCGGCTTGGTGATGGTTTTCGGCTTATACATTTGGCACCTTTCTTCTATGCACTGCCGCTATTGCTCGCTCTTCTTCCATCGCAATCTCTTCCTGTTCTTCTTCCCATTCGAGCCTGTTGGCGCGTTCCTCATCATCTTCCTCTTCGTCATAGTCTGGATGTGCGGGGCAAGATTCTGCCCACCTGTCCACCCCCCACCATTCGCAGCTGTGAACATCACAGAACAAACAGTTAATCATTTGGCACCTCGCAATCATCTTGCAACTCTACCCGCCCACCGAGCTTGATGAAGAAATGTGGCTCGTCCGGCTCGCCCCAGTCGGGATGCCGTGGCTTGTCAGTGTCGCGGTCAACCAGCGCGTAAGCCTTCATGCCGGATTCCGTATTCAGGCCGAAGCACCAGAACGCCATGCGCGGCGCGGCCTTGGCGTAGCCGCGGCGAAATTCCACAACAGGAGTTCCGGCCGGGTGCAGGTCCCAGTTCGCCAGGCGCTTCAGCCAGTAGTCCGTTGCCATGCGGTATTCCTCGCGCTTCTCGCCTCGCTCAATCATATCAAACCACTTGCCTTTCAGAACGAGCGGAAGAATGGCGCAGCTGCTTCGCTTCAACTCAATCATTTGGCACCTCGATTCCGGCTGGGAGCTGTGGCTTGCGGCTGGATGCGCTCCGCAGCATCTCCATGTGCGCGTCCAACGCCCGCTCGGCCTCCTTCGAGGCTATCAGTGCGGATTGCGTCTTCTCCGCGAAGTAACGCTTCTGCGCCTTGCGGCAACGGGCGACGAGCTTGTAGAACTCGTTGAACAGCGTCCGTTTCGTCTCGAACTCCTGCGCCGAGGCGTCCTGGTTGTGCTTCGCCACGCGCGCCTTGTACTCGGCCTCGACCTTCGCCTCGATCGCGCCCAGCAGCAGCGGGCAGCTGTCTTGACGCTGGCACCATTTTGCTTCACTCATACAAACACCTCCTTGGAAATTAAGCCGGCCTGGCCACAAGTGGCACTCGATCTTGACCGCTGCCGACCGGCGAGCAGACGGGGCAGCCGCGCGTCCTAGCACCGTGCGGCGCATCCATTAAATCACTTCACCTGCTCGTCGGCGATGGGTTCGATCCAGAACTCGTCCGTCTGCTCCATCGAGATCTCGTACTCGTCAAGCACGGCCTTCTTCGCCTGGGCCTTGGCGACGACCTCCGGATCCTCGCTCTTGAGGTCGCGGAAGACGGTAAGGATCGCCTCCTTGTCAACCTCCGGCTGGTTGCGGACGAACTGCTTGAGCTTGTCGATGCCGTCGAAGATGATGCCGAGCGCCTTCCAGGCGATTTTCTTAAACCGCCCCGCCTTGGTGACGGTGGGGAGCCCCAGCCGCACGCCGAAGTTGGCGAGCTTGGTGGACCCGCTGCGCCGCCCGGTCGCGCACAGCTCGCCCGCGTGCGCCTCGAAGTACGGCGCCGCGCGTTCGTGCGCGGTCTTGATGTCGGCGTCGAGCGCCTTGATCTCCGCGCCGTACTTGTCGTCGATCGCCTGGTGCCTCGCCTTGAGCGCCGCCACCAGCTTCTCGCGCTGCACGCTGCACTTCGCCGCCGCGTCCACCGCCTCCTCGAACTCGGCGCGCGTCGCGCACGCCTGGACCTTCACTGCCTTGATTCTTGCCATGTTGATTTCTCCTTGTTGACTTGTTGTTGATAACTTCAGTACTCGGACTTCATCGCGCCGAGGGCGAGGTAGCCGTTCACCACCTTGCGGTAGGCGTCCCAGGAAAGCTCCGCCTTGGCCTTGCGGCAGACGGCGTAGCTCTTCTGCAGGTACTTGATGAACACGCCCAGGCCGCGCGTCTTGACGAGCTGCTTGATTCCCGCCAGCACCTCGCCCGCCGGCAGCGGCAGGTCGAACGACCGCGCGATCGTGTTGATGTCGCGAACCGGCGGGACGTCCGGCAGCACGACCTTCACCACGCCGCGACGCCGCAGCTGGTCGAACAGCATCTGGTTCTTGCCGCCCTCCAGCCCGGCAAGCCCGACCTTCGTGGCGGACATCACAAGCCCACACCCCGTCCGGTCGTACACCTCCCGCACGAACTCCATCATGGCCTTCGCGCTCGCGTCCGTGGCGGTCTCAAGTGCAAGATGGAACTCGTCTATTATGAGGAGGTTGTATCGCGTGAGGCTTCCGAAGATCGCGTCCTCCAGCGCCCAGCACTTCGTGGCCTTCACGCCGTTGCCGAACTTCAGCGCCAGCTCCCTCACGAGGCGCGGGCGCGTCCAGCCGCTGCCCATGCGCAGATAGACGGTCTTGCCGTGGTTGTTGAGCCGCTGGAACTCCATGAGCGCCGTGGTCTTGCCGATCTGCGACGCGCCGTAGATGAACGCCGGCATTCCGTCGTTCAAGGCCGCCGTACACGCCGAGAACACGGTCTTCTTGACCTCCGTCTCGATGATGCCGATGCGCTTCTTCTTCATCTCCTCGAGCTCGACGGCCTTGAAGCTCCGGATCGCCTTGACGACGTTCGCCCAGCTCGCGGGCTTGCCGCCGGACGTCACGCCATAGCTGCCCCGGAACACCTGGTAGAGCGTGTTCTTGTCGTACGCGCCCATCTTGGCGGCCAGGTCGGCCTCCTTCAGGTGGTACTCCTGGGCGTAGGAGTACAGCCAGAACACCTCCTCGCCGTCCTCTTCTGACACCTGGCCGCGCGCGACGGCCTGCTTGATCGCCGCGCGCACCTCGTGCGCCGGCATCGAGATTCCCCGCGAGATGATCGCGGAGTGCTTCTCGCCGGGCGCCGCCTCCACGGACGGGGCCTCGGCCTGTTTCGTTGGTTCGTTCACCATGTTTCCTCCTGTTGGTTGGTGGCGTCCGACGGAGCGGACGCCGCAAAACTCACACGCTCGCCAGTTCATCCAGAGAAAAGGCTTCCTCCCCGGCGGCCTCTAAACCGCTACCACACGGCGAACCATCCGCCGGGGAGAAATCGTCGTCGGCCTCGTTCAGCTCGTCGAGGCCGTACCCCTCGCCGTCAGGCTGCGGCCCGGCGGCCTTCGCGGCTGCGGCCGCCTTGATCACGCGCAGGTTGTTCGCCATGCGCGCGGCGCGCTCCTCCGCCTCCGCCTGGTGGCGTCCGCGTATCGGCAGAACCTTGCTCGCGAGGTCGTGCGCCTGCTCGCCCATCTTGACCTCGATCGCGTGCCGGTCGTACGCCGGCGCGCGGTTGTACAGCGCGCACGTGCCGAGCGTGTGCCCGTCCCCGCCGTCCACCAGCCAGATCTTCTCCGGCATCATCGGGTTGTAGAGCGCCAGCACCTTCATGCCGGGCGACATCGCCTGCTGCCACCCCGCGCGGTTCTTCACGGCCGCCCGGTACAGCATCTCGTCGCGCCCGTACAAAAGCTCGTTCCGGAACCCGATGAGGCCGTTGTCGCGCACGCGCACCTCGATCGCGTCCTTCTCGATGTCCATGAAGTGCGGCAGCCACCAGTCGTCAACCTTCACGATCTCGCCGCCCTCAACGCCCGCGCGGTATGCCTCCCAGCGGCTCATCGGCCTCACCCGCCTCAGCGCCGGGTCGCGCCCAACCACCACGGCAACCGCGCGCGCGCCGTCCGGGTCCTCCTTCGCCATCGCCACCAGCTCGCTCATCGGACGCCAGTCGTTCGAGGTCGCCGCCAGCCGCCATTCCTGCACGACCTTCCCGTCCCATCCCTCCAGCTTGTGCTCCGGGTCCCGCATCAGCGCGTCCTCGATCTGACGGAACGCCGCGTGGTACTCGTCGAACGTCAGCAGCCCCGCCTCGAGCTTCAGCGCGAACTCCTCCGGCAACCGCGCCGCCGCCGCCATCAGGCGCTCCTCGTACTTCACGAGCGCCGCCTGGCTTTCGTGCAGGTGCTCCGCGTCGCGTCCCCGGCTTCCGATCAGACCCGCCGCGCGGTTGTGGAGGATGTTATGCGCCCCTTCGCAGAGCGCCTTCATCTTGAAGTTGCCGCCGCCGTTCCCGATGAACAGGCCCGCGTGGACCTGCTCGCTCAATATCCCGGAACGGCTGATCTTGATAAGCTCGCCCATGCCGGGGATGGCCCGTATCTGTCGCGCCACCTTCTCCCGGATCGCGGTGGTGCCGTGCTCCACCACGTTCTCGATGCCGTCCTTGTGAAACCCTCGAACAATGTGGTCGTACGCAAACAGGAACCGGAATTGCTGCTCCTTCAGGTTGTCGCGCTTCCCGTCCGCGCGCTCGAAGCGCGGCTTCAGGATTGAGGAGCATTTAAAGCCGCTTGCAACGTCATATCCGGCGAACTCCAAAGGCTGGCAAACCCTCGCGCCGAGCATGATGTCCGTGTTGTGCCACACATCGTCGTATTCCACCTTCGCCAGCACCGGCAGCCCCACGCGCGTGGTGAGCACCGGCAGCAGGTACGCGGCGGCAGCCTTGCGCCCGCGCCTGTTGGACGCGATGTTGAAGCGGTAGTTCGGGTTCGCCTTCGCAACCGCCTGAAGGTTCGCGTATGTCGCGCCGTGCGGCGTCCAGTCCATCGGACACTCCGCCGGCACCGGATCGCCCGGACGCTCCCGCATCCACACCTCGCGCCACGTGCCGACCGTCCCCACCATCGGACGCCCCCGCCGGAAGTCGCTCATCATCTGCCGGTACCCGCCCATGGAGGTGTTCCGGTCGTTCTCCACATACGACATGTAGCACTCCAGCCACGGGTTCGCGGCCGTCATCTGACGCACCCTGCGCCGGTCCACGAGCGCCACCTCGCCGACGCCCTTGTGCCGGGTGCCGCCGTTGTAGGCGTAGAACTTCCTCCGGATCGTGCCGAACGGCGCCACCCCCGCGTCCGCCAGCTGCTGCATCACGCGGACGCGGCAGTTCGCGGGCGCGGACGCAATCTGCATCATGTAGCCCTTCCAGTCGGCGGCGTCGATCCTGGCGGACATCGAAGAGACGGATGCGAGCGATTCGTATGTCAGTTGCATGGTTCGTGGCTCGTGGTTAGCGGTTCAATGGGCAAGGTCGTTGGTGGAGCAGGTGCGCATGGAGTGCGTCTCCAGGTAGAGTTTCTGGGCGAGCTTGTGCTCGTCCTGGGTGAGCGTGCCGCGCCTGGCCCAGCGCTCGGCGGGCGGGAGGGAGAGGTAGGCGCGCACGCGCGCGAGGGAGGCGAGCGGCTCGCCGGGGACGGCTCGCCCCACCTTCCGGATCGACAGGCCGGCACCCTTTCGGGATTTCCCATGCGCGGCGAGGTTGCATTCGCGCGAGCAGTAAATCTGGCTGGTGCGCACGGGCGTGAACTCCCGTCCGCACCACGCGCACGGCTTCGGATCGTGCTGGACGAGGACGCGGAACCGCGCGTTCGAGCACTTCGCCGAGCAGTACTTCCCGCGCGAGTTTTTCGGCGTGAAGACCTTGCCGCAGACCGGGCAGACGCGGTTGGCCCGCGCCGCGAGCCGCCGGGCGCGGACGGCCGCCGCGATCCGCGCCCACTTCGCCTTCTGGTGGCACTTCACCCCGCAGAACCGCTGCCGGCCGTTCGCAGGCGTGAACGCCTCCCCGCAGACTGGGCAGATGCGTTTGGTCATCGCGCGGACCTCCGTTGCTTGCGCTCGATCGCCAGCTCGCGGGCGTATGCGCGCTGCTCGTCGGTGAGGTTGCAGGCGAGCCACTGGGAGCGCGCATCCAGGACGCGCTGGCCCTTCGTCGCCCAGTCTGGTATGCGCAGGCAGAAGAGCGGACGATAAGGGCGGCCTTCGGAGACGGCCTTCCGCGCCCACCGCATCCTGTTTTTTGCCCGCCAAGCCGCGTAGAGCTTCGCGTCGGAGGCCAGCTTCGCGAAGAATTTCTCGTTCGCGCGTGCGGAGCAGGAACGCTTCCGATTGCGGAACGCCTCGTCTGATTGATACCTCTCGTGATACTGTTCCAACAGCACCACGCGCCGCTTTGCGTAATTCGCCCGCTTCTGCGCACGAATGCGGTCGGCGTACGCGGCGTCCGCCTTTCTGCGCGCCTTCCGCTTCGCGGCCTGTTCGCGCAGGAGCTTCTGGTAGCGCTCCGGGTGACGCTTGCGCCACTCCTGCGTGCGCCGTACGATGTCCGCATGCAATTTGGCGGCATATTCGGGATCGGCAGCCATGCGGCGCTTTATGCTCTCCCATTTCTTCATGCGTCCCTCCTGAAGAATCCCGCGATCTGCGCGTAGCGCGCGTGCTCGGCGGCCTCGTCCATGTCGGGCCGGAGCGTGCGCCGGTTGAACGCCTCCAGCTCGGCGAGAGGCACGGCGGGGAAAACCGCGCCGCTCGCGGCGAGGTAGTCCGTCTCGCAGGCACAGCGCCCGCCGAGGACGAGCGCGAAGGTTCCGGCCGCCGCCATCGCGGCCGCCATCAGTTCGCCCACATTGGGGGACACCCGACAATCGACGCCCGGCGCGGTGGGGTCGAGGTCCCGCGCCTCCTCGTGCCGCCGCACGTCGTCGGCGTGCCGCCAGTCTGCCGACAGCCGGTTCAACGCGTGCCCTCCGGTTCGACCTTGTAGCGGGTGGGGTTCTTCGCGTAGGTGGCGCAGAGCGCGAACGCGCAGGTGGCGGATGCGTAGGCGTCGAGCACGCCGAGGAGGTCGGCCGCGAACATCAGGTCGCGGTAGGTGCGCCCGTGGATGGGCGCGGCGTCCTGGCGGAGCCGCCGCGCCAGCTCGGCGCACGTGGCGGGCGGCTTCATCGGGCACCCCCTTCTCGGGAGGGCCGCGCTGCCGCGCGGCCGCGAAGCTCGCGCACCGCGAAATCGGCGAACACGGCCACCACGAAGGCGAGCCACGCGAAGAAGAAGATCGTGTCGCTCATGCCTGCACCTCGTCTTCCTTCTGGCGGGCCACGGTGTCGGCCAGCTCCTCCTCTGGCGTCAGCTGCTCCGGGTGGGGCGAGCCGTCCGGGTGGGGCGAGCCGTCCCCGGCGAGCCGCCGCCGCGCCCGATGCCGCTGCCGCTGAAACCACCTGGCGCTGAGCCGGCGCGCGCCCATCTCGAGCGCCGTCACATCGATCTCGGACCGCCCCGGTTCGGCGGCGATCGCGGCGAGAAGCCACGCCGCCAAGGCGCTGCTCATGCCCGTGTCGCTCGTTTCCTCGTTCATTACTTTTTCCTCCTGTTGGTTTTGGTTTGTGTGTGGCGGCCGACGGAGCGGCCGCCGCAAGACACTTAATCCTCGTTGCAGAGATCGCCGCGCTCCTGCCGCCGGCAACGCCAGATGCCGTTGACCGTGGCGTTCACGTAGCCGATCGCGTTGAACTCCGCGAGCGCCTCGTCCACGGTCGAGCCGCTCACGTACACCTTGCACTGGCTCGCGTGGCCGTTGAACCACTGCCGGAATTGCACACACCATTCGTTCATATCACTGCACCTCCATGAGGTAGTCTCCGATGTCCGGAATCCGGTTTGTGGTCACGAGTTCCTCGAGGCTGTATATCTTCTGGGCCATGCAGGGACAGCTCGCGGCATGCACCACAGACACGCCACGTCCGCCATACGCCGCCACGAGGTAGTCATGGCCGCGAACCTTACGCACATGGATCGACACGTAACCTACCTCGTCGATTGTCGTTCCGTCTTCCGCTGTTGGATACCCGCAGCCGGCAATGGCCGCGCAGGCCAGAATCAATAGAACCTTCGCCATCACCGCACCCCCCGCAGCTCGCGCACCTGGAGCTTGAGCGCGTCCGCCAGCTCGGCCACGCGGTCCAGGCACACGGTCGCCGCCTTCTCGCCCAGGTATCGGATGGCGTCCTTGAGGGACGGCTTGTCGAACACGACCATCGCCTGCGCCCACAGCGTCTCGGCCTCCTGCGTGGGCGAGAGCTTCGGAAGCGCAGCCTTGCGACCGGCACCCTCGCGCTCGCCGCCCCAGCCGGGCGGACGCTTCACGATCCCCAGCTCGATCATCGCGCCCGTCGCCGTCTTCGATTCCAGCCCGGCCGTCGCCTCCTCGATCATCTTGTCGGTCAGCTCGTCCACCAGACGGTGCGCCGTCCCCTGCGCCCGCAAATGCTCCCCCACCGTCGAATAGTAGAACTTGATGTAGCGGTCGGCGGTAGACTTGGAAATGCCGACATTCTTCTCTATCCAGTTGTCCCACGAGCCATATCCAGCGCCCTGCTTCTCGCACGCAAGCCGCCACCCGGCACGGGCGAGATACGCCAGCGTCATCGCGCCGTGCTTCTTCGCCATTTCAAGGTCGAAGCGCACCGCCTCTGCAGGCGTGGCGCACACGGGATGTTCGAGCACGAGAGCCGGGAGGTCTGCGCGTGTCGAGACCGCCGTCACGGGCTTGTAGTCCGCACACTGGCAGCAGATGGATCCTTGACAGTTTCCGGTTGAGCAACGCCCGTCGGCGTCGGCGCGAACGCACGGCACGGCAGGCGAAATCTCCTTCTTGATTCTGGCCGCGGCGCTATCTTCAAATGTCATGCAGTTGCGTTTCATGGTCTCTTGAATGTCCTTTCAGTCATGCCTCTTGGGGATTGAACTCCGTGGATTTGATGTACCGCACGGCCTCGTCGTACGAAATGAAGAACTGTCCGCACGGCTGGCAGGCGGCAATTCGCCCGCGCTGTATTTCGGCGATGATTATCCGACCGTCCGTCTTTCCGAACACGCCGGCGAGTTCGACGGGCGTGAGCGACTTCTTCTTCGGAATCGCTTCGATGAAGGCCTGCACGGTCGCGTTCATCGCGAAATCTCCAAACTTGTCGTTCCGAGTTCCCCGGAGAATTTCAAGCCCGATTTCTTACCATTCAGAAATGCCTCGCGCACCAACTCGCGACGCCTTGCGAGTACATCAGAACAGTCGCACTTGGTCGTGAATGTCTCGCCGGTGACTACATCGACTTCGTGCCATGCATAGTCTATCTTCATCACTTCACCTCCGCTTTCATCATGCCGGGGTAGAGCCCCAAGCGGTACATCTTGCGCTGAAGATCTTGGCTCGGCACGCGCTCGCCCTGGAGAACCTTGCGCAGGTGCGTGTGCGAGACGCCGCACTTCCTCGCCGCCGCGCCAATCCCGCGCAGTTCCGTCGATCGGCGCACCACGAGCGGCATACAGCCTCGTGCGACGCGCGTCCTCTTCTCTTCACGGCTTTTCATGGCCATCTGATTTTCCTTCCTGTTCGGTCATTGGTTTGCTATACTGCAACCGTCCTTTGGGCGGTCAACGCGGACATGATAGCATATATGTTATCACCGCACAAGCACAAAATGATAACTTTTTTACTATCACCAAATGAACATCATAGCAGAGCGTTTGAAAGAGTTACGAGAGGCTAGACACCTCTCGCAACGAGCATTTGCGCAGCAACTTGGCGTTCCGCAGCCTTCATACTCGCGCTACGAGACAAGCGATGATGACCGCTTTGTATATCCAGGGTCAAATATCGTGATTCGCATATGTAAGTTGTTCGATTGCCGAGCAGGATGGCTACTGGGGTTAGAAGGTGCAGAGTCTGCCCCAACGCCCACCATCAAAACCGGCGACATCACCGGCAACTACAATGTTGTCGGCTCGCACAACACCATCGTCCCCCCCCCGTCAACATCTACATCACCATCAACACTCTCAAAGAGAAAGGCTAGGAAATGAAAAGCGAAGTGAAAGACCTGGAGGAACTTGCGAATGTTCCGCTCGGCGAAATCATGGACGAGGCTGTTGCCGCCATGCCGCGTATCGCCTACTATCGCGTAAGGGCGAAGGTGCCCGGCCATGATATGTTCACTTCCGGCCTTGTGCTTTGCGCCGCAAAGGGTTCTCCGATCTATGACGACCTCGTCGAGCGAGACACAGGCCCAAGCGCCGTGCCGGCATGTCAGATGCGGCTGCGCACGGTTGGCGCGACGCTTCGGCAGACAGCCGGACGAATGCATGACATCGGCTGTCTGACGACGGAACCGGATCTTTACCTTTTCGCCACCGTCAACCCCGCGACGATAGACTATCTCGAAAGTCTCATGGCTGACCTTTAACTTTCAAAACGCCTCGCGCGCAGGGACACGCGCGCGTGCGCGAGTGTAATTGAAGGTTAAAGGGGGAGATTCCATTTTTCATCTTGATATACTTTTGGCATTCGTGCTAAAAGTTGCTCAACTTGATTTTGATTTTTACGCAATCATCTTGATTCACTTTTGGCATTCGTGCTAAAACTCAATCAAGACGATTAGCGCAATTAGCGCATTTAGCGCGTTTAGCGCGTTTAGGCATTTTAAGCCTTTCATGTTGATTAGCCCTTGTGGCGTTTGCTTCGCGTCCCGTTTCCATCGTAAAATGCCGGCGTTCACTACGAACACCTCCGCGGACCGCCGGCTCTCCGCTGAAAACCGGCACCAATTTAACGATGGAAGCGAACGAGGAAAATCTGGCGCACGTCGCCGAGCTGTACAAGACCGCCGTGATGGCCGGGCTGGACGGCGTGGAGTTCCTCGCCGAGTTCGAGGACGGCGTCCTCGCCCGCGAGTACAACGGCATCGGCCCCGAATGGGCGGGGCACCGCATCCGCGACTGGATCACCGGCAAGTTCGGCGTGTTCGAGCCGGCCGCGCTCATCCACGACATGCGCAACTACCGCAGCGACGGTACCCGCGCCGCGTTCATGGCCGCGAACGAGGAGTTCCTGCGCAACTGCCTGAAGCTTGTCAACTACTCCTTCCCCTGGTACCGCCTCCGCCGCTACACCATGCGCGGCGTGGCGATGGGGATGTACGACTTCGTCTCCGGCCCCGGCGGCTGGGCCGCCTGGCACGACGCGCACGAGCGGAATTTGAGCCACAAGACTTCGGACGGCGGACATCAGACTTCGAAGTCCGGAGTCTGACGTCCGAAGTCCTCAACCACCCAAGAAAGGAACCAACCAATGAAGAAACTGATGATGCTGATGCTCGCCGCGTGTGCGGCGGCGATTACGGGATGCGTGGCGCTCGAGGTCGAGGACTACGGCTACGAAGCCGTCACGGACGAGGCGGGCGCGCCGCTCCGCGACGCCAACGGCGCGGTGCAGACGGTCCACAAGGGCCAGCGCTGGCACTACAACAAGAACATGGTCGATCAGACGCTCGACGACCTAGCCTTCACGCGCGCGCCCGGCGACGCGATCACGCTCAACCTCCGCAACTACCAGGACACGGTCTCTCCGGAGCTGAACAAGGTCGTGGAAACCTCCATCAAGGGCGCGGAGGAGCTGGCGGCCAAGATCGGCGCGGCGATCGCCACCAGCGGCGGGTCCGTGGCGGGCGAGGCGGGAGCTGACCTCCTGAAGACGGCCATTGCCAGGTATATCTCCAGGGGCGGCAACGCCGAGAAAGCCACAATCACCTGCGCGGGCGGCAACTGCACCATCACCGACGGCACCGTGACCGAGACGTGCGCCTCCTGCTACGAGCCATGAAGTCCCCATCGTCCCCAGTGTCCCCAATGTCCCAGAAAGGCAACCCATGACCCAGTCAGAATACGACAAGCGTCTCGCGGAGCTTGAGGCGGAGGCCGACCGGCGCGGCTGCTGCGTGATCCCCGCGCAGCCCATCCCCCCGCCGGAAGACGGCTCGCCGGGGACGGCTCGCCCCACCGACTGCCCGGCAAAATAACCTAGGAGTTGTACTCATAATGGAAGTGGACGGCATCAACCTTGCGGTGGGCGGCGGCGCGGTTTCGGCGATAGCCGGAATCGCGGGCGCGTGGATCAAGGCGAAGTTCGGCAAGACCACCGTCCCGCAGCCGCTCGAGACGCGCGAGGAGCCGCGCTTCGTCACCTGCGACCAGTGCGCCGAGCACCGCAAGGCCATCAACGCCCGCATCGACGACATCGGCCCCGCGCTGGGGCGCGTCTTCAAGAAGCTCGACGAGAACGACAAGCGCGCGGAGGAGCGCGCGCAGGCCACGCACCGGCGGCTGGATCCGTTCATTCAGGAACTTGGCGCGGTGCGCGGGAAGATCGAAATCATCGAGAAGGCAGCCACGAACGCCACGATTGGAGGCAAGAAGTGAGAAACGACCACATCGAGAAGGAGATCATGCTGGCGCTCAAGTGCCGCAACTGCGGCGCCAAGCGCGCCACGCTCGAAAGCGAGGTCTCCACGCGGCTCGACAACCCGCTCATGTCCGAGACGAAGTTCGCGGACACGCTCGCGCGTCTCGTCACGCGCGGGATGGTGGCATGCGAGGTCACGCCGCTCGGCAGCGAGATATTCTCGCTCACCTCCCTCGGCGAGCAGACCATGACGGAGGAGGGCTGGCTGTAGTGTGCGCCGCGCGGAAAGATTCGTGGGCCGGCGAGCTGCTGCCCGACGAGGCCGCCGAAGTGTTCGAGGCGTGGCGCAAGTACAAGGGCGGCTGGGAGAAGTTCGCCGAGTGGATCGCGTCCACATACCCGAACGCCCGCAAGCCGAGCCGCACCGCCCTCTACGCCTGGGCGTCCACCGACCCCGAGCATCCCGGCGCGGGCTTCCTGAACTGGAAGACGGTGCGCTCCGCGCGCATCCGGGCGGCGGGCGAGCAGATGGCGGAATGGGCGCGGGCGCACGGCGACATAGCGGACGAGACTGTCGCCAAGGGCTTCATGGCGCTCGGCTGCGACGCGATGTCGAACGGCGGCGGCGAGGCGGGCAAGGAGATGCTCGACAGCTGGTGCAAGGTGACGGACCGCCTGCTGCACCGCCAGGAACTGAACCTCAGGAGCCGCGCGCAGCAGACCAAGGACGAAACCCTCCGCCTCGCCCGCGAGAAGTTCGAGGCGGCCGAGAAGCGGCTTGCCGCCGTGCAGGATGCCGTCAAGTCCGCGAAGACGAGCGGCGGCGGACTGACTCCGGAAACGCTCAGGAAGATCGAGGAGGCCGCAGGGCTCTTGTAACCATGGGACGCGCCAAGGTCATACCGCCGAACACGCTTCTCCTGCCGTTCCAGAAACGGTGGGTTGAGGACCGTTCGCAGATGAAGCTCGCCGTCAAGGCGCGCCAGATCGGATGGTCGTGGTGCGCCGCCTACTCCATCGTGCGCCGGAAGTCGGTCAAGTCGGCCCGGCTCGACGCATGGATCACCTCGCGCGACGAGCTGCAGGCCAAGCTGTTCGTAGACGACTGCAACGGTTTTGCAAGCCTCCTGCAGATCGGCGCGCAGGACCTCGGCGAGCGCGTGCTGATGGACCCGGATGGCAAGACCGCGTCGGCGTTCATCCTGCGCATGGCGACAGGGTGCAACATCTATTCGCTTTCGTCCAACCCCAACGCCCAGGCGGGCAAGCGCGGCGACCGCATCATCGACGAGGCCGCGCTGCACAAGGACCTGCGCTTCCTCTACGGCATCTCGGAGGCCGGGATCACGTGGGGCGGCCAGATGGAGATATTCTCGACCCCGCGCGGAGAGACGCACTACTTCCAGACCCTCATTAAGGAGATTCAGGAGGGCGGCAACCCGAAGCGGTTCTCGTTCCACAAGGTGACGCTGCAGGACGCGCTCGACCAGGGCTTCCTCTACAAGCTGCAGCAGAAGCTGCCCAAGGACGACTTCCGCCAGGAGATGGACGAGGCGCAGTACTTCGACTACGTGCACGACAAGGCCGCCGACGAGGAGACCTTCCTGCAGGAGTACATGTGCGTGCCGTCGAGCGACAGCGACACGTTCATCGGCTTCGACCTGATAGACGGCTGCCGCGTGCGCGGGACGGGCGAGACCGGCGCGGCGAAGTCCGAGCGCAACAAGCCCTGGATAAAGACGTGGCGGTCCGCCGACCCAGTCGGCAACGGCGACCTCTACCTCGGCATGGACATCGGGCGCAAGAAGGACCTGACCGTGCTCTGGCTCGCCGAGGACGTGGCGGGCATCCTGGTCACGCGCGAGGTGAAGGCGATGCACAAGCAGCGATTCGCCGCGCAGGAGGCCGCGCTGGACGAGTACGTCGGGCGCCGGGGCTTCCGGCGCGGCTGCGTGGACGCGAGCGGCATCGGCGCCCAGCTCGCGGAGCGGGCGCGCGAGCGGCACGGCCCGCGCATCGAGGCCGTCGTGTTCACCGGTCCCGTCAAGGAGCAGATGGCCGTCGCCGTGCGCGCCGACATGGAGGACGCGAACTACCGCATCCCCGACGACCAGTTCGTGGTGGCGGACTTCCGCAAGATACGCAAGACCGTGACCGCCGCGGGGAACGTCCGCTTCGAGGGCGACCGCGACGAGGACGGCCACTCGGACCGCTTCTGGGGCGCGGCGCTCTGCCGCGAGGCGAAGGGACACGGCGCGACGTGGACCTTCGAGCCGGTTGCGGTCGCACCCGACTCCGGCGCGGGCGCGTCGCTCGGGATGCGCGACGGCTTCACATCTAGGAGGCTTGACTGATGAAAAAGTTGAAAAGTTCAAAAGTTGAAAAGTTGAAAAGTTCCACCAACCTTTCAACCTCTCAACCTTTCAACCTTTCAACCTCTGAAAGGCTGCGCTTCAACTCGTGGACGCTGGGCGGCCACGGCGCGGACCTCTTCGA
>Ga0326512_10001978_pt1 | contig 15387 bp, 7 predicted proteins | sample 1_2617_0518_D_FD_203652 | JGI IMG/M metagenome (GOLD analysis project Ga0326512, IMG submission 203652) | Bovine rumen microbial communities from UC Davis, California, United States - 1_2617_0518 | ecosystem: Host-associated > Mammals > Digestive system > Stomach > Rumen | place: USA: California... | reverse complement strand
TGAAGATCGCAAGGCCTGCAAGCTTGCCCCATGCGATGAGTGAACCTGTGAAAGCAACTGCACCGATGAGGATCGTAAGACCTAATGTAAGACCTGAGAAAGCATCCTCTGTAACGCCGGCAGTGAATTGTGAGATAGCTACGAGCATTGAGGAAAGGCCGCCGAACCCATTGAAAAGAGCAACGAGCTGGGGCATTCCGGTCATCTCGACCTTCTTGGACCAGATGAAGCCTACAACGCTTCCGCCTGCGATAGCGAAGATGATAAGGAGATAGCTTACAAGTCCGCCGTCGATAACATCCTGTGAGATAAGGACTGCTACGACTGCTATAAGCATACCGACTGAAGAATAAAGGTTACCCTTACGTGCGGTATCTGCTTTTCCGAGTTTCTTTATGCCCATGATGAAGAGGACACAGGAAATCATGTAAAGAACTATGCAAATATAGTCACTCATTTCTTGGGAGCCTCCTTCTTCTTGAACATTGCGAGCATTCTGTCAGTTACGAAGTATCCGCCGATAACGTTGACAGTTGCGAAGAAGATCGCGATAGTACCGAGAATGATTCCGAATACATGATTACCGGATGCATTGATCGCTGTGGCAGCGATAGCACCGACGATCGTGATTCCGGAGATAGCGTTCGTACCGCTCATGAGAGGGGTATGAAGCTGTGAAGGAACCTTCGAGATGAGCTCGACACCTAAATAGGCAGCGATAATAAATACGAAGATCAAGAGCATGATCGTATCTGTGGAAATTTCCATATATTAAGCCTCCTTAAATCTCTCGTGTATGATGGCTCCGCCCTGTGTAAGGAGGCAGCCCTTCATGATCTCGTCAGAAAGGTTGACCTCAAATTCCTTGGACTCCTTGTTGTAGAAGTGTGTAAGGAATGCGGAGATATTGCCGGAGAGCATCTTTGAAGCATCCCACGGTACCTGGCGCTGCAGCTCGTCACCCGGAAGGATGATTACGCCGTTATCTGTGATAACCTCTTCGCCCGGCTTGGAACCTTCAACGTTACCGCCTGTTGAAACAGCCATATCCACGATGATGGAACCGGGCTGCATACGGTCGATAACATTCTTTTCGATGAGGACAGGAGCCTTGCGGCCGAACACCTTGGCGGTGGTAATTACGATATTTGCTTTCTCGCAGACCTTGGCCTGTGCTTCCTTCTGCTTTGCGATCTGCTCGGGAGTAAGTTCCTTTGCATAACCCTGATCTGTCTGGCCCATTTCGCCGAGATCGATCTTTACGAAGTTTGCACCAAGTGACTTGACCTGTTCTTCTACGACCGGTCTAGTATCGAATGCATCAACACGTGCACCGAGTCTCTTTGCAGTAGCGATAGCCTGGAGTCCTGCAACGCCTACGCCGATAACAAATACTCTGGCAGGATTGATTGTTCCTGCAGGTGTAACCATCATCGGAAGGATCTTGGGCATGCGTGCTGCGGCATTTAATACTGCAACATAACCTGCGAGTGAAGTCTGAGAAGACTGAACGTCCATCTTCTGTGCGAGAGTTGTTCTGGGGATCATCTCGAGAGATACTGCCTGAATATTGTTCTTGGCAAATCCGTTAAGGAGATCCTTCTCATTGAAGGGATCAAGATAGCTGATGTGAACCGTATCAGGGTTCATGCCGTTTGCTGAATCGGGTTTAAGGATCCTGACAACAATCTCGGCATCTTTAAGACCTGTCTTCTCGGTCTTAACGATCTTTGCGCCGGCTTGTTCGTAATCCGCATCTGTAAAGCCGCTCTTGAGACCTGCACCGCTGACAACCGTGAACTCAAAGCCCATTCCTGTAAGCTTTTTGATGTCATCGGGAATAAGGGCAACACGAGTCTCGGCAGGCAGACTTTCCTTGCATACCAGAACTTTCTTCATTTGCACACCTCTTCTGACTTGGATTTAAGTAGATAGAAATCTACACTTTAAGCTATTGAATTATAGCACGATATTGAGCAACTTGCTCGAAATGTACGCATAGTTTTGAGCGCATCCGGGAATGTTTTTCAAGGTGATTAGATTTGATGCAGATCACGGATCAGTTCAAGCCTTTTTGACTTCGCGCCGGCCAGTGTCATACTGACCTACGGGTAAAAGTCCGCTTATTAGTTTTTTTACATGTAGGTGGCGGGGTATATTGGCCTGATTTGAAGCCGGTGCTGTTCGGTTTTACCCATGAAGACGTTTTTTCGACCGCGAAAAGCATGACTTGCGGTTGCGGCGGCCATTCAAATACGCATAAACTGGCAAAAACTACGGGCAAAATAATTCTGTTTCTGATTTTTACGGGTAGGCGGCCTTCCAAAAGTCGTCATATACCCCCTGGGGGTATACAGCTTGGAACGGGAAACGCAAGAGCAGAGGCTGCGACACGAATACACCGCAAAGACATGCAATAAAAAGGTGCTGCCTTGAATCAAGACAGCACCTGTAACGGATAAACTGTTTTGTTTAATCGAAGTACTTATCCCAGAGTTCTGTGAACCCGTCGTCGATGTCTTCCACAAGATGCTTGAAGTCGCGCTTATCCATTGTTGTGACTTCGGTGAAGTTTGCAGGAACGTTGGGAGCCGGGTCGTGTCTGTCGATCGTGACTGTCAGCTCGAGAGATTTGACGGTCGGTGTTGTTTCACCGTCGATCCTGATATTTGTAAGGACAAATATATACTTGTCACCCTTTTGGAGAAGAGTACCTTTGACTACCATATCGGAATAATCGTTTTTATACTTAAATGAGAAGTCGCCGCCTTTTCTGTCCCATTCAACTTTGATGCTTGTCTTTCTTTCACTGTTATGTGTTGACATCGTTTTGAGTTCAGTGATCTTGATCTCGGCATCGTACATTCTGGTGCTGTTTTCGTTGACGGAATAAACGATCTTATATGTATCACCGTACTTCTTGTCTTCAACTGTCAGGCTCATCTCTTTTGATGTTGAGACATTCTTGCCGAGAACGAGTGACATCTCGGTTTCTTCACCATTAAAATCGAAACCTGCATCGATCTGGGCCATTCTTCTGCCGGCTTTGGTGATGTAGAAATCGATCTTGATCTCAATATCGGAATCCCCGAGATTCTCGATCTCATCTTCCATATCGTCGAGCGAATCGTAGAACTGGTCTACATACTCGTCAACATCATCTTCAAAAGCCGCATCGGCAGCAACACGGTAGATGTATTTCTCCAAGTCCTCATCTTCTTTTGCGTAATCGATAAGGTCCTGTGTAATGAGCGCGAGATCGTCCTGATCGACAGTGAGGGAGATAACTGTGCAGGGAATCTTCTCGTCACCGACAGTTATTGTCTTTGAAGCCCTGCCGAGATCGGAATACTTGACGAATCTCTCGATTGCGAGCTGTCTGTACTTTACGGCAATGGCTTCGGAGTCACGCTGAAGGTTCTTGTTGTTCTTGATCGTATCTTTGAGACCAAGGAGATATTCAAATTGATCATCGTCGAGAGAATAGTCAGTCTCTTCATCAGGATCGAAAATAGAACCCGGAAGATTTTTCTCAAGATTCTTGAAGTTGATACCGTAGATTCCGTCAATTACCTCGGGGCATCTGAATGTGACTTTGTCCTGATTGAAAATGACATTTGCCTGGAGAACAGTATCGTCGTCTTCTGTAACGGTCATCTCATAAGCTCCGCGGAGATCCTTTGCGTCGGAATAGACCTTGGCCTGAACCGCGAGATCGTCCTTGGCAAGTTTATCGAGATTGGCAGAGACAGCTATCGATCCGCCGTTGGCAACGTCATCTGCTGCATCGATAAGCTCGATACGCTTTGCATCTGCAATCGTATTGGCAAGGCCTCTTGCGATCAAAGCGCTCGGTCTGTTGGCCAGTACAATGGAAACTACGATTAATGCGACAAGTGCAGCTGCTCCAACAGAGCCGCCGATGATAAGAATTTTCTTCTTCTTGTCCATGAAAGTCCCTCCTCCGGTTCAAATGTAAAAAAAGTATAACACATTACGGGCGATATGACTCACCCGGACTTGCCGCCGGCATTGGAAACAGCCCCGTTTTAAGGACCCCGGAAGGCCCTGAAAAAGGCCCGCAAAGCCCATTTCCTAACAATTTGTTAATAGTAATGTTACTTGAAAACTAGGGCGTGCAATATTATTATAACTATGAGGTAAAGGGCATTCTTCGGAAGGGCAGGCTTCATAAAAGCCTGGAAGATAGCCTGAGAAGTGGGTTGTTATGGCCGAAAGAGGTAAAGAAAGGGATATCAGAACACGATACGAATTCCTGATTGCCGGAATCGTTGCTGCTGTTTTGTGCATTTTAGCCTTCGCTGCGTTCAAGATCACGGGTTATTTGAATGCTGCTCAGGCTAAGGATAATTCCGAGACTACATTTGAAGCCGGCGACGGAACTGTTGTCATTGAAGTTGAGATCAGGGAGACTACAGCTCCGACAGAGCCTGTCGAAGAGACTGAGATGACTGAGCCTGTTGTAGAACAGGAAGACACTGCTATCAGCGAGCACGATGACATAACGATCTTCACAGTAGCTCCCGCAGGCGAGAATTACTACAAGTCCAAAGAAGGCCGGCTTAAGCTTTATGCTGATCCCAAGGAGACCGATGAAGAAAGGCCTTCTTTGATGGAGGATGCGGCTTTTGAGGTGCTCGGCTTTTCGAGAGACGGCTGGGCCGCTATCCGGTTCGGAGGCACGAGATATTACGTAAAGAGCGCCGATATCGTCCCGACAGATGCACCTGAGGACTGGGAAGAAAAGCATGTTGAGCCTGAAGATTCGCAGGCAATCAGATTCTTTACTCCGAATTCCGGAGATATCGAATATGTTGTTACTTATAATGCAAGGGCTTTCAGCCTTCCTGATGTCATGAGCAGCGGTAATTATGTCGACTTAAAGGCAGGCGAAAGAGTTATCGTTGTTGCCACAGGTGACAACTGGTACAAGATCATCTACATGAATGCCGAGTACTATGTGCTCAACTACATTAAGCCAAGAGCAGATTATGTTGAAGAAAACCCTGAAGAAGAGATAATCGACAACACAGGCTATGCTCCCGCAGGTTCTCCCGAAGCTGCTGCAAGTGCATCTTCGTCAGGTGCTTCCGATACGGCAAGTTCCGGCGGAACAACAACTGACAGTGATTCAGGATCAGGTTCCGGTGATTCCGGCTCATCAGGTGGAGATTCCGGTTCATCTTCCTCATCCGGTTACGGTTCTTCTGTTTATGAGCTTCTCGACTATGTAAATTCCGAGCGTACAGCTGCCGGTCTTGAACCTTTGGTATGGAGCGATACGCTTGCGTATTGTGCAGCTATCCGTGCTTCGGAACTTCCGCTGCTTTCCAATGAACAGAATGCAAATCACCAGAGACCTGACGGCAGCGAGTGGTATACAGTAAACGAAGATGCTGTCTGGGCTGAGAATATTGCCTATGGCCAGCAGTCAGCATCGGAAGTTCACAACGCCTGGACAAACTCCTCCGGTCACTATGCAAACATGATGAATCCTGATTACAGGACTTTCGGTGCAGCAGTCTATGAGACCGACAGCGGATATTACTACTACTGGATCGAAGAATTCGGATATTGATTCCGGGAAATCAAATGATGACTTAACAAAGGACCTGGTCTGAAAGATCAGGTCTTTTCTTCTCCTGCGCCCAAAGCTCTTCCGGAGAGGAGATCTCTCCAGTGTTTGCCTTCGAGCTCATAGATCATTGAGACAGCGGCGTTGATCTCGTCGTCAGTGCCGTCAGAATCAACGAATGCAAGAAGTCCGGCTATCTGGATCATGTCTGCTTCAATGGATTTCAGGAAATCTCCGGGTGTTGTGAGGATACCGCCGAATTGGCTGTAGGAAAAATCGACAGCTGCCAGAGGATAGATGAAACTCTCGCACTGGTCGTCCAATACCTGCGGAAGGACCTGGATGAGTGCTGATGATACATCTTCAGGGAGGCTGGCGATGAGATCCCATGTGAGGTCGATCTCAAATTCGGCGTCGTTCTTTATGTATTCGAGAAGGTCGCCGTGCATGGCGAACTGTCTTATAAAGTCCTGTTCAAGAGGATCGAAAACACCGTCAGCGCAGGCTACGCTCAAAAGGACACCCTGAAGGATCATGTCGAACTGGGCAAGCGTGAGCTCGGCATCGTAATTGCTTCCTGTGACATTCTGGAAAACACCGTCCATCGCCCTTATGGTTGCCTCGGCGTGATCGTATGCCTGAGCTGCCTTATCCAATATGTCCTGTCTGTCGTATTCCATAAGAATTCCTCTTAGAGTTTCATGGCGTTATTTTATTACTAGTGGACACGATATGCAAAAAAGGAAAGTATGTGTCCGATATGCTATAATTCTTGATTGGAAATAATAAATACGAGGGAGTCGGAATAAAATGGCACTTTTCGGAAAGAAAAAGAAAAACGATGTACCGGGTGAGGAATCCGCTGAGAATAAGGCACGTAACAGTGTTACAGAGGAGATGAAGGTCATCCTCGAGGCACGTGAAGAGGAAAAGCAGGAGAAGATAGCCAGAGCCGAAGAAAGACAGCAGGCTCAGGAAGAAGAGCTCAAAAAAGAAGATTTCATGGAGGAGCAGTCTGTACAGGCAGCTAAGAAGATCCTTGAAAGCGAGATCACTCCTGAAGGAATGACATTCTTCGTAATCTGTGACGAGATCCCCATGACAGCGGCTCCCGAGAAGGAAGGTAACATTGTTATACGCGGTAATGTCAGAGGTACCATTAGGAAGGATACGGAAGTATTCCTTTATCAGGGAAGAGGCGACAAATTCACTGTAAAGATCGAGAAGATCAGAAATGACAACAGGGAATTTGTTGATGAACTCTCATATGAGAGAGCAGAGATAGAGATAACCAGAGGAGATATCCCGGTACCGGAAGATCCTGACCAGGAAGCTTCAAGACCCGTAAACAGATATGCCGTGCTTACAGACGGTAAGGGTATCGAGGATATGAAGGATCCTGCATGCAAGGGTATGGCAAGGGCAGGTAACCCCAGAACATCAGCAATGCTCTGCGAGTATGGCAAATACGGTAAGGAACCCGTTTATTTCGGAACAGTCATGGATTCACTCATGACATCCGAGTTCGTTACACTGGCTAAGATCACGCCCGCACAGAACGGCAAGAGCACAGTAGGTTTCCTGTCTTTGGCTACAAAGAAGGATCCCAAGTCATCTTTCCTTCCGGTATTTACTGATCTGAAGCTTGCAAGAAATGCCCTGAAGGCCGGATTCGGCGGCCAGGGCGGACCTGACAAGTGCCTTAATATGAGTTTTGCCCAGGTTGCAGCTATCTCAAGGGACGGCCGTCATAACGGCTTCCTCGTAAATCCCGGCGGACCCGTATCCATCACGATCCCCAGAGATCTTGTGGATAAGATGGTTGATACCACGATCTTCAAGGAAAGATTCGGTGAAGGAGCAAGTGACAATCCATCTCTGGCTTTGGGCGGAACAGGCAGCAAGGCACTCGATAATTTCATAGGCAACAGCGGTCCGGGCATCCAGAAGGTTCTTATCTCGAATCCTTCTGATACACCTGAATTTGCCGCAATCGAGAATGCGGTTAAGTCATATTGCGGAGCACATTCCGATATTGCCAAGGTCCTGATTCTTGTATCAACACCTGCAAATAACCGCAACGACAAGTCTTATCTGTGCATCATGGACTGCCCGGACGAGACATTCCAGACTGAATGCAAGGGTCTTGCGGAAGCAATCAGACCGTTCCTCAAGGGCATTAAGAGAATACAGTTCCAGCAGTTCTCCAAGATCAACAAGGAGAATTTCCCGAGCAAGGTCACATGGCTTTATTCGAAACTCCCTCAGTAAAATCTGAGGGGATGTTTCGTTCATGATTTTAAGTTTAGGCATCTCGAAAATAAGGAATAAGGGTTTTCGCGTGCGTGACTTTAAACCTTGTGGATTAATCGGAATTTCCCAATAATTCACACAGATTGTAAAGAAAGTTCATTTTGCGCGTGATAGAATTTCAGGGCTATGCTTCAAATAAGGGATATACATAAAGAATATAAAACGGGAAGCCTCGTTCAGAAGGCTTTGGACGGAGTGTCACTGAATCTCAGGGACAACGAATTTGTTGCAATTCTCGGACCTTCAGGATCCGGTAAGACTACACTGCTCAATATTGTCGGAGGTCTGGACCGTTACGATTCCGGCGATCTCATTATCAACGGCGTTTCAACCAAGCGTTATAAGGACAGGGACTGGGATTCATACAGGAACCATACGATCGGCTTCGTTTTCCAGAGCTATAACCTCATCCCTCACCAGACAGTCTTATCCAATGTCGAGCTTGCGCTTACTATCTCCGGTATTTCCGGCAGAGAGCGTAAGAGAAGGGCGCTTGAAGCGCTGGACAAGGTAGGACTCCGCGAGCAGGCTCACAAGAAGCCTAATCAGATGTCGGGCGGTCAGATGCAGAGAGTTGCCATTGCTAGAGCTCTTGTTAATGACCCCAAGATCCTTCTTGCAGACGAGCCCACCGGTGCGCTCGATACCGAGACGAGTATCCAGGTCATGGACCTTCTTAAAGAGGTCGCAAAAGACCGTCTTGTAGTCATGGTTACCCACAACCCAGAGCTTGCGGAAGATTACGCAACCAGGATCGTAAGGGTAAAGGACGGAAAGATAATAGATGACAGTGATCCTTTCACTCCGGAAGAGAACGCAGATACATTAAAGCCGGTTCATAAGAATCTCGGCAAAGCCTCCATGAACTTCTTCACGTCTCTTGCACTGAGCTTCAACAACCTCTGGACGAAGAAGACAAGGACCATCCTTGTAGCTTTTGCAGGATCTATCGGCATCATCGGCATTGCGTTGATCTTATCCATGTCAAACGGCGTAAACACTTATATCGACAGGATCGAAGCACAGACCCTGTCGCAATATCCGCTGTCCATTGAGAGCTCATCGATATCTTTTATGTCGATGATGATGGTATCGACAGAGACATGGGAACCTGCAGGGGAAGGTGAGATCACCGAAGTTCCTTCAGTAAGCCAGATCCTTTCGACAGTAAGGACCAATGACCTTATCTCCCTCAAAGAGTATTTCGACAGCGGGAAAACGAATATCTACGAACTCACGAATGGCGTTGAGTATTCGTACGGCCTTAATCCCCAGATCTATTACTATGAGAAGGGAACAGGCAATTACAGGCAGGTAAACCCCAATAATGACTTTGCTTCAATGGGACTTACGTCTTCAAGCATTTTCTCTTCTGCTTACAGCATGAATGTGTTTTTCGAGCTGCCCGAGAACGAGTCGCTCTATATCAATCAGTACGATGTAAAGGCAGGCAGATGGCCTGAGAACTCACAGGAGGCTGTGCTCGTACTGTCGAATAACGGTGCGGTTACCGATTATATCGTCTATGCGTTCGGCTTAAGAGACACCGAAGAACTCGATAAGATGATCCGTGATTTCAGCAACGGTATCGAAGTCGTATCCGATCAGGAGAACTACACATGGCACTATGAGGATTTCATGGGTACCACATTCAAAGTCGTTCCTGCTTATGAGTTCTACAAGTACGATGACAAGAACAAGATCTACACCGATATGAGAAACGACAAAGATTACATGAAAAATCTGTTGAGCGGTGCGCAGGATCTTAAGGTTGTCGGAATTGTTCAGCCGAAACCCGGTGAAGATATCTGGATGCTTGATTCGGGTATCTACTATGGCGAGAATCTTGTTGAGGAATTAAGAGATGCAGCTGATGATGCCGACATCGTAAAGGCACAGCTTGCTGACCGTGAGGTAAATGTCCTTACGGGCGAGAGGTTTGACGAAGAAGAGTCAGATTTCGATATGGGCGATCTTTTCGAGATTGATGAAGATGCAATACAGGATGCCTTCAAGTTTGATGAAGACAAACTTAACTTCGACGAAGAGGCATTCGGAGACATGAGCGGAATCGACTTGTCCGGTGCTTTGGGAAGTGCGATGCCTAATCTTTCACAGGATCAGATCTCTGATCTTTTGAACGGCGTCGAGCTTAAGGTCAACAGTGATGCTTTGGGACAGGGTCTGTCAGCTATCTATGCTGATTACCTTGACTATGCTTCCGCAAATCCGGCTACTGATTATGCAAACCTTCCTGATGCAGTGGCAAAGTACATTGCCTCACCTGAAGGAAGCGCGGTTATGAGAGAGCAGCTCGTAAAGATAATCAAGGAGAGCGGCGCGGAGAACATCGATAATGATGTGATCAATGCTGCAGTCCAGGCCATTACCCAGGATTTCACGCAGTATGCTTTCCAGAGAGCCATCGAAATGGGAATCAATCCTATCGAGATGGATCAGGATACAAGGAACCAGTTATTCCAGGAATACATTGAGACTGAAAGAGGCCAGGGAGTAGTTGATACGCAGTCACAGATCATGATGAATGAGGTGATCGAGAATGTCGATATCACACCCGAGCAGGCTCAGGAGATCTCACAGGCACTTCTTGATAATTACAGCAAGTATGCGACGGAGAATAATCTTCCCGATCCTAACGCACTTGAAGCTTCTTTCAAGGAGTATATGGATACCGACAGAGCAAAGAACATGATCACTTATGTTGTTGCTACATCATTTAATACCGATGAGATCATGTCGACCATCATGTCGAATATCTCAGGCATGACTTCGCAGATGGCAGGACAGCTCGCATCAGGCATTCAGGACGCGATAACGCTGGTTGTCGAAAGACTCGCATCCAACATGACTACTGCCCTGCAGAATACTTTCGAGGATTTAGGAAGCGCGCTGACGGTCGATCAGGATGCTTTTGCGGCAGCCTTTAAGATCAATATGGGTGAGAGCGAGCTTCAGTCGTTCATGAGCGAGATGATGGGCAACGGAGCGTCTTCTGCCGAAGGCAACCTTGCCGCGTTCGGATATTGCGAAAAGGATAATCTGCAGTCTATCACGATCTACCCCAAGGATTTTGAATCCAAGGACCAGATCACACAGATCCTGAAAGACTACAACAAGATGGTCGAAGATGCAGGCGAAGAGGACAAGAGCATCGTCTACACGGATATAGTCGGAGCTTTGATGAAGTCTGTCACAAAGATCATCAACACGATCTCATATGTACTCATCGCCTTTGTCGCTATCTCGCTCGTCGTATCATCGATCATGATCGGTGTCATTACGTATATCAGTGTTCTTGAGAGAAGAAAAGAGATCGGTATTCTCCGCGCTATGGGTGCATCAAAGCACAATGTTGCCCAGGTATTCAATGCCGAGACCATGATCACAGGATTCCTTGCGGGAGTCATTGGCGTGGGCATATCTCTGCTGCTTCTGATCCCGATCAACATCATCATCCACAATCTTGCCGAATCTGATGATGTCAGCGCGATAATGCCGTGGACAGCTGCGATCATACTCGTTATCCTGAGTATCTTCCTGACATTTATAGGCGGTCTTATCCCGTCGAAGTCAGCTTCCAGACAGGATCCTGTTACAGCATTGAGAACTGAATAAGATCAGGCGAAAATTGTTTTTCTGCTCTTTCTGCGGGTCTCGGAAGACTTATCTTTGCCAGCTTTCTGTGCTTCGGTCTTAGCAAGTTCATCATGCTTTTTGATGATATAGTCTGCTACTTTCTCTGCGCCATGACCCATGTTGCACCATGTCTGTTCGCGTGCAAGGTCCCTTCCCTCGGCCAGTTCTTTGGCAGTTTCACCTTCAAGACAATCATCAACAAGAGAAGCAATATTGCTGAAGTTTTCGGAGGTGAGTTTTCTTCCGATCCTGGGGAGGATCCTGTATGTCCAAAGTTCTTCCGGATCCCAGGCAACATCATACTGAGACCAGTCGTTGCTGGGTTCGGTATAGATTACGGGCTTATTGAATACAAGCGAGAAATCAAAAAGGACACCTGAGAAATCAGAGATAAGTATATCAGCCTCGTTAAGCACATCGAAGTTATCGGGATCACGGTTCCACTTGAGCTTATCTGATTCGGGGAACTGCTTCATAAGACCCTCTATAAGCTCCTTCTCGGATGTGAAAGACTGGGGATGAGGTCTGATTATGACTTTGTAACCGGTCTTGATAAGGCTCTCAATGAAAGATTTTCCGTCGTAAGCTGTAAGGATTCCGTTGTTGCCCCATGAAGGCGCAAGAAGAATGGTCTTCTCCTTTTTGGCATCACTATAGGAAGCCGATGCATCCAGACGTTTTTTCATTGCATCTAGATACGGAATACCGGCGAGTATAACTTCCTTCTCGGGGATGGAACGGAGTGACTCGAGTCTTCTGATCTGCTCTTTCTGATATTCTCCTGATACAAGTACAGCATCGTAGAAATCCAGTCCGAACATCTTGTATGTCGTTATATCGTTAGGCATGTGGGGAAGGTGGACGTAATATCTCGCGCCCTTGGATCTTTTCCACTGGAAGACATCAAGGCTCGGTGTCGTTGAGACGACTATATCTGCCTTGATGAAGTTCATCTTTGAGATACCTTTGTTGCCTTCACCGATGAATTCCGCAAGGACATGTTTGAAACCGGCAGACAGGGCAGGATCGTCCGGGCTTGCCGTCAGATAATGAATATCCCTGCCGCGCTTTTCGAACTCTTCCAATACAGGCTTAAATACATGCCAGTATCTTTTTCCTTCGGAGAAAATGCAGATTGAGAGTTTGTCGCTGTTGTCGTTTTTCGCTCTTCCGCCGAGAAAAAAGAATTTAAGCTTGATTATCAGGGCATGTCCTGCAAAGATGAGCACGCCTGCAATTCCGATTATGATCGAAAATAGCATGCTGCCCGTACCGGGGTCAATGTATAAGATCCTGTCTAACATTTTTACTTCCTCCTGATATCAGGTTGGATCTCCGGGATACAGAGCCCAGTTATTCTTATCCAGAACATTGTCATGAACTGTGAACCAGCGGCGGTCTGCCTCAACGAGTTGTGTTCCATTGTTGGTAAGTACGCTTCCGCTGTTTGAAATATAAACATAGATATCACCGGATTTCGGATCCGTATTTATCGGATTGCCCGTAAAAGGATTGACCGGAGATTCCACTATGCCTTCGAGTGCAAGAGAGGGTGTGTCGGCATTTGTCATGAACTCATCTGATACTGTAAATCCCGTGCTGTTAAAGTCCTTTACGAGGAGTACGGGATTGAGCTGTTCTGCATCGTAATCGAGATCATCCAGGACCATATCATCGAACTGCATAAAAGAATATCCGTGATCTGCAACGATTATTATCCTTGTATTGTCGTACATGCCGTTTGCACGGAGATAATCGAACCACTGTCCCAAAAGGATGCACGCAGACATTGTGCACTCGTAGGATGCGTAGGAAAGATAGTCGTCCATATGCATTGTTCTTCCGTCAACCGTGAACCTGTCAGTGTGTTCCATATCGTATGCGGTATTGTCGATAACAGGCGCAGGCTGATAGGAAGGTTCTTCGAGAAGGGTAACATCATGTGTGGTGTTGTTGGCGAACATGAAAAAGCAGTTCTCAGCGCCTGTATCATCAAAAACAATGTCATCCAGTGATTCGAGCACGAGCCTTGAACCGAGATAAGTCTCATCAAGTCCTGCCTGTGTGTGCGCGGGATCTGACAGTGCAGAGATATTTCCGCTTCCGTAAACATAGAGGTTCAGGTCATTATATGTGCCGCCTGAATATGTGACAGGCTGAAGCACATAAGGCAGAGTCTTCATGATTCCGTAGCAGAAGAGATTCCTGTTAAGACGGAGCTCGTATTCCTCACCAAGTTCCGTAAGAGTGGGATTGGACAGGACGCCTGCCATGTTATAGGCGTTGATCCTGTCATCGTTATCGTAGATTGAAAGATCCGATAGCCACTCATAGTTTGCATAAGGCGCATCACCGACCGTGACTTTCCAACCGTTGTCTGCGAAGACGGTGGGGAGGACCTTCAGCGCCTCATTGTGTTTATCGACAAGAAGTTCATCTGATCTCTTATTGAGATTTACGGGAGAATAATCGTATCCGCCGAAGAGCGCAGGCGCACCGTTGTTGGTGCTGTGACCTAAGGAAGCGGTATTGGGATAATAGGTGAAGCCGTCGAACTGATCTATCAGTTCAGGACGCTCGTTCATGATGTAAGGAACATATCCGCTTATCATCCTGTCCATCATTATTACAACCACGTTCCTGCCCGTTGAAGTCATCGGAACGGCAATCTCCTCTGCGGTATTGCTGAATGTGTAATTGTGACCTGCCGTCATGACAAGGCTCAACGAGACATTAATGCCGGAGATTGCGATTACACCTGCAAGACCGACGCTTATCAGCAGCGTCTTGTATTTTTTGAGCTTTAAGAAGATAAGTGCCACAACTGCGATGACAGCTATATCTGCCAGAAGGTTCAGGATAATGTCCTTTGCTTCGAATGACATTCTGTATTCGTAGATAAGCTTTTTAGAGAGGTTACCGAAGTTTTTGTTGAAAAGAACGTAATTGATGATAGCGGCAACCGCAATGCCAGGCATGATGCCTTCAAGGTATTTATATGCCTTGTTCTTTGTGAGCACTATGAAAAGCGGTACCCAGATCATGAATGTTCCGGCAGCGGTAAGACCGCTGTTCAGAAGATACAGGACAGGGTTGCAGGGATTTACTCCGAATGGCTTTATGAGCTCTGTCGGGTTCTCTGCTATGACATCCGAAGGGATCATGATGCCTGTAAGAACTGCAAGGACTGCACAGGAGATCATTATTATCGTGAAACCCTTTTTATCGAACGCGGGAGATTCCTTCTTAAGCTTTGATCCGGGTTTTGGTTTTACAAAGTGAGTGACGATGTTTTTGCCAAGCGAGAAAACATTGTTGAGTGTCCAGTAGAAGACCAGACCTGCCGGTGAATTGTAGAGCAAAACGAGGAACACAAGCGCTATGAGGATAAGCTTGATCTTGTCTTTTACCATGCCCTTCTCGGTGTAGATGAATCCTGAAATGATGTTTATCAGGGTCATCAGAACGGGAAGAACGTTAATACTTATGGCTCCGATCGTGATAAGGGCATCAGGTGAACCGAGATCTGTGACGGGTCCGAGAGAGACTCCCTGCAGAAGTTTTAATCCGGACAGGAAACTGTATGCCGCCATAAAGAAAGGGATCTGAAGGAAGAGCGAGACGGATTCTTTGAATACTGCTGTCGTCTTATAATCGTTCTCGCGGTAATAAGCCTGAAGCATCATGATCTTCTCATCGCCCCTGAAAGATGCCTTGATACGGTCGACCCAGGGCTTCATGCTCTTTTTCTTTTCGCGCTGCTCCTTTTCGAGCTTGTCTGCGCGGTTATAGAGAGGCAATACTAGAATATTGATAACCAG
>Ga0326512_10001976_pt1 | contig 15396 bp, 13 predicted proteins | sample 1_2617_0518_D_FD_203652 | JGI IMG/M metagenome (GOLD analysis project Ga0326512, IMG submission 203652) | Bovine rumen microbial communities from UC Davis, California, United States - 1_2617_0518 | ecosystem: Host-associated > Mammals > Digestive system > Stomach > Rumen | place: USA... | reverse complement strand
CAGAATCAGCGTACTTTCCTTTAGAGGATAATTCACCGGATGCACCGCCGGAAAGCCCTTGAAAGTGTTCACGGTACACGGACAGTCAAGTGAAATCTCCGAAAAGGTGCAACAAAAATTTTATTTTTCTCAATCCGAAACGCTGAAATTCGCAAAAGTACCGAAATATAGGGATTTTGCCACTTTGCTTTAGTCGGCTAAAAGTTGCGCAAAATACATACTTTATGCAACTTTGTATTATTTGGTAATACCGTTTCAAAAAAATTTTGGAATAGTATTGACAAACTCTGAAAAGTATGCTATATTTATACCAGTAGCATTGAAAGAAGGTGAACCTATGGCACAAAAAGCGAAACTTGCAATTGCACTTGATAAGCATGATTTGGAAATCATTACAGTAATTTCAGAGAACGAATGCAGAACCAGAAGCAACGTTATTCAAGTAGCAGTAAAAGAGTTTTTGAAGAATCACGGTTATTATCAAACCGCTGAAACCGTCAAGCGTGATGATGTACCACAGCACACAGACACAAAAAGCCAGACAACAGGCGAGAACATCAAGGCGGTATCTGAACCCATTGAACCCACTGAAACGGATGCACAGCAACCAGAACCAACGACAGGCGAACCGTCAAGCGTTCCTGAATGGAGCGGAATCACCGGAAAGCCGATTGCACCATTGCCCGACAGCTGGAAGAAATGACAAAAAGAAAGAGCGTTCCGACACGCTGACAACGAACCGCAGGGATGCCCGACAGCTCCGGCAGATTGTCGGGTATTCCCACAGCATTGTATAAAAAGGATGGTGACGATTATAAATAACAACTACATGGATTTTTCAGAATATCCATTTACCAAAGCACCAAATTTTCTTATTGAGTTTATTTATTCAAATGGAAAGAGTTTTTCAAGATTAGAAATTTCGTTGCTAATGTACATCATTAGAAATTCCGTAGGATATGGAAAAAATTATCACGATACTTCTACAATGCACATTGCAAAAGTTATGAATGAAAAACAACCCAACATTTCAACAGCATTGACAAGCCTTGAAAAAAAGGGTATTATAATTAAAGAGAAGGGAAAAGGGCGATTTCCGTTAAGGCTTGCTTTTAATGCAAATAGTGATGGATGGCTGAAAGGCGATAATGAAGCAACAAAACCAGAACCAACAACCCAAATTGACAAGTATGCACAATTCCGTGGAACATACGGAGAGAACGAGAATGTAAAATTGCTTGATGATGAATTACTTGATATTGTTTATTTGGCAAATGAAAGTATGGGTGATTTGTACGAAGATGATATAACAATTTATCAGGTAGTAGCAGGGTACATTGAAAGAGCAAGTGAATATTTTTCCACAATAAACCACCCACCTGCACCGATGCGACAGGCTGAATTTATCAAAAAAATTATAAAAGAAAATTTCGAAATTGAAAAGGCACTTCCAAAAGAATACATTTTGAAAGCAGAAATTTACAAACTTGACAAGAAAATAGAAGAAATAACAAAAAATACGCTGGGCGTGTAGGCTAGGCTATATGTATTTCATATACCCTTTTGAATAAAATTGTGTTAGCCTATATGTATTTCATATAGGGGTATATCTATTTCATATAGGTAAGTATATGTATTTCATATAGAAACTATATGCATTTCATATACAATAAATAAAACCCTAAATAAAACCTTATAAAGAAAAAAGAAGTGAAAGAACACACGCACAATCACACACATTTTGTAGAATTTCCCGAAATCGAACCAGACTTGAAAGGACGTGAAAGAATTGACAAAAGCAGACAGAGAGAAACGAAACTTCATGAAAGGTGTAACGGTTCTTTGTGATACCAGAGAAAAGCAAAATTCGCACATACTCAACACCCTTGACTATTGGCAGGTAAATCACCAAAATGTAAAATTGCCCTATGGTGATTATTCGTTTCTCATTGATGAACTCGATTTCCGTCTGAATTATGCAATTGAAAGAAAGGCAGGAATTGCCGAATTGTGGAAAAACATCACAACGGAACGAGACAGATTTGAAAAGGAACTTCATGCATTGAAAGCAATGACAGGGAATCCGGTTCTTATCATTGAGAATGTGGAAAGCCGTGCATATCTCAAAAACTATTACATTGATGATGAAACAGCAGAGCGACAGCAAAGAAAAATTCGTGATGTTGGTATGAGAATTGATGCAACGTTAAATTCGTGGGAATGTCCTAATCGTTTTGGATTGCAAGTGCATTGTATCAGAAATAAAGCTGATACCGCTGTAACAATGCTGTCAATGATGTACTATGAATACAGGAATTTCCATGAACTGATTAAGCCTATGCAAAGAGAATGAATTTTTCCGATATTTTCCGAAATCAGCAGGAAAGGAGAAAATAAAATGAAAAAAGTTGTCAGTGATGAACAAATCATAAGTGCATTACTTACCACAGGAACAGCGAGAAAAACCGCTGAAATGTGCGGTATCAGTGAAAGAACCCTTTACACTAGAATGTCGGATGATGCTTTCAAAGTCCTGTATGGAGCAATCAAAGGCGATATTCTCAGGCAAGCTACACACATTTTCAATGAAAAAATGCTTGATGCCGTCAATGTCATAGCGGAAATCATGCACGACAAGGAAGCAAGCCATTCTGACAGGCTGAAAGCGTGTGCAATGATTATTGACAATGCCGGAAAGTTCGCCGACAGGTTAGACAGTACCGAATCAAGAACAGCTAATGCAATTAACCCACCTGATACTATTGATTTTAACATTTCAGGCATTTGCATTGATGATTAAATTTCAAAGCCGTAGAATGAGCATACAGCCCTTTTGAAATCAAGGGTATACTTTTACATGAAAACCGTCTGAAACGCTCCACAGGCGAAACAGACGGCTTACAGCGGTATAAACCGGAGCAAATAAAAAAGGAGCTGGCAGACTCTCCACTGACTACCAGCTCCGACAATATCAAGGACAAACCCTGAACATTGAAATAAAAACCATGTTTATTATAGCACAATGTTCAGGATTTGTCAAGTAGGTAGAAAGGAAAAAATCATGAACATTGAAATTTTGAAACCAACATTCAGCGGAAACTATACCAGAATACAGAATGCAATCATTTCAGATTCTTCTATTGGAATGGTTGAAAAAGCATTTTTGCAATATCTTTTTAGCAAGCACCCGAACTTTGTTCACTCTGTCAAGCGTTGGGCAAAAGAGAACGGATGCAGTGAAAGAAGAATCAGACGAATTATTTCAAATCTGGTAAAAGCCGGATATGCACACACAACAGAGCAGGAACACGACAAGGACGGATATTTCACCGAAAAGGAATATTTCTTTTATAGTTCTCCGTCTGAAAATCCGTATTTTTCGCAAAGAATGGAGAAAACAGCTCCTTACACCGTGGACAAAAACCGTTTGACGGTTATTGACAGCGACACATTATATAATACTTCTTCTACTTGTTTGTTTATGTTTGTTTATGATACAGACGGCACAAAAAGAATTGAAAATTTTGAAATTCCAGTCAATGAAGATGATGCAATCAAACCAGAAACCGCAAAACCTGAAACAAAGAGCATTGAACCAGTTGACGAACTCACAGCAGACGAATTTCAAGCCTTGATGAATGAAACCATTGCAGAAAGTCCAGACTTGACAGCAAAAATCAAACTCATTCCAGATATGACAGCATACATAAAGAATCTTTTTGAAATTGTCCTTGACAGGCTGAAAACAATCATTCATCCAAAGTCAAGACAAAAATTCGTCAAAAAAATTATTAAGAATCAGATACAACAATACCAAGCACCAAAGCACGAACCTAAGGCAGAACCAAAACCAAAGAAAAAGACAGCAAAGACGGCATACGGCAAATATAACAATGTTCTCTTGTCTGATGCTGAATACACAGCCCTTATCAATGAACATGGTGAAACATTTGTCAATGGAATCATTGAACAAGTTTCAGAATGGTGCAACGAACGTGACAAAACCGGATATAATAGCCTTGTCAAAACGTTCATTACCAATGCAAAAAAGCTGAAAAAAGGTGAACTTTCACCCGAACAGCTGGAACGAATCAATAGATACAAATCCCTTGCAAACCATTTCGGCAATGATGAACTCAGCGAACAAGACAAAGAATATTTAAGCCTTATGGATGTTTTTGGAAAACCAAGCCCACAACAGGAATATGAAGAAATGCAAGAGTACCTGTCAACGAGATATGAGAACGACAGTGAAAGCACAACCATTCCAGAGATACCGAACGAAAACGGCACAACAGAAACGACAGAGAACCAGACAGCAGAACCGCCAAAACCAGAATACAAGCCCATTCCAACAGACGAAAACGGAAAACCCATGATAATAACAAATGAAATCATGGAGCTGTATTCTCTTGAAGATGGAACTTTTTTCAATGCACTTAATCAGGAATCGCAATGCTTAAACCCATTTTTCTATGTGATTCATTACGGGAAACTTGACAACATTCATAATGCTATTCTTGCAGATGCTAGAAAATACATGAATGACGATACATTTCAAGCGTTTGTGCAACAGCTCAATGAAAAGGCAACAACTGAAAGCCCTGAATTTCTGGATTACATTGGATTTGAAATGCAATGATAATTTTTCGGATAGTTCGGACACATAACGTGCAATAGACGTGAACAAAAAGTGCAATAGGGTAACGTTTCGTTGCTCCCTTATCTGGATGATGTCCTAAAACAGAGCCACACCAACCACTACAGGAAACTACAGTTTCACAGAATTGTGCTGGTTCGCTTTCCAAATTTGAAAACCAAAGAACGAAATAGGACTATCCAAAAATGGATACTCCTAAATTTTCAGGAGATTGATGGCAATCATAACAAAATTGTGAGAGTTTGTTTCTCAAATTTGGAAAGCGAACTTTTGCTCAAATTTGAGAAATAGCAACTTGTCAAAACTTGACATTAGTATAACGTAAACGTTTGAAATTCGTCTGTATGACGTCTTGCTTGAATGGGTATAGGTTTATGAAAAAACACTTGCAAGCCCTACAAATCAGCGGTACAGCCCTTATTGATGATAATTTTCACGTTTCTAAAATATAAGTTGTGACGATTTAAGCGGAATTTCTTAAAACTGTATTCTCTTAAAATCACCATAATTTTTAAGAAAATTTTCTTAAATTGCCAAGGCAATATTTAAGCTAGATTTCAGAAACTCTCTTTCATGATGCTTGCAAGCTGATTCAGATGCACCAATCAAGCAGGATTTCCCATGAAAACGAACTCCACAAAGTATCATTTCATGGAGCTGATATGCATATTTTAGAAAAATAACCTGAATATTGTTTTACATATTTAAGAAATGTCATTTTGTTCAATGTGCTGAAATTTCAGCCGGAAAACAGTCTTGAAACTCTTGTCTTGATGTTTCATCCAGTTGGATGAACGCTTGAAAGCCTGAAATCTGATTGTTGAAATTATGCATATTTCACAAATTGAACTGCTACTCAAAAGAAAAATAATTTTTATTGACTGGATAATGAAATGTTATCCAGTTTTAACGAATGGTTAAAACTCAATAAATTCAAAAAAGCACTTGACAAGAAAACAATACTATGATATAATGTTAACAGTAGTTAACACTGTTAACAGGTGTTAACATGGAAAGGAAGTGCTTTATAATGGCAGAAACAAAATTGACTGGTATTCGTGCGGATGCTGAAACAACAGCCAAATTCAAGGAAATTTCAGAGCAATTTCCAAACGCTGGCGAATGTCTGAAAGCCCTAATCAATACCCACGAAATGGCACAGGCAAAACAAGCATTGACAGGGCAGGAAACAAGCATACAGGACTTTCAAACACACGTTGACAGCCTTGTATCACTGTTTATCAGCACTCTTGAATTATCTGCAAATGCTGAAAACAGAATCCGGCAAGAGTTTAGACAGCTCCTTGACAGCAAAGACGAAACTATTATTTCATTGCAGGGCAAATTGAAACAGGCTGAAACAATTGCACAGCAGGCAGATGAAAGAGCCGTGAACGCTGAAACGGATGCACAGTCACAAATTGAAGGATTTGAAACAGCCTTGCAGGAAATGAAAGAAAAACTTGAAACGGCAACCAACGAGAACCAGAGCCAAGCAGAAACGCTCACAGTATGCAAGAGTACAATTGCCGATAAGGAAAGAATTATTATCAGTTTGCAGACAGAACTTGAAACAGCAAAGGCAAAGTCTGACAGTATTCCAGAATTGGAAAACAGCTTGACAACCGTTGAAAAATCGCTTGCAGATGCTCAAAAGGAAATTGACAGCCTGAAACAACAGCTTGCAGACGAAAAGCAGAAAGCAGAAATTCAGAGCGAACGTGCAGAAATCGCCTTGCAGAAAGCTGTACTTGCAGAACAATCAAAGGCAACTGAAAAGGCACAGGCAACCACAGACGAAATCAAGAGCCTTTATGCCGAAATCTCACGATTGAAAGATATTATTAGTGAACTGAAACAGAAATCAGATAAACCGAAATCAGATTGACAGTATTCAAAAGCCTTTGCAACGTGCAGGGGCTTTTCTGGTATCAGATGCACCAACCAGACAGCCGGAAAGCTGAAAAGTGTTTTCGTGGGGCGGACAGTCAAGCAAAATTTCCGAAAAGGTGCAACAAAAATTTTATTTTCTCCCATGCTGAAACGCTCAAATTCGCAGAAATACCGAAACATAGGGATTTTATTCATTTGCTTTAGTTGGCTAAAAGTTGCGCAAAACTGTAATTTTGTGCAACTTTGTGAACGCTAAAAAATATTTTTGATTTTTTATTGACATTCTTTGAAACTTGTTGTATAATTAGGAAGAAAGAGAGGTGAATTTTATGAATGAAAAGTTATTGACAATTGCACAAACCGCCGAATATTTACAATGCAGTCAAAGCACAATCAGAAGCAGAATCCGGCGAGGAACATTGAAAGCCGTCAAAAATGGGCGAATAGTCAGAATCCCAGAATCAGAACTTGAACGATTTTTCCAAGTGCCTGATACGGATGCACCCCCACAGCCCACAGAAAGCCCCACAACAGGCGAGAAAACAACACTTGAACCGGATGCACAGCAACCAGAAACAACGACAGACGAACCGCCAGACCGTCCGGAATGGGATGGAATCACAGGAAAAAAGTGACCTGTAAAGAGGAATCAGGCACAAAGAAAGAGCATTCCGGCAACCGCTGACAACGTACAGCCGAAATGCTCAACAACAAACCACTTGAAAGGGCTTGCTATATCCATTATAACATACTTCTGGACGGATTGCAAGCCATTCAGAAAGGAATTATTTACATGAATATGAACCAGAACCAACCGAAAACAGCTAAAAAGAAAAAGCCTTATTCACTTAAAAGACTTTCAGAAGTAAGATATGACGATAATTTGTTTGATATACTTGTAGCTAATGTCATGACTTCTGAAAAAAATTATGATGGAAAAAAAACTAGAGAAGTTGCTTTTTTGGATTTTGTTGATTGGGCAGGCATTGACCAGAACAGTGAAGTATACAACACACTTGTAGGCATTATTTCAGAAACAGAAACTTTTGCTTTCAAAGCAGGTTTTCAGACGGCACTTGAACTCTTGAAATAAGCGAAAGGGCGGTACATATGGCACAAGAAACTTATGTAATGGCATTTCGCAAACGTATGAAGTCATTCGGCTACGCTGATATCACAATCAAGTGTTTGTCAAAGAAACATCCTGAAAAGTATCAGGTGACAGCCGTTGAACCTCTTGCAGGTTGCCGGATTACTGTTTACTACAATCTGTATCAGATGAACACAGCATTCCGCCGGATTCGTGGAAACGTGAAACACGTCTACAGGGATACCGCCCAACGAGTAACCCTTGACAATGTTATCACAATCAACCAACAAACCATGCAGGGAATACCAACCAACGAGTAACCCCACAACCACTTGACAGCCTTCTGACAGCTCCAGAGAGACCCCAGACGGCGAGAACCATTCTCTTTTACAGGCATTCGCCGGAGCTGTCAGAACTTCAATTTGTGCATGATGCTGAAAAATACAAGTCGTTTTGTGTATAACAAGTTATAGAAAGGTCGAGACTCAGAACGGCGAAAACCTATAAAGAAAGGATTTGTACTAATGAAAGAACCGTTATTTACTGCTACAGTAGCACGTGATGAAAAGGGAAAACCCATAGTAGCAAAGGGAAAAGTTGAATTTATAGTTAGATTAGCAAAAGATTCTGATGAATTTTCATTCAGTTTGAAGGACGAAAACGGTAAATGTTACAGCGTTCCGGAGGGAACAAAGCTGAAAATGTCAACTGATGAAATTACTGGTAAAACAAATATTAGTATACAATATCCAGATGATTACAACATTGATGAATCAGACATACAAGCATTGCCCCAATTGCTACCACGGTTAAAAAGCACATTACCCTGTTTTTTTACTATGTCAAACACAAAGTTATCAACTGAACTTGAAAACGGTCTTGTCAATGACGGTGAAACAGGCTTGAAAGTAGGCGGAACAAAAAAGCGACCGCTTGTAACGATTGTAACTGTAACAGATGAAAGTGATGCAATCCATTCATCAAAAAGTTTGACAATGTTTCAGACTTGTGTAAAAAATGCCGCTTACTCTCTATACAAATACGGACATTCAAATCATGTATTTACGCCTGAAATGATAGTCAGAACTATGAATGGAAAGACAGAAACAGAATATGTCAGCCCTCAACAAGTTGGAGCTGTCACAAAAGCACTTAATGAATTATCATTCATTCGTATTAGAATTGATGCAACCCAAGAAGCAAAAGCACGGAAAGCAGAAATTAACGGACAACTTATTGACACCTATGAGCGTGAAGGCTATTTACTACCACTGGAAAGAATCAAAATATCAGCAGGCGGAAAAACAGTAGAAGGCTACCAGATAATCAAAACGCCAGTTGAATTAGAATACGCAGAGATGACAAGACAATTAATAACAGTCAAAAGTGAACTTCTGGACATTAAGAAAGTCAATAAAGCAGGAAAAGCGACAGTAGTCAGTCAAAAAAGCAATGATGAAAGAATTGCCGTGAAAATGTATCTATTAAGCAGAATTAAAGTCATGATTGAAGACCAACAGCGAAAAAAGCCAAAGCAAAGCAATATCATTCTTTTTGACACGCTTTTTGAAAAAACAGGAATCACAAAGGACAACAACTCACGCATATACAAGAACTATGTATATGATGTTCTTGACTTCTGGACAGCGGAAAAATTTATCAAAGGTTACACCAAACGAAAAAAGCAAGGCAAAGGCGGCGGCATTGACGCTATTATCATTGACCTGTAAAACAGAATCAGAAAGACGGTTGAAACACACCGTCTTTTTTCATAAACTTAAACTTTTATTATATCATGTATTTTGAAATATGTCAAGTTTCCTAATTTCAAAAACTGAAAAATAAAAATTCAGGATATATAATGTATATTTCTTCTATTATTTTATCACTTTAAAATACGAATGTACCCCCAAATTTTTAAGAAGTTACCCCCAAATTTTTAAGAAGTTACCCCCAAATTTTTAAGAAGTTAAAAGCTGAAAAAAAGAATGTTTTTCACTAAATATAGCCAAAAATTAAAATTTCAAAAAATGCTATAGGTATTTATAGGTAAATACCTATTACGCATACGCTCCCCTTGACTTAAGGGGGCGTATTGCGTATAATTATCCATGAAGCCCCGCCGAAATCCTATAAAAGGAAAACTAACAAGAAAATATTTTCTCTTTACAGGAATCAGAAAGGATTGATATTGATGACAAGAGAACAAGCAAAATTTGAACTGCTGAACCGTGAACCGGATTTCTTACCAGTCGCCAAGCAGAAAGCAAACGGACACTTGACATATGTTTGTCCAGTGTGTGGGAATGGTACAGGCAAGGATGGGGACGGAATCGCCCTGAATGTCAACAGCAAGTCAGAGTTTCCGCATTGGCATTGTTTCCAGTGTGGGCTTGAAGGGGATTTATTAGAGTTCTGGATGAAACACACAGGTATTTCAGACTATGCAGAAGCATTCCGGACAGCATACGAGCATTACCACATTGACACGAACCCGACATTTTCCGGAGGTGCTATGGAATGGGATGCAGAAATAGCCACAGGAGCGCACAGCAAGCCCACACAGCCCCGACAACCTGTAAATGATAAAATTACCACCCCACAAACACAGGGGGCTAGAAACGTTCTTGACGGCTTGTCAGAGGTAACAGCTCCAACAGATGGGGAACAAATGGAAATTTCTTTTAAAGGCGAAACAAAGCATAGCACTCCCATTTCCAGACAAGCGATTGAAGCTATGGTTAGCATTGTGAACCAGCACAAACCCGAAGATTATAAAACTCCAGTCAATGCAAAATATTTTGATGCTTACACAGGGGATTTGACAGGAACAACGTTTGAAATTCTGCAACGGATTTTTCACGATGGTGAAATCAATACATTGGATTGGACTGGACTTTTGTCTGAATATGATGCACACCCAGAAAAATTTTCCAGAAATTCAGGCACAACAGCTCCAACCAATCAGGAAGCCGAGACACAACAGGACTATTCACAATTCTTTTCATGGGCTAACGGAAATTTATCAATGACAGATTATCACAGGGGAATTAGTCTTGAAACTCTCAACCGATTTTGTGTGGGGTTCGTTCCTGATTGGCAAAGCCCCAAGGCATTGAGAGACGGCAAGAAGCCCCCAAAAAGCCCACGTTTGATAATTCCAACCAGTCCATACAGCTACATTGCAAGGGATACCAGACCGGAAGCTCCTAAAAAGTTTGCGAAAATGAAAGAGGGAGCTGTACACATTTTCAACATTGAAGCATTGAAACAGGAAGAAAGCCCCATTTTCGTGGTAGAAGGTGAACTTGATGCACTGTCAATCATTGATGTAGGGGGCGAGGCTATCGCTTTAGGGAGCGTTTCGAATGTGCAACAGCTTTTTGATGCACTGAAAGAGTATCCAACACAGCAACCCCTGATAATCGCCCTTGATAATGACGAAGCCGGAAAAAAGGCGACTGACAGCCTTTTGAAGGAGCTGAAAGAAAGGGGAATCACTTGTTACAATATCAACATTGCAGACCCCTACAAAGATGCAAATGAGTATTTGATGGCGGAAAGAGATGCATTTGCAGAAATAATACAGACCGTGCAGGACAACCCAGAAGAAGCGGAACGAATAGCATTAGAAGCCCTTGAAATGGAGTATATCAATCAGACCTCTGCATTATCTCATTTAGAGGAACTCAGGGGCGGTATTAAGGCAGATACCCCATGCATTCCGACAGGGTTCACAGCCCTTGACAGTGTTCTTGATGGGGGCTTATATGAAGGGCTTTATTTCGTGGGAGCTATTTCAAGTTTAGGAAAGACTACTTTTGTCTTGCAGATTGGCGACCAAATCGCACAAAACGGAACGGATGTTTTAATATTTTCCCTTGAAATGGCAAGAACTGAATTGATGTCAAAGAGCATTTCACGGCTAACTTACATTGATGCAATTCAAAATGGATTTGATACCCGAAACGCAAAGACAGCCCGAGGAATCACAGCACAGTCGAGATATGCCAAATATTCCCAGACGGAAAAAGAACTGATTGACAGGGCATTCAATGTGTACAGTCGTTATGCCGGAAACATCTTCATTCATGAAGGCATTGGAAACATTGGAGTAGAGCAAGTCAGAGAGACAGTTGAAAAGCATATTCGTATTACAGGGCGAAAACCAGTAGTAATAATTGATTATGTGCAGATATTAGCCCCAGCAGATGCAAGAGCTACCGATAAACAGAACACGGACAAGGCAGTGCTTGAACTGAAACGCATTTCCAGAGATTTCAAAGTTCCTGTAATAGGAATATCCAGCTTTAACCGTGAGAATTACGCTTATACAGTAAGTATGCAGTCTTTCAAAGAATCTGGAGCGATTGAGTACAGTTCTGATATTCTGATAGGCTTACAGCTCCACGGAACAGGAACAAAGAATTTTGATGTAACCAAGGAAAAAGCAAAGAATCCCCGTAATATTGAACTTGTGATACTCAAAAATCGGAACGGAATAACAGGCAAGAAAATTCAGTATTGCTATTATCCTATGTTCAATTATTTTTACGAAGTCGGTGAAATAAAAGATGATGACAGTCAAGGCTTGACTATTGGCAAGACCTCAGGCAAGTCAGGAGAACTTGTCAAAATTAGATAAAAGGGGGCGAAATTATGACAGAAATCGAAATCAGAAAGACAGTTGAAACAATTGAAAAGTTGTATCAGGAAAATAAAAACAGCTATTCTAGACAGGATATTATAGAGATAGCTAGCATTACTATTTTACAGGATATTTCAGAAAAACTTGAAAAACTGAATGAACTCAAAGGAATTTCGAACGGAACGCATGGAATTTGGGGCGAAATGAGAAGCAAATATTGACTTTTGAAATCAGAAAGCCCCCCACGGAATTGGGGGGACATACACCCCCACCCCGTACCCCGTAGGGACTCCAAAACCGCCACTGCTCAAAATTGTGCGGTGAAACTGCTAGAGATATTGAGCAGTGACGGTGTTTGTATATCTATGGGGGAGGGGTAGGGGAGCTATACCCCTACTTTGTGTAACGTGCTAAATTTCAGCCGAAAGACACAACGAACAGAGAGCGAACAAAGAGAACGTCAGGGAGCTGACCGCAGTCAGAGCGAGCCGAAGCGGTCAAACCTGAAAGCAGGATACCGCCCAGCGAGTAAACCGCCGAACAGCTCCAACAGTCGAGGAAGTGTCGAAATGTTAGATTTTGATAGTAACGAACCCCGAGCGAACACCGAGAAACTTTAAAATCCAGAAAAGAGATTTAAGCGGAATTTCTAAAAACTGCACTCTCCTAAAATCATCATAGTTTTAAGAAAACTTTCTTAAATTGCCAAAGTAATATTTAAGTCAAATTCCGGAAACCTTCTTTCATGATGCTTGCAGGCTGATTTAGATGCACAAATACAGACGGATGCACCCAGAACCGAGCCGGAATGTGATTGACTTCATGGAGCTGATACTAACAATTTGAGAAAAATTTCTTGAATGTGATAATATCAGTTTGAGAAAATCAAAACAGCCTGAATGTTATATCATGCATTTGAGAAAGTCAGATTTACGGCATAGCAAGCCGATACAGCCACGACAAAACAAGGCTATTCCCTTTACTGGATGCAATACAAACAGGGCTTGACGGCGATTCAGACGGCAATCAGATAGACGGCATTCTGATTCTCTGGTATCAAGTTGGATGCACCCAGAGAACCACGCTCAACAGCTCCAACGGATGCACCAACCAGACAGGCGAAACAAATATATCTTGTTACAGAAGTTTCAGGCAAGGCGAACCGGCAAGCCGTTGAAACATCATCATGCACCATTCCGGCAACAGCTCCACAGAATCAGCGTACTTTCCTTTAGAGGATAATTCACCGGATGCACCGCCGGAAAGCCCTTGAAAGTGTTCACGGTACACGGACAGTCAAGTGAAATCTCCGAAAAGGTGCAACAAAAATTTTATTTTTCTCAATCCGAAACGCTGAAATTCGCAAAAGTACCGAAATATAGGGATTTTGCCACTTTGCTTTAGTCGGCTAAAAGTTGCGCAAAATATCTATTTTGTGCAACTTTGTGAACGCTAAAAAATATTTTTGATTTTTTATTGACATTCTTTGAAACTTGTTGTATAATTAGGAAGAAAGAGAGGTGAATTTTATGAATGAAAAGTTATTGACAATTGCACAAACCGCCGAATATTTACAATGCAGTCAAAGCACAATCAGAAGCAGAATCCGGCGAGGAACATTGAAAGCCGTCAAAAATGGGCGAATAGTCAGAATCCCAGAATCAGAACTTGAACGATTTTTCCAAGTGCCTGATACGGATGCACCCCCACAGCCCACAGAAAGCCCCACAACAGGCGAGAAAACAACACTTGAACCGGATGCACAGCAACCAGAACCAACGACAGACGAATCGCCAGACCGTCCGGAATGGGATGGAATCAGCGAAAAGAAATGACCTGTAAAGAGAAATCTCACTCTTACAGGCATAAAGAAAGAGCGTTCCGGAACACCTTCCACAGCTTACCGGAACACTCACAAACCAAACCGAAAAACGGCTTGCAAGTCTATTATATCATACTTTCTGGACGATTGCAAGCCATTCAGAAAGGAATTATTTACATGAACAAAGAAAATTTAATTGAAGTACTGTTTAACAACTGGTATCATGATATAACAGCAACAGAAAAAAGCAAAGCTGCTTTTTTTAAGCTGTCTGAAAATGCGAATGATAGAATTGAAGTCACTAAAGCTGTCATAGATATTGCTACATCTGAATCTGAAAGAGCTTTTTTTGCCGGTTTTAAAACTGCGCTTGCTTTAATGGAAGATACAGAATAAATCAATACAAAATCCGTCATTTTTCAACCTTGAAATCTGGACTGATTGCAGAGATAGCTATAACAAGTTATAGGACAGCAATCAAAGCGAGTGCAACAGCTCCGGAACGTTCCGACACTGGTTCACGCTGATGCAAGACCCCACCCTCATGTTATATCGAAAGTCGGGTTTATAATTTGTGTCTGGTTTGTAAACTTTTTTTTGTGTTTGCATTCTATATACAGTCATTCATTTATTGAAATCAAGTTATATCTTGTTTTTTGTTGAATGATATCTGTATCTTGTGTCAATACAGAAAAATGCCCTGATATCAAGTTTTCTCAAAATATCGGCATTTATCATCAATGTAAATTTTTCAACAAAGTTTCTTTTAAAAATTTGTCTTTTTTTATACGAAAAACCCTTGATTTTTTGGTAAAAATGTGTTAAAATTGAAACATAATGAAAAAAAAGTAACCGTGACAAGCTCCTACACAAGTCACGGCTACGAAATTGAAGTGTTTAGTTTTGCGACTTTACTTCCTTCAATTTCAGTATACCCGAAAAATGAAAAAATGTCAAGCGTGTTCCTAACAATTACAAGGGTGTACTATGCGAATTTGTAGAATGTTCACAAATTTTCATAGTCAAGTTTGACATATTCGTGTGCAGAGTTTCAGCGGTTGCTTTTGTTTCAAATTTGGAGACAAGAGCAACTGCTTTTTGTTTTTCCGGAAAGGAAGTGCTATGTATGAGTAATGATATTTTGACCGAAACCCAGAAAGAAGCAATGCGAGCTTATCACAGAGCATGGAGAAAGACACATCCTGATTCTGTCAAGCGTTCACGGCAAAAGTTCGCACAGAAACAGGCGGAAAGAATGGGACTGAATACCATAGAATCAAACA
>Ga0326512_10001975_pt1 | contig 15398 bp, 20 predicted proteins | sample 1_2617_0518_D_FD_203652 | JGI IMG/M metagenome (GOLD analysis project Ga0326512, IMG submission 203652) | Bovine rumen microbial communities from UC Davis, California, United States - 1_2617_0518 | ecosystem: Host-associated > Mammals > Digestive system > Stomach > Rumen | place: USA... | reverse complement strand
CATCGATCTCAAAAAAGATGGCAATGTTCTATAAATAAAACAAACTTTTTTAAAGAATTTCTTCCTAAATACGAAATTACAGAGGAGGAGTTTTATGCCACGAGAAACAAAAAGTAATGGTCAAAAGGATAAATTAGATAGATTTTATACCCCTGAAGAAACAGTTAAAAAATGTTTATCTTTATTAGATTTAGATTAGTATGACTGTATAATTGAACCTAGTGCAGGAACAGGAAATTTTAGTAAGAATTTACCTAATTGTTTTTCTTTCGATATTGCTCCAGAATAGGATTATATTATTAAAGCAGATTGGTTATCTTTAGATAAAGAACAGTTTAATAATTATTCAAATATTTTAATTTGTGGAAATCCTCCTTTTGGAGAATAGAGTAAATTAGCAATTTCTTTTTTTAATGAATCTGCAAAAATTGCTAATACTATTGCTTTTATTTTACCATTATCTTTTAAAAAAGATTCTATTCAAAATAGATTAGCTTTAAATTTTACTTTAAAAAAAGAATTAATTTTAAAAGATTGTATATTTCTTTTAAAAGACTTAAAAGAAATATCTGTACCTTGTGTCTTTTAGGTATGGGAAAAAACAAATTCTTTAAGGAAAAAGATTAAACTAAAAACAACATCAGATTATTTTTAGTTTACAACTAAAGAAAACGCTGATTTTAGAATTCAAAGAGTCGGTGGTAATGCCGGAAAAGCATCTTTTAACTTAGATCGTGCTATAAGTAGTAATTATTTTATAAAAAATACTTCTACTTTATCAAATGAAGAATTTGTGAATTTTATAAATCAACTATCTTTTCCTTCTATTGAATTTACGGTTGGACCAAAATCATTATCTAAAGGAGAATTGGTTGCAATTATAGAAGAAAATATAAATAAATAAAAAATCTTAAATTGATTTTTATAAAAAAATAGTATATAATATATATAGAAAATAAAAAAGTAATTAATTCCCCACTACTCTGAGTTTTCATTGTGCGGCAATCTTATTCGTAGGGCTACCGTTACGTGAAACGGGATGGGAGGTATACAAACATCACTTCACCAATTAAAGGGCATAGGAATTAAGCCGCCGAAGCTTTGTGTGAATATGGAAGGATATTATAAGAGGCCCCAATTACTTTTTTATTTTTATTAATAGTAAAAAAATATTTTATACATAAGGGTTAAAATATAAAAATGAGAGAAAATTCATCTTAGTTTGATAGAAAATTTTTAATAACAACTAAAGGTACTATTTGCGCAAATTGTCAAAAAAACTGTTTAGATAAAATAATTTTTCATCATATTGTACCTATAGTATTAGGAGGAAATGATATTTTAACAAATATTATTCCTTTATGTGATAATTGTCATAATTTAATACATTATAATAATACAAAAAATAATAATATTTCTCACAGCGATTTAATTAAAGAAGGTATTAAAAAACGTAAAGAAAAAGGTTTATCAACAGGACGACCTCATATTACTAAAAAAGATATTCCTCAAAAATTTTTTGATTATTATAAAAAAATTTGCAATAATGAAATAACTATTACACAAGCATCAAAAGAAATTCCTATGTCTAGAACGACTATTTATAAATATATAAAATTAATTGAACAAGAGAAATAATTTTTATTTATATGTTCTACCTATTTCTGGGCGATGGTTTATAATATATCTATTTTAATCTTTATATAACAATGAAAGGAAGTTGATATATTATGCCTAAAAAATTAAACTTATTAAATTAGAAATTTGGACGCTTAATTGTTATAGCTCCAGCGAAAAATAAAGGAAAACATACTCGTTGGTTGTGTAAATGTGATTGTGGAAATGAATATATTGCTTTAACTGATACACTAAAGAATGGAACTTGTCAATCTTGCGGTTGTTTAAGAAAAGAAAAATTATCTAAAAGAAATAAACAACGAATAAAAGATTTAACTGGATAGCGTTTTGGTAAATTAACAGTTATAAAATATGCTGGTTCTTAGCGTAATAGAAGTTCTTGGCTTTGCGAATGTGATTGTGGAAATATTACAATTGTAAATTAGATGGAATTAGTTAAAGGAGATACTCTTAGCTGTGGATGTCTTAGAAGCTCTTTCGGAGAATTATAGATAGAAAAATTATTAAAGGAAAATAATATTCTATATCAAAAAGAATATATTTTTAATGATTTAAAAAGTGAAAATAATATTCCATTACGTTTTGATTTTGCAGTATTCAATCCAGATAATTCAATTAAATGTTTGATTGAATATGATGGTGAACAACACTTTTTAAAAAAAGCAGAAAAAATTTGGTCTGATTCTTTAGAAAAAAGACAAAAAAGAGATAATATAAAAAATAATTATTGTTTAAAACATTCGATTCCATTATACCGCATTCCTTATTGGGAAAAAAATAATTTAAATATAAACTTAATTTTTAATGAAAAATATTTAATTAAATCATAATCTTGAAATAAGATTAAAAAAGGAGAAAAAATATGAATAAATTTATGAATGCATTGAAGGAAAAAAATAATCTCACTTATACTGAAAATTTAGCCTTAACCTATAAGTCTACAATGAATAGTCTTTTAGATCTTTTTGCTCTTGGCGCATCTTATCGCACAAGAAGCGATGTTGACTGTATCAATCTCTTTAAAAAAGCTTTTGAAGAGAATGAGACTTATGCGATGAAATGTCTTTTTTATATCGCAGATATTAGAGGAGGTCAAGGAGAAAGACGTTTTTTTCGTATAATTGCAAAATGGCTTGCGCATGAACATCCTGAAGTAATGCGTCGCAATCTCAAGTATATTCCAGAATATCGGAGATGGGATGACCTTTATACTTTCGTAGGAACATCTCTTGAAAAAGATGCTTTTGAAATCATGAGAAAGCAGCTTGCTCTTGATGTTCAAAGTAAGACTCCTTCTTTGCTTGCGAAGTGGTTGAAGTCTGAAAATACAAGTTCACTTGAATCACGTAGACTTGCAAATAAGACTCGTATTTATCTGAATATGAGTCATCGTGAATATCGTAAGACTCTGTCTATTCTTCGTGGACGTATTCGTGTTCTTGAGAAGCTTATGTCTGCTGGAAAGTGGGATGAAATCGAGTTCGATAAGATTCCTTCTCGCGCAGGTATGATTTATCGTAACGCTTTTGCTCGTCACGATATTGAGCGTATGAAGTCTGAAAAGGAAGTAGTTTCTTATGAAGATTTCGCAAAGGATAAGACTACTAAGGTTAATGCCAAGACTCTTTATCCTTATGAAGTTGTAAAAGAGGCTATGAAGCTTGGTCGTTGGGGAAGATATTATGGTGGAAGCTGGAACGGTTATAACTATAATTCTGATGTTGACCTTGAAGATACAAATCGTCTTATGATAAATAAGTATTGGGAAAATCTTACAGACTACTTTAATGGATGTTCTTTCAATGGTATTTGCGTTGCCGATACTTCTGGTTCTATGCACGGAGACCCTATGACAGTAGCATTGTCTATTGCCATGTATTGCGCAGAACATAATACTGGACCTTTTGCAGACCACTTCTATACCTTTAGTAATAATCCTACTTTCTTGAAGATTGAAGGTGTGGATTTTGTAGATAAGGTTCAACGTATGTCTGAAGCCGATTGGGGTGGAACTACTAATATTGAGGCAGTCTTTGATGAAATGCTTAATACTGCTATTGCCAATAACCTTTCTCAAGATGAAATTCCTGCTTCTGTAATTATTGTTTCTGATATGGAATTCAATGGTACAGTTTGCGGCGGACCTCGTGGAAGAGATCGTTGGGGTTGGTATGGTGATAACCATCAGGCTGACGAAACTCTCTTTGAAACTCTTGAAAGACGTTGGAATGAGCATGGATACAAGATGCCTTTGCTTACATTCTGGAACGTAAACGCAAGAAACGACCGTATTCCAATGCGTAAAGAAGGTCACGTGAATTTTGTATCTGGATTTAGCCCAGTAATTTTTGAACAGGTTCTTAAAGGCAAGACAGCTATAGACCTTATGTTAGACAAAATTGATAGTGAAAGATATTCTTATATTAAATAACAATTTCGCCCAGAGAATTCTCTGGGCGATTTAATATAAACATTCCAAAAGATTCTTTATATTATAATGAAAGGAAGTGTTTTGGAATGTCAAAACTTATAGATTTAACTAATCAAAAATTTGGTCGTTTAACAGTATTATATAAAGATAATAGTAAAAAAAGCAACTGCGGAAGCTATTGGATATGTTAGTGTGATTGTGGAAAAATTAAAAGTATAAAAAGCTCTTCTTTACGTAGAGGGGAAATCCAAAGTTGCGGATGTTTAAGAAATGAACGCAGTAAATAGGCAAAAGAAAAATTGGGATTAGTTGATAATCTAGTTGGACAAAAATTTGGATTATTAACTGTTTTAGAAAAAGACGAGGAAACCACTAAAAAATATAGCGGAGCTGTATATTGGAAATGTTTATGTGATTGCGGCAATATCAAAAGTATTCGTGGACAAAATTTAAAAAGAAAAGATGAAAATAGAACTATTTCTTGTGGCTGTTCATAGCGTTCATCAGGAGAAATCTATATTATGGATATTTTAAATAAAAATAATATAAAATATATAGAACAATATAGATTTTTAGATTAGCCTAAAAAAAGTTATGATTTTGCTATTATTGATAATAATCAAATTATAAGATTAATAGAGTTTGATGGAGAATAGCATTATAGAGAAGTCCCTTAGTGGAGAACTTCCTTACAAATTATTCAATAGCGAGATAAAGAAAAAAATGAATATGCTTTAACTCATAACATTCCATTAGTTCGTATCCCATATTGGGAAAGAGATAATATAACATTAGAAATGTTAATGGGTGATAGATATCTAATTCGCGAAGCGAATTAAATAATTTTAAGGGGTTAGATATTATTATTAATATCTAATCCCTTTTTCTTTTTATCTGCTCGCAGCGCGATTGGCAGATAAAACCGTCCTGTTAAATAAAAATCACTTTTCAAAATTTTTTCTGAAATTATTGAATATAGATGTTTTATATTATAAAAAAAATAAAGGAGATATCTTAAAGATATCTCCTATTTTTATTCGGTTGGTTCTTCTTCAACATCATCGTCGATTGGAATATCAGTTTCAGTATATGTTCTACCTGTAAACTCAGGGTCAATAGCTTCATTATAAATTTCACCAGTTCCATCTTGCATAATTTTCATGCCACGACTTGAATATGTTCGAACTAATACCCATCCATCTTCTTCTAATTGAAATTTTGTCTATATAATCATTATTTCTCCTCCTTTAACTCTTTAATATGTCTAAGCCATTCATCAATAGTAATAGCTTCCATCTACATGCCTTCTAAAACAGAACGAGTTCTTACCTAATTAGATATTCCCATTTTATCTGTAGAAGATATAGAATTCCATAAATCTTCTCTTTTACAAAAATATTTTGCAAATCGTTTTTCTGTTAAATTTCTATACTCTTGATTTTCTTGATTAATCCATTCTGGTTTATTCATAGTATAATAAGCATCAAAAATCATAAAAGCTGTATAAAAACTTGCTTTATCTTGAATACCTCTTTTAAGAAACTCATCAATTAATGCATCATTTGAGTCAATCATATTCTGATAAGTTTTTAAAATATATTTTGGATCATGGCGACAAACAGAATCATCGCGCCATTTCCATAAATAAAATGGTGTAATACAATATTTAACATTCTAACTTAAATTCTAACACTAAATATTAAAATAACTATCTTCATGGATTGTAAGATTTTCATTCCAACGAATTTTATTATCAATAAGATACTATCTTCGATGGACTTTTCCATGAACAAAAGTTGAATCAGCTTCATGATTTATATATGTAATTTGTTTAGTGTTAGGAATATGAGTTTCTTCTGTAAATATTGATACTAAACTATCAAATCCGACTTCTATTTCACGAAAGATTATCCATAATCCGCAAGCATTATAAAACATATCATCTGCGTCACAAAACATCACATACTCAGCAGTTGCGTAATCAAGACAAGCATTACGAGTTCCACTTACACCTTTATGAGGTTCTTTGTAATATTCAATTTTAAATGGGTAATTATTTAAAAGTTCTTCAGAAAGGAATACATCTGAACCATCATTGCAGATAATGACTCCGATTTCATTAAAATCTACACCTTGCTAAAGGGCAATACTATCAAGTAAAGGTTTAATAATTTTATCAGTTTCTTTATATTGCGGAACAAGAATTTGTAATTTCATATATATATATATATCTCTCCTTTTAATCTTTTTTATTTTAGTATAACATATTTTTTAATTAAAAGCAAATTTTTTATTAGAAACTCACAATCCTACTACTAAAATACGCCCAATTTGTTGCTGAAATATACTGTGAATATAAAGAGGCTGGAACATATATACTACCATATTGCCCAGCAGGAGCAGAATATCCTGCTATAGGAGTAGAAGTAAAAGCATTTGAATTTGATAATGAATAGAAATAACTACCAGATAAAGTTAAATGTATAAGATTATAACATTTTGAAAAACAGGTAGAGTATAACTTTCCTGACTAAGACTATTCTCCTCCTAATTTTATAGAAATAAGACTTGTACATTCGCTAAAAGCATAAAGTCCAATACTAGTAACCTATGGAAAATTTACAGAAGTAAGAGCACGACAACTATAAAAAGCCTGATTACCAATACTAGTAACCTATGGAAAATTTACAGAAGTAAGAGCACGACAACTATAAAAAGCCTGATTACCAATACTAGTAACCTATGGAAAATTTACAGAAGTAAGAGCACGACAACTATAAAAAACAGATTGTTTAATAGAAGTAACCTATGGAAAATTTACAGAAGTAAGAGCATAACAATCAGCAAAAGCACCAGTTTCAATACGAGTAACCTATGGAAAATTTACAGAAGTAAGAGCAGAACAATCAGCAAAAGCACCAATTCCAATATTAGTAACCTATGAAAAATTTACAGAAGTAAGAGCAGAACAATTATAAAAAGCATAACTTTCAATACTAGTAACCTATGGAAAATTTACAGAAGTAAGAGCAGAACAATTATTAAAAGCCTGATTACCAATACTAGTAACTCTTGAATTTTCATATGTACCACTAATCGTCCTAGTAACTAAGCTATCCTCTATGTCAGTATTTCCTCCACTTCCAGTAGGAATATTCTAAATAGCAGAAGCCATCTATGATACTTTATAAGTGTTTGACAAACCATTCTTCGCACGAATAGCAGAAGCAATAGCTTGAATATCACTTTCATTATAAAATTTCTATGCCATTAATAACTCACTCCATTTCCATCTAATTCCGCAATTACAAGTGCGGCAATATCAGCTTTATCTTGAGAAGTTAAAGTATAGGAACCTCCACCGCCACTGCTATTATTAACAGCTGTCTAAACAAATGCCGTAGTAGCTATCTAAGTAGTATTAGTTCCTGCGGCCGCAGTTGGGGCGGTCGGTGTTCCAGTAAAGGCTGGTGAACCTAAAAGCGCAAGTGTGCCAGTTTCTGTAGGTAAAGTAATTGTCTTATTTGCAGTAGGAGTTCCAGAATTAACGGTTGTAGTATAAGCATTAGTTGCATTTCTAAAAACAATATTGCCAAGTTTACTACTTGAAGTTCCTAAATTTAATCCAGAAGGAATAGTAATTTTACCTGTAGAAGCATTAATAGTAGCTTTATTTGCAGCTGTATTAGGAACTGCACCATAACAACCTTTATTAGAAGACGTAATAGCTAATGGAGATGAATAAGTTGTACCATTCGCCTAACCAGCTAAAGGAAACTCTACATTCGCACTCGAAGCATAAATACGCTATAAAGTATTAGTATTACTATCATAGTTTAACATTACTACCCAAAATTCTCCATTATACTAAAATCTATATGTCATATCTTCAATTAAATATCCCACGGCAGGAATATTTACTATTGTAGTAGTTCCTTGATATTTTATATTTTTAGCTGTAGAATTGCCAACTTTTAAAGTTAAATCAGCTACAGCCGCAGCATTAGTATTATCAAAAGTAACATATATGATATCACCTTTAACAGGGTCTCCTATGCGAGTATAAACAGAACACACTACGTCTTTTTGTGCAACGTTTGCCGCAGTTGAACAAGTACCATAATAAATTTTAGCATTACCTAGATTTGAAACGCTATCTAATATACTGTCTATTTCTGCGCCAGTATGATTTAAAACATAATTTGACATATTATTATCTCACTCCTTTTTTTATATTAATTTTGACCATCAGAGGCAACATTATCATAAGGATACTCAAAATAATTATAATATGGTCCATTTATTATTTCTTTAATTATACGATCTTCATAAGGAAGACTTAAAAAAGAAGCTAATATTTCATCACTATCATCTAGAGTAAAAAACTCGCTTAAGGATAAGGAGGTGTTATAATCTCCACCATATACTGTATAATAAAACTTTTTTTCATTTAAAATATTTAAATTGTTTTTAATAAGATTTTTATGAATTACAAAACAATAACTCTAATCTTCAAAAGCAGCTATTTTTAAAAGAGGAAAATCATGCTCTTCATCTAATAGCACTTGATAATTATTTATTCCATCTGTCAATAAAACACTTAATCCTTCGTTATAAATTTCTTGCTATGCAAGTTTAGTATTAAAAGTTCTTATATCTATGGAACCTTCTGAAGATACTATTGCATCCCAAATATCTTCATAACTATTTTCACTTAAACTACAACTAACATATAAATAGTCATCGCTATTGATTATTCCATCTTTTAATTTACTACTATCTGTAATAGTAAGGGTATTTCCATTTACAACAAACCCGCAGTCAGGAACTTCTTCATCAGTAGTCTTAACAGGAACCTATAATAATAAATTATTACTTTCCTCTAACTATAAATTATTTGCTTCTAATAAGAAATATTCATAATTCCAAACACCATCATCATTTTGAACATAAAGTCCAATTCTATATTCTCCGTCTCCAGAAGTTAACGAAGAAGTATTAATTGTAAAAGAAAAATTAGTATTAGCATCTCGTTCAGTTAATTCATATAATAAAATCCCAGTAGAATTAGTTTCTCTAATGTCTACTAATACATCATTAATAAAACCATAATCATTACCACTTTTTACAGCAGTAGCATAAAACTTTTTAAAATGTTGTGAAGAAGAAAAAGTCACGGTCAAAGTAGAACAATCAATTGTCTAACCAGAAGGAGAAACATATGTTTTTCCCGATAATTTTTGAAAAACATTATTAGTTCCCCAATTAATTGAATAAGTTAAAACAGGTTGTTTTTGCAAGACTGGAATTTCTTCCCAAATGGCATAAAGGTCTGGATTATTTCCGCTATCTCCTAAAACATCTCCTGGGAAATAAGAGTCTCCTGTTCCGTTTGATTCAGTATTCCATTTTATAAAATTATAACCATTTCGACTCCATCCTATGTCATTTATAGAAGGGACATTCTCATACCAGTAATACTCTTCATTACTTCCATCATTTTTATATAAAATTATTTCACCTGGGTCACGCGCCATTTAATTCTCTCCTTCCTTTATATAATAAAAATAAAAAGGAGAGAATTAAATATTCTCTCCTTTTTATTAAATTTAATTAAGATAAAACATGAACAGCTGACCAAGTTCCAGCTTCATCCTTACCATAAACAATAATTTCATAAGCACCATCAGTGTCATTTACTGCATCAGTAGCAGCGAAATCTGCACCAAAAATTACTGAAGTAATATCAGTATTTGCTTCAACTGCACTACCATTCATATTTTGAGAACCATGGTCAGTTCCAATAGCAGTGGCTGAAGCTGCAGTTTGACCAACTTCATTTACACATACCTTAAAGGCTTGAAGGTTTTCATTAGCACTCCAAGTAAATGTGCACATATCATTATATTTACCAGTAATTACTGTTCCAGAAGCATTTAAACGATTAGTATGCTGCTTAGATACAATATTATAATCTGGAGCGTTTACATCAATAACCGGAGCAGAAATATCATAAGTAACTGTTACTGAAGCAGGTGAAGCGGAAATATTTCCGGCCGCATCTCTTAAGTAAGCTGTTACAGTTTTTAATCCTTCTGATTCTGTAAAGGTTAAAGTTTCAATAGACATATAACTCTTTCCAGAGTCAGGAGAAAATGTTTGCCAAGTATCAGAAGATTGAACAAAATCTCCAACTAATTTATATTCAACAATTGGAGAATCTTGAGTTTCATTAGTAAATCCAATACGAGCATCAAAGTTTCTTACGTTTACTTTGGCTGGAAGAACAGTTCCAACGCGAGCTCCTTTAACAAGTGTTAAAGTAACATCAGGTTCATCTGTATCAAGAACAGTTGAACAAGTTGCCGCAACAGTTGAACTTTCATTATCTAATCCATCTTTAAATTTTACATTAATTACTTTAGTTCCATCGCCAGTAGAAAGCACTAATGATTTAGTATTAGCGAAATCTTCCCATTCAGATGGTTCTGTTGTGCCATTCTCCCAAACTTTCATATAAGCAGAATAAGTATCTAAGCCAGTTGTAAAATTAAGAATAGCATCAGCAATAGTTAAATTAACAGTAATATTTCTAGAATTTGTATAAGCATTTGTTGAAATTGTTCCAGTTGGAGGAGTCATATCAACAAGAGTTTCATAACTAACATCACCAGAAGTAATATTATTTACAGAATCTTTTACTTTATAATGGAACTGATGCACGCCTTCTGGAACATTTGAAATATCAAAACCTTGGAATTCATCAACGGTCATTGTTGTCCAATTTGTTGGTTCAGAATTACTATCATACCAAATTTTTATTCCATCCATAGGAGCATAAGCAGGTCTATCATGTGCGGTATCTCTTTGAATCGTAACTCTAACAGTTCCAGTATTACTGTCGCCGACACCAACAATAACTACAGGAGCTGCTAAATCTACAGTAACTACAATTTCATTAGACTCTCCTGTATTTCCTGCGACATCGGTTACATATAATTTAAAAGCTTTTTGACCTTGACCAGAAGAAATTGCATTAATTTCAGCTTGAGTTACTGTTACAGAAGAAGCAAAAGTTCCACTCTTAATAACAGTGTTACCAAGTTTTAATTCATATGTTAAACCTTGTGCGCTATTAGTGTCTGTTGCTCCACAAGTAAATACAACTGTATTAAATCCAGTTTGAGCAGAAATCATAGATACATCAGAACTTAAAGTTACAATTGGAGCAACAGTATCTAAAGTTACAGTTAATGCGCTACCTTCTGTTACGTTGCCCGCAATATCTTGAACTTTTACATGGATTGTTTTTTCACCTTCTGAAGAAGATAATTCTAAATCATCTATGAAATAACCTTCTCCTGTGACAACAGTCGCATTACTAATTGCAGTCCAAGTTGAAGGTTCAGAATTTCCTTCCCAAACTTTATAATGCGTAATATCACTTGCTTCTGTAACAATTCTTACTCCGTAATCCTTTGTATTTACATAAGCAGGAAGATTAGCAGTATCATCCGCAGTTCTTAAAATAGGAGTAATTGTTGCTGAAGTGCTATCATAAACGATAGTATCACTATTTGAAGTAGAAGTATTTCCTGAAAAGTCTGTTGCAACGGCTGTTACAGTTTTAGTTCCATCAGGAGTTGCAAAAGTAATTGTAAAATCTTTATAACCAGCAGTTCTATCTGCATCGGTTAATGTATATGTCTTTTTCTCACTAGCCGCAATATCTCCACTTAAAGTAATAGTTGAAACGCCAGAAGTTGCGTCTGAGAATGTTACTCTTACTGTGTTAGAAGTATTCTTTGTATATCCAGCACCACTATTAATAGATACTGCTGAAACAGTTGGAGCAACAGTATCATATACTACTGCAGAACTATTTACTACTGGACCAATATTTCCTACTTCATCCATAAATAAAGCATGGACATAGTTTGTTCCTTGAGTTGAGAATGATACTGTTTTAGAAGTATTATAAGCTTCCCAACTACTTGGAGCATCAGCTGCTAAACCAGTAGCTTTCTAGTCGACCCAAACCTTCATGAAAGAAGCGCCTTCAGCAGAAATAGTTACTGTGGCATTTGTTTTATAATAATTTTGAAGACCACTTAACACCCCACTCCCAGGAGCAGTGGTATCAAGGGTTAGGTTAAAATACTGAGCCATATTTTTATTCTCTCCTTTTTTTATTTATTTTATTCAACACGTCTACGACCTGATTCATAAACTAAAACAAACCAAGGACGTTTTGGTGTTTTGGTCCTATCATATAGAACTTCACCATCTGAATTTTCTAATATATGTATATCTTCATCAGAGGTCCATTCTCTTTTTCGAAGGTCTCCTTTAATAATTTTACTAATTCCAATTGGATGACCTTCAATTAATTTACCATCATGAAGCATTTTTAAAATTCCCATTTAAATCCACCTCATTCATGTAAAATTATATAGATTGTAGAACTACTAACAGTTTCTAAATTGTTATATTCTTCCATTGTGCCATACCAAATTTTTTGTTCTATAGCTTGTTGCGCCTAAATAGCCTGCGCCGCGTAGTTACCAGCAATAACAGCTGATTGACTAGCTCTTGCGGCAGCAGCTTCAGCGTCTCCAGAAGACTAAGAAGAAATGTTTAATAATTCACCATCTTCATTAATAATCACATATACTGTTGTAAGACTATTTTCTTCATCTACAACAGAAATTAATTGTCCTACGTATGCCGTAGCTCCATTCTAAGCATATTCTTGAGCTTCTGCCAGAGAATACCAAACCATTGTTGAATCTATTGGGATAGGATTACCACGATTGATATTCATAGGCAAGCCCATTGAAGAGCCATTCTTTTTTATAACAGCCATGATATTCCTCCTTATCCTAAAGTTACTGTAAATGTTTGATCGTCTGAAATTGCGGCAGGCTCATATACCCAAACGTTATAATCTGTTCCTGCAAAATTATTAGCCCCTTTGACAGAAATAGTATTAGACTATTTTACAAAATCAGCCGTGCAATCTGCGTTCATCGCAGAAGGCATAATTACTTTTGTTACTCCTTTTTTATTCGCTGGACAAGCAATAAAAATACGCTTTCGATTTGATACAGAGCTAGCCGCAATCCCGGTAATTGACCCGGCCGCATATGCTCCATTCTTTTTTGTTCCAGCTCGAATAATGTCAGAAGTTAAAGGAGCTTCTGAAGAAGATGTATTTAAGATACCCCAAAAATATCCCTATCTATAAGGTATAAATGAGTAAGTTGTTGAAGTGTTTATTCCAGCAGGAATTCTACCTGTAGGATAAGGTTCTCCTAAATTATCATTTTTAATATCTCCTTCATTATAAGATACTTTTGCTTTAAAAGATATCGTAGATGAAAGAGTTTGAGCCTCTTCTTCATATGTTGCAGGAGAAATATTCTAAGAAGATTCTTCTACATTATTTTTTAAAAAAACTATAGATTCTAAAGAACCTCCATCATTCTAATTATATATAGCTTTCACTTTTGGCGTAATAACTGAGCCAATTTCATAATTACCAAAAGCACTTCCGCTATTGTTCTAAAGAGTAACTGTTGGAGTAGAATATGTTGGGGGAATTTGTTTTGCTAATAATTTTTTTATAACAGTTTGAATTAAAGTATCTTTACTTATAGTATCTCCTGTCTTATATCCACCTAAAGAACCATTTTCTCCAAGCTCAACAGTAATAGAATCTTTTATAGAATCTCCATCTTTGATTACTTTTTTAATTTTATTGTCATAATAAGTTAAATTATTAGAATCAACATATTTACTATTCATATTTATCCTTTTCCTCCCTCTGATATTTTTATTCTGTATCAAAGAGCGCATCTATATCTTGTTCTGTCATTGTATCTGGTTTATGCTAAATATTATCCCATTCAATAGAGTCTGCTGTTCCACCGCCAGTAGCTGAAAGAACTCCTGTATTTTCATCAATAGAAAGACCTGAACCTATTTTAATACCACCTAAATCTTCAGCTGAAGCTGTTGGTAAAGAATAATTCTGTAATTCATCTAATTTAGTTTTTAATAAAGCAGTAAAGTCTTCTTCAGAAAGACCTTTTCCTTCTTCAATATCAACTTTTAAATTTAATAAACCAAGAATTTTGCTAACTAAGTAAGCTGCGCCTGTTTCATCTAAATATTTTGCCATAATTCATAACTCCTTTTTTAATTATTAAAAAGATTATCAATTTCTTTAAAACTTAAAGTTTCTATGTCATGATTGTTATCAAAATAAGAATCAATTTCTTCTTCTGTAATAGGATAATCTACACGTCCATCTACGATAACCTCTTTATCAAAATAAGAATCAATATCTTCTTCTGTTATACGATTAATATTTATATTTTCATTGGCGGAAATACCAGTATCTTTATCTCCAATAAACCAATTACCATTTTCTCCAATATGCGGACTTACGCCATGTAAACTTTCTAACCATTCTTGAACAGTTCCTTGAAAGCCATTTTCAACGGCGATATCATATGCAGATTTTCCATCTTTTCCAATTAAAGATTCATTCTAAGAAGAAATATTAGTATATTTTCCAAAAGGAGAGTCATATCGATACATATTTTCATGTGTTCTATGAGCTTTTTTTGAACTAAAATAAATATCTCTTGAATACATTAAAAAACCTCCTTGTAATTACTATTCTATTTTTTTTAAAAAAATAAAAATTATAATAATTCTATTTTGCCCAAGAAATAAAAAAAAGGAAAAGATTTAAAATCTTTTCCTTTTAAATATTTTCTGGAGCTTGAGGGTCTTCTAGAGTGGCTGTCCTTATTATTCATTTTCTTCTGTTAAAGAATCAAACGCTTCGGATTTCTCAGCGCTGTCTCCCTGTTCGGCTCTTGCTTGTCGCAATTCTTCCTGCAACCTTGCGTTTTCCTCTGCCATGCGTCTATAATAATCACGTAAAGAAGCCATCACGCCACCCCCAGTTTTACAATCGGCTCTTCAAAATAGCCGTAACCTTGCGACTTACCATAGCACCTTACGCCTACCTGCCAGTCGGTTGTCTGCTTTACGGTATTTGTGAGGTCAACTTCAACACCAGACGTACACGGCACCCATACAGGGCTTGCGTCTCCGTAGTTATTGCAAACTTCAACCACAACATCATAAAGATTTGTAGCTTCATACTCTACGACAGCCTTGATAGGGCGCTCTGCTACCTCTAACGCTTTACCGCTAAAGCTAACTTCCCTGTAACTTTGGTCGGGCATAAGATAGATTCTGTCAGCGCCTTCGTCGCTGACGATTGTGGCAGAAGCCACGTTTAATGCGGGGC
>Ga0326512_10001974_pt1 | contig 15404 bp, 11 predicted proteins | sample 1_2617_0518_D_FD_203652 | JGI IMG/M metagenome (GOLD analysis project Ga0326512, IMG submission 203652) | Bovine rumen microbial communities from UC Davis, California, United States - 1_2617_0518 | ecosystem: Host-associated > Mammals > Digestive system > Stomach > Rumen | place: USA... | reverse complement strand
ACTATCACCCAATAGGTGCAATTCTTATTAGCATCCCGTAAAAAATCTTTGCTGCCGCAAGCGAACATGGGCGCTGTGACGGCTTGCAGCTTATTCTTGCGATTCCGAAGAAAGCAGCAACCAGAACATTGTAAAAAGTTCTCTGTATAGTTTTACGACTGTTCTTCTACCGGCTTGTTGCAACTATACGCTACTGCACTCTATGGGGCAAAAGAGGGAAACCAAAAGGGGCAAAGCCCCTTTAGTTTTCCCCCTTTTGAAATCCCCTTTCCTTAACCCCGTCAAGTCTTCGCTGCGGTACGCCTTGCGGCGTGTCCTCGCTTACTTTCTCACTTCTACCCCCGCTGCGGTACGCCTGCGGCGTGTCCTCGCTTATTTTTTTGATAGTTTGCAGCTTATTCTTGTGATTAGGAAGATAGCAGCAATAGGGCAAAAACATAGTAACACATTGTACATTGAACATTGTACATTGAACATTGTACATTGAACATTGTACATTTTAGTATCCCACGCGGGCAAGAAAGCACCTCTTAACCAAACAGAGCGAAACGGAGTGAAGCGAACCTCGCGTTGCGGATCCAGCGTCACGCTGGGCGTCACGCTGGCTGGGGAAATTTTTTTTGGTTTGGACTTTCACGGATTCAGGTTATAGCATAGACTGTAATAAGAGCCATTTTATATCCGTCTGTAATAGGCGATGGATCAGGCTTTTTGATATCAATATCAAGGAGGGACAGAAAATGATAAAAGGTATTGATGTTTCATCCTGGCAGGGAGATATCGATTTTGAAAAGGTAAAGCAGTGCGGAATTGACTTTGTGATCCTCCGTGCCGGTTACGGAAGAGATGTGAGCCAGAAGGACAGCTTTTTTGAACAGAATTACCGCAAAGCAAAGGCGGCAGGTCTTGATGCGGGCGCTTACTGGTACTCGTATGCCGATTCTCCGGAGGACGCCGTAAGGGAAGCAAAAGCCTGTATGGAAGTAATAAAAGGAAAAAAGTTTGAATATCCCATATACCTCGACCTTGAGGAACAGAGTCAGTTTGACAGAGGTATGGCTTTTTGTGACAGCGTTATACTGAACTTCTGCGGAGAGCTTGAAAAGAACCGCTATATGCCCGGACTGTACTGCTCGACCTATTATCTTGAAAACTATGTTTCGGACAGTGTGGCCGGAAAATATGCGCTGTGGGTGGCACAGTATTATAATAAATGCACCTATACAGCAAATAAATACGGTATCTGGCAGTATTCGTCTGACGGGAATGTAAACGGAATAAGCGGTAATGTTGATATGGATTACTGCTATACCGATTATCCGGCGGCTGTAAAAAAAGGCGGATATAACGGATATAAAAAATCAGATCCCGTACACGATAAAAAATCCGTCGAACAGCTTGCAAGAGAAGTGATCGAAGGGAAATGGTCAACTGGCGACGAAAGAAAAAAACTTCTGACCGAAGCAGGCTATGATTATTATGCCGTTCAGAAAAGAGTAAATGAGATCATGAAGGAAAAACATCTTAAATCTGTAGATGAAATAGCAAAAGAAGTGATCGAGGGAAGATGGGGCAACGGTGATGAGAGAAAGAAAAGACTTATAGACGCAGGATATGATTATGATGAGATACAAAAGCGTGTTAATGAATTAATGAAATAGAAAAATAATAGTATATCAGGCGGCAGTTACTGCTTTTGTGACTGCCGCCGCTGTTTTTTCTTTGAGTGAAAAAATATCAATAAATGTGAATCTTATACAAATATAACAGGATTTTTTTAAATTTCTAATGAATTATTGACTATTTCGTTAAAAGGGTGTAAAATAGTATATAACAAATGATAATAAATTGCAGTCGGCCCTGTATATGTCTTTTTAATTCTAATTATTAGTTTTATAGTGACTTTTGTTGGTCAGATGACCGTCTGAAATTTGCAGAACCGTTAAAGTAAGGGAGTTAATTTAAGTGACTAAAAAGAAATTTCTTATCAGCACAAAAATGCGTATATTCATTATAGCTGTAGTGCTTACTGTTTCTATATTGATAGCTTCTATTTCGTATATTGTCAGCATCAGCAAGATCAATGATTTTTATAAGCGTGTATCCCTGAACACAGCGGAGAATTTTGCATCATTTATAGAAGATACTGATTATCTTGCGGAGCTTAGAAAAGTCGCTGAGTCAAAAGAGTATCAGGATATGCGTGACAGAGCTGAGATAAATAAGGATGAAAAGGCGGTAGAGAGTTATCTCAAGGAAAAAGGTCTTTGGGATAAGTTTGTCCCTCTGCGTGAAAAGATGTGTAAGTATCTTAAAAATATGGATGACGTCAAGTACCTTTACATAATAGTTCTCGGAGACAGCGAAGCGCTCAGGGATATGTATCTTATTGACGATAAGGATAATCCGCTTTACCAGACAGGTAATTATCAGAGCAGAGAGCCTGAGCTTCTGGGCGTGGATACCTCGCAGGCAATAGAGCCGACTATTTCAACGGGCGACTGGGGCTGGCTGTGTTCATCATATGCGCCTGTCCGTGACAAGGACGGAAAGATCATCTGTCATGTCGGCTGTGATGTCGATATGGAAGGCGTAATGACGGAGCGTATTTATAATGTGATCTTTATTGCGATATGTTCTATTGCAATAACGCTTATAGTTCTGCTTATTGCCGTAATATTCAACCATACAATATTTATAAAACCGCTTAGAAGGCTTACCGATGAATCTAAAAAATTCAAGCCTCAGAAGGATGTTTCCTATGATGATGCGGGAGTAGTCAATCTGTATTTCAAAAATGAGGACGAGATAAACGAGATATATGAGGTAATAAGGACAATGCAGATGAGCATGATCGATTTCCTCAACGATATGGCAAAGCTTGAAAAGACGAATGAGGATTATCTGAACAGTCTGAGGCGGGCTAAGAGCGATATCAAAGTAAAGAAAAAACAGCTCGGAGAAAAAGAAAAGGAAAATGAGCTGTATCTTACAAGTCTTAAACAGGCTGAAAACGATATCAAGACAAAGGAAGAAGAGCTTGGCAAGATGAGCAAGGAGGTTTACCATGACGCCCTTACTCATGTAGGAAGTAAGACAGCCTATGTAAAGAGGGTGGGAGAGCTTAACGAAATGATAGAAAATGGCATGGCGGAATTTGCCGTTGCCATGGTAGATATGAATGATCTGAAAAAGATAAACGATACTTACGGTCATAAAGCGGGAGATTCATATATAAAGGGCTGCTGCCGGATCATCTGTGATACCTTCAAATATTCCCAGATATTCAGGATCGGCGGAGATGAATTTGTTGTAGTGCTTATAGGTCAGGATTACCAGAACAGAGAAATGCTTGTCCAGAAGATAGCCGAAAAGTATAACGAAACCTTCTCGGATACCACAAAGCCTGTATTCCAGAGGTATTCGGCTTCGGTAGGACTTGCGGCACTGACAGAAAAAGACAGTACCTTTGAGCATGTATTCAAGCGTGCGGATGAGGAAATGTATGACGCAAAGATGAAATTCAAGGAAATACACGGAAGCTATCGATAAAAAAGTGTGTGTTAAAGCACTGTTATTTCTTAGTGTTCCCATAAATGACAGTTTTTCTCAGGAAAACAAAAAGCACAGTTATTTATTCATTTTCGGGGGATCATTATAATGGAGATCAGAATAGGATTCGCCGTGATCATTCTGGCGCTTATCATCGCACTTGTGATATGCGCTTTGAAATGCTTCAAATCAGGCAAAAAAGTAAACAGGGCGGTCGGAATGATGGAACTGTCATTCCTTCCCCCAATGATAGGAAATCTTATATTAATAGTATCTACGGTGAAAGAGCTTTCGCTTGTCGGCTGTTATGTCTATTATGTCGGAATGGATATGATAATAGCGGCAATGGTATATTTTACTTTTGTTTACTGTAAGGGAATAAGCCAAAAAAAGTATAAGCCTACGCTATTTTATGTATTTATGGGACTCGATGCAATACAGGTCATGTTGAATCCTTTGACCGGTCACGTATTCAGCATTGAAGGCGTTGAAGTCTACGGATATATATATTACAGGCCGGTACCCGGGATCGGACTCATGATACACAGAGGAGCAGATTATTTTATATTTTTCTGTGTTGTGCTTATCTACATTATCGCTATTATCAAAACGGCAAAGATATACAGGGAACGTTATTCCGTAATGCTTTTAGCAATGATTTTTGTAGCCTTGTGGCAGACATTCTATATTTTCTCCCGTACACCTATTGACCGTTCAATGATAGGCTACGGAGTAATGGGATTGCTGATACATTACCTGTCATTGTATTACCGTCCGCTAAGGCTTCTTGACAGAATGCTGTCGAATATTGTTTCGGATATGAAGGAGTCGCTTTTTGTATACGACCAGTTCGGAAAATGCATATGGGCAAATGAAAACGGACTCAAGCTTACAGGGGTCAAAAAAAATGAATATGAGGAGGTATCACCCGTCCTCAGGAAGATGTTCGGGGAAAGACCGTTTACACATGATGACTGGTCATACAAAAGGATCATAGGCAGCGGAGAGGATGCATCCTATTATACGCTTGAAAACTATTTTGTAAGCGAGGACAGCAAGCATCTTGCCGGGTTCTATCTTATTGTGCGTGACGATACAGAGGAACAGAAAAAGATAAAGAGGGATCTGTATAATTCTACGCATGACAGCCTTACAGGTCTTTATACAAAGCAGTATTTATTTACAAGTATAGCTGAGGTACTGGAAGCTGACCCGGAAAAGAAATATTCTGTCGTATTTGTTGACGTAAAGAATTTTAAAATAGTCAATGATATTTTCGGCACACAATTCGGTGATCTTGCCTTGCAGCAGATATCACACTGGCTGAAGGATAATCTTACCGATAAAGGGTTATACGGACGTCTTTCCGGAGATACATTCGGTATTTTTGCGCCGGCAGAGCTTATTGAAAACGATAAGGAAAAAATAGAAAAGGCGCTTATCAATTTTGTGGTAACGGACGGAAATATTGAACACCGACTTCTGATACAATTAGGCGCATATGAGATCGACGACAGGAGCATAGATGTATCCGTAATGTTTGACAGAGCACATCTTGCACTCAGCACGATCACAGGAAATTACAAGAAGCATTTTGTATATTATGATAAAAAACTGCGTGAAAAGATATTGTGGGATCAGCGTATAACGGCAAATCTCGGAGAAGCGATAGACACCATGCAGATAAGACCGTATCTCCAGCCGATAACAGACAGAAGCGGAAAGGTAGTCGGAGCAGAAGCGCTTGCAAGGTGGATACATCCTGAGCAGGGCTTTATGTCACCTGCAATGTTCATACCGATACTTGAAAAGAACGGTCTTATTGTTGAAGTTGACAGGCATATCTGGCGCTGTGCCTGTAAGATACTTTCCGAATGGAAAAAAGAGAATAAGGATCTGTTTATTTCAGTTAATATTTCTCCGAAGGATTTTTATTATATTGATATAAAGTCGGAGATCATGGGACTTGTGAAGGAATACGGCATTGATAATAAGAAGCTGCGTATAGAGATCACCGAAACGGTAATGATGAATGATGCAGAGGAAAAATTTGCGATACTTCAGCAATTGAGGGACGAAGGCTTTATAGTAGAAATGGATGACTTTGGCAGCGGGTTTTCTTCACTTAATCTGCTCAAGGATATGCCTGTAGACGTTCTGAAAATTGATATGAAATTCCTGTCAAGATCCGATAATGATGAAAAGGCTCAGACCATCATCAAGAACATAATCAAGCTTTCCGAGGATCTTAACATAACCTCGCTTACAGAAGGCGTCGAAACTTTGCAGCAGTATTCTGATCTTTCAGATATGGGATGCAAGCTTTTCCAGGGTTTTTATTTTGCAAAGCCGCTTCCGAGAGATGAATTTGACACGTTTGCAGAAAAGCAGAACAGCGGTAAGGGCGTTGATGTAGGCACAGTATGATAAAAATTACGATGTTGATGATATTAAATAAAAAAGCATAACTGACAATTGCCTCCTCTTTGTCAAGGGGAGGTGGTTTTTTCTCACGCAACAAGAAAAAGACGGAGAGGTTAATTCAATAGTAACACGTTATACATTAAGTGACAATCACAGCCAAACAACTAAACTAAATCAGCAGCCAGAACATTGTACATTGAACATTGAACATTGTACATTGTACATTGAACATTGTACATTGTACATTGAACATTGAACATTTAGTAACTCACGCGGGCATAAAAGCATCTCTAAACCAAACAGAGCGAAATGTAATGGAGCGAACCCCGCGTTACGGCTCCGGCGGCTCGCCGGGCGTCACGCTGGAAAGAAGGGAAATAAATGACAGCTAAAAGATATAAGAAAAACAGTAAAAGGAGGAAAAATATGCCTTATATATTGCTTGCGATTTTTGTGCTTATTGTTATATGGGGAATATATATCTATTTTGAGAATAACAGAATAGATGTCAGCAGATATGAGGTGAATGTAAAAGATCTTCCTGAAAGCTTTGAGAACTATAAAATTGTTCAGATATCGGACTTTCATAATAATATGCTCGGCAGTGAAAACTGTAAGCTGACAGACGCAGTTGAAAAAGAATCGCCTGATATAATTGTCATTACAGGTGACTATATTGATTCAAGAAATACAAATGTTGATATATCATTGGCGCTTACGGAAAAGCTTGTAAAAATTGCGCCTGTATACTATGTAACAGGCAACCATGAACGCCGTGATCTTGTTGTTCTTGCAGAGCTGGAAAGAGGTCTGAAAAAACTCGGAGTTCATGTTATTCGTTCAGGATCTGAGTTCCTTGAACGGAACGGAGAAAAAATTCAGCTTATCGGCGCTGATGATCTTGCCTTTTATGCTGATGAAAGCTTACCTGAAAGAGACGTCGATAAGCAAAGCTATAAGATGATAGATGAAATAGATTCTATGAAGGATGATGCCTGTCCGACGATACTGCTTGAACACAGACCGTCGTTTTTTGATGATTATGCCTGTATAGGGATAGATGTCACCTTCGCCGGACATGAACACGGCGGACAGTTCCGGCTTCCGTTTATCGGAGGGCTGTATGCTCCTGATGAGGGATATTTCCCGAAATACAGCGAGGGAATGCATACATCGGGCGACAGTACAATGATCGTCAGCCGTGGACTCGGACAGAGTGTATTCCCGTTCAGGATCAATAATTCTCCTGAATTGGTCACGGCTGTTCTGAAAAGAAAAAAATAAATATAATTACGGAAACAGCGCAGAGCTTCAGCATTCAGCTGATGACTCCACGCTGTTTTATTATTTCTGTCCGCTTCGCTTGTAATGCTCAAGAAGCTCGCAAAGATCGTCTATCTCTTCCATAATGCGCCGCCCGTTGTCGGTGTCCCTTACCATTATTCTGTTCTTTTCAGTTTCAATAAGCTGTGAACTGGAAATTATATCCATGTTCTCATCAAGCGCCTTTTCAATGCTTTCAAACGGCTGATGTGCCTTTATTCTCAGACCGTGAGAATTATAGATAAGCGTATATCCTGCAATACCCGTCTTGCTGTGATAGTCCTTGCAGAACCCGCCGTCAATTACTAAAAGCTTTCCGTTAGCCTTTATGGGCTGTTCGCCCCTTGAAGCAAGTACAGGCGTATGTCCGTTTATAATATGGGAATACGGCGAATACAGATCAAACTCCCGCAGTATCATGCTGCAGCATTTTTCCGTTTCATAGAATTTATAATACGGGTCTGACTGCTCGTGCCATGCGCTTTTGTCGTTTATAAAATATCTTTCAAAGGTCTTTATGTTCCTTCCGCAAAGCGGTGAACGTATGCCGCACCATAGGTACCACATCAGATCAAGCTCATCGCTTTTTTTGTTTTTGCCGTAAAAAACATTTCTTACCGTCTTGTCAGCAATATCAAGCAAAGCCTTGCCCTTGTATATGCCGTCAAGGATTCTCACGCCGCAGAAATTTCCCTCCTCATCAAGCGGTATGCAGCCGTGATACAGCAGATTGCCGTTTATGCATTTGTACATACTTCCCTTTTGCAGAAGGAAATTCATATGCTTTTGCAGGACTGTACTGTTAAGAAATGCAGATCTGAGCCCGCTTATAATATCCCTTTCCTCCTGCGTGTAGCTGTAGGGCGACTCCTTCATTATTGTCGGCAGCTCGCTGTCATTAAGCGGATAATCCTTTCCGTCAATACATACAGTGCCGTTTTCAGTATTTATCTTGTCAAGCAGAAGTCTGTTTTTCATATCGTATTCGGGGTGACGAAGTATGGTCTGACCCTCCGCCTTGAATTGTATAACGGTTATCGCTCTGAGCGCCTTTTCCATGGGACTGCCTTTTGTGTATGTATTTCCCGCAAATACCGTCAGATCTCTCAGACTTATGCCGTAGCCGCTTTCAAGGGTGAGTAGGGTATTGTATTTGATGCTGTTCCTTACAGCGTTTGCGATACAGGCGTCATTTCCCGCAGCTGCGCCCATCCATAGGATGTCATGATTTCCCCATTGTATATCAAGTGAATGATGCTTCATAAGAAGTTCTATTATCTTATCGGCGCTTGCACCCCTGTCAAAGATATCCCCCACAATATGCAGGTGATCTACAGCAAGCCGCTTTATAAGTCCCGCCAGAGCCGTGATGAAGTCGTCTGCGTCTATCCCGATGATACTGTCAAGTATCCTTTCATGATAGCGTATCTGATTATCGTCCTCATCCTTTTGTGCGTGGATAAGCTCGTCTATAATGTAAGCGTAATCCGCAGGCATTGCTTTTCGTACCTTTGAACGTGTGTATTTTGAGGAAAGGACAGCGGCTATTTCAATCATACGGTTTATAATGAGCCTGTATCTGTCGGAGCTTATCACCCTGTCTTTTTTTATGCGGCTGAGCTTTTCACGGGGATAGTATATTATGGTGCATATTTCCTCTATTTCCCTGTCGGAAAGCTTTTCGCTGTAAAGCATATCGGCTTTTTCTCTTATAACTCCTGCACAGTTGTTCAGAATGTGGCAGAACGCTTCATATTCGCCGTGTATATCGCTCATGAAATGCTCTGTTCCCTTGGGAAGATTCAGTATTGCGGTCAGATTTATTATCTCTCTTGACAAAGAACGCATTGTCGGGTATTTTTCGGCAAGGAGCCGAAGATATTTACTGTTTTCCATTTTGTGCCTCCTTTGGCTATAGTTGACAAGGCTTGAAAACTTATGGTTATCCATGGTTAAATCATAGCATTTATTTATGAATAATCTGTTAATATTTGATTAAAATTGAAATAATTTGAAAGAATATGCTTGACTTTGAATGAAAAAGTGCTATAATCTGATTAAGAGATCTGAAACGGAGGGAAAAGAATGCTGACGCAGGAGAGATACAAGGCGATACTTGAAATACTTGAAGAACGTGACGCAGCAACTGTTTCCGAGCTTGCGGCTCTTGTTGGGACCTCCGAATCAAGCATACGCCGTGACCTTGCTGTACTTGACAGAGAGGGCAGGCTGAGGAAGGTCTACGGGGGCGCAACAGCCATTATAAGGACTGAGGGAGCGCTTGAGGATGAGGTAAATGTCCGTGAGATCCAGATGTCTGCGGAAAAGGAGCTTATAGCCGAATATGCGGCAAGCCTTATAAATAATGATGATTTTATTTATATAGATTCAGGCACGACGACTTCAAGGCTTATCGGCCATATCGGAAATACAAAGGCGACCTTTGTTACAAACGGCGTGATACATGCCCAGAAGCTGATCTCTAAAGGACTGAAAGGATATATGATAGGCGGCAGGATAAAGCCTGTCACTGCATCGGTAGTCGGCGCTGAGAGTATCAGGAATCTGATGAAATTCAATTTCACAAAAGCGTTTATGGGAACTAACGGTATAGATGTAACGGCGGGATTTACAACGCCTGACAGCGAAGAGGCAATGATGAAGGAAAGAGCCATTGAAAAGAGCTTCGCTGTTTTTGTTCTTGCAGACCACAGCAAATTCAGGAAGGTGTATCCCGTTACATTTGCAGAGCTGAAAAAATGCTGTATCATAACAGATAAGCTTCCATACGGGGGCTTTTCCGATAAAACCGTAATAAGGGAGGTGACGAAATGATTTACACATTGACGCTTAATCCTTCCATTGATTATGTTGTTCACCTTGAGCAGTTTGTAAGCGGTATAACGAACCGCACGACCGGCGAGGAATATTATATCGGCGGGAAAGGGATAAATGTATCCTGTATCCTTGCAGAGCTTGATATAAAGAGTACAGCGCTGGGATTCACAGCGGGCTTTACCGGTGAGGCTATAGAAAAGGGGCTTTCTGATATCGGTATATGCTCGGATTTCATACGGCTGAAGGAGGGCATTTCAAGGATCAATATAAAGGTAAAGGCGGATAAGGAAAGCGAGATCAACTGTCAGGGACCGCATATTACAGACTCTGAGTTTGAACAGCTTCTTGAAAAAACAGACAGGATAGCGGACGGAGATACGATAGTTCTTGCCGGAAGTATTCCTAAGACAGTTTCGGAGGATGCTTATGAAAGGATACTCAGACGGCTTGGGGATAAGCAGGTACGGATAGTTGTGGATGCAACGAAAAAGCTTCTTTTGAACTGTCTGCCGTACAGACCGTTCCTTATAAAGCCGAACAGACAGGAGCTTTCGGAGATCTTTGCCCGTGATGTTGTTAACGAGGAGGATACCGCACAGTGCGCTTATGAGCTTATGAAGCAGGGTGCAAGGAATGTTATCGTATCCCTGGGCGGAGACGGAGCAGTATTGTTTGCCGAGGACGGAAAAACCTACCATACAGGTACAGTAAAGGAAAAGGTGCTTAATACGGTAGGATCGGGAGATTCAATGGTTGCGGGATTCATTGCAGGATATGAGCAGACAGGCGATTACGGATATGCCTTGAAGCTCGGAACGGCGTGCGGAAATGCAACGGCGTTTTCAGCGGGACTTGCGGCTAAGGGAAAGATATATGAAATACTTGAGAAATTATAAAAACGACAGATCAGTAAGAAATTTATGAAGGGGGTAGGTTTAATGAGAATAACTGATTTGCTTAAGAAACAGGGGATACAGATAGGCGTATCCGTAAAGGATAAGGCTGAGGCTATTGAAAAGCTTGTCGCCCTGCATGAAAAGTGCGGAAATCTTAAAGACAGAAAAGCTTACAAGGAAGGTATCCTAAAAAGAGAAGAAATGGGTACGACCGCAATAGGCATGGAGATCGCAATTCCCCATGCAAAGAGTGAGGCAGTCAAGGCGCCGGCTCTTACAGCGATAACAGTGCCGAAGGGTGTTGATTACGGTTCGCCCGACGGTGATCCGTGTAAGCTTGTATTCATGATAGCTGCAACGACTGACGGTGACGTTCACCTTGAGGTGCTTGCACGAATGATGCAGATGCTCATGGATATGGATTTTACGGCAAAGCTGAAGGCTGCAAAGGATGCAGATGAATTCCTTAAGCTTATTGATGAAAAGGAAACTGAAAAATTCCCTGAGGAGACAAAGACGGAAGAGAAGTCTGATTCGGGGAAGAAGGAAGAAAAGAAAGAGAAGAAAGAAAAGGGCGGAAAGATACAGGTGCTTGCAGTAACAGCCTGTCCTACAGGTATTGCACATACATATATGGCAGCTGAGGCTCTCAATAAGGCTGCTGAAAAGATGGGCATTACCATAAAGGTAGAAACAAACGGTTCGGGCGGCGCCAAGAATGTTCTTACGGCAAAGGAGATCGAAGAATGTGACGGTATCATTATTGCGGCGGATAAGAGTGTTGAAACAGCCCGCTTTGACGGAAAGCCTGTTTTCTCAACAAAGGTCGCAGACGGTATCCATAAGCCGGAGGAGCTTATCAATAAGATAATAAACGGTGAAGCACCTGTATTCCATTCCGACAAGAAGGCGGAGGCTGATTCCGCTGACGGAAACGAAAGCTTCGGACGCAAGCTTTATAAACACCTTATGAACGGTGTATCGCATATGCTGCCGTTTGTTGTTGCGGGCGGTATCTTTATCGCAATAGCATTCCTTATTGACGCAGCGTGCGGAGTTGAGGCTGCCGGAAACAGTGCCTTCGGTACTGTAAATCCCGTTGCGGCATGGTTCAAGAACATAGGCGGTTATGCATTTAACTTCATGCTGCCGCTGCTTGCAGGCTTTATTGCAATGTCCATTGCAGACAGACCCGGACTTCTGGTCGGTATCGTAGGCGGACTTCTTGCATCGAACGGCGCAACCTTTGCAGATCCCGGCGCAGCTGAAACTGTTCCTTCCGGATTCCTGGGCGCACTGCTCGCAGGCTTCCTCGCAGGCTGGCTTATGAAGATGTTTGAAAAGCTCTGCGATAAGCTTCCGCAGGCACTTGAAGGCATCAAGCCTGTACTGCTCTACCCGCTTGCCGGACTTGGCATCGTCGGCGCTATGATGTGCGCTGTCAACCCGATAATGGCAGTTATCAACACAGGTCTTAACAATGGTCTTACATGGCTCAGCGAAAACAACCTCGGTATTCTTTTAGGCTGTATCCTCGGCGCAATGATGTCGATAGATATGGGCGGCCCGTTCAACAAAGCAGCTTATGTATTCGGTACAGGCATGCTCACCACCGCAGCAGGAACAACAGATCCGGCTGTTCAGCAGGTATGCTATCAGGTAATGGCATCCGTTATGATAGGCGGTATGGTACCTCCGATAGCAATTGCACTTTCAACAACCATCTTCCGCAATTGCTGGACTGCTGATGAACGCAAGAACGGTCTTGTAAACTATATCATGGGTCTGTCCTTCATCACAGAGGGCGCAATCCCCTATGCAGCATCCTATCCGCTTAAAGTCATTCCTTCCTGTGCACTCGGCGCAGCAACGGCAGGCGCACTTTCATGGCTGTTCGGCTGTACGCTTATGGCGCCTCACGGAGGTATTTTCGTAATTGCAACTATCGGAAATCCGTTCATGTATCTGCTGGCACTTCTGATAGGCTCGGTAGTCGGCGCACTTATGCTTTCGCTGCTGAAAAGACCGAAGAAGAAAAAAGAAGAATAATTATAGTAAACGACATTAATAAAATCATTTTTGTCATCCTGAGCGAAGCGAAGGATCTTCAGAAAATGCAGAATAAGTGAAAGATTCTTCGTCGCTGCGCTCCTCAGAATGACATTAGTAAAAAAATATATGACGCTGACTATATTCAAAACAAAAAGTCTGACGTAAAAATGTATTACGGGCGGCTTATAATAAAAAATGCAAAGGAGAATCATTATGGTATCAAAAGTATTAACAGTTCCGAACGCACAGGGTTTTCATATGAGACCGGCATCCGTATTTGCAGGCGCAATGGCTAAATATCCCTGCAATGTATTCATCAATTTCAACGGCAATAAGTACAATGCAAAAAGTACTCTGAATCTTATAGCAGCCTGCATGAAATGCGGCAGTGAGATCGAGCTTGTATGCGACGGAGATCAGGAAGAGGCTGCTCTTGCTGAGGGCGCAAAAATGATAGAGGACGGCTTCGGCGAATAAGCTGTAGATCCGGCTTGATGCGGAAATGAAAGTGGGGACTGTCATTCGGCAGTCCCCTGATAAATAATCGGAGGTGACATAAATGTATAAAGGTATAGGAGTTTCTGAAGGTATAGGTATAGGCAAGGCGCTGCTTATAGAGGAACATTCACTTGAATACACACCAAAGCAGGTCGAGGACGCCGCAGCGGAAAAAACACGTTTCCATGACGCAGTGGACGTTTTCTGCAAAAACACACAGGCACAGGCTGATACATTGAGAAAAAGCGTCGGTGAAAAGGAAGCTGAGATAATGCTCGGTCATATAAGCATTGTACAGGATCCGTTTTTGCTGGGCGAGGTGGATAAGCTTATAGGCGAAGGTCAGTGCGCCGAGGCTGCTTTTGACAGTATGTGCAATATGTTCATACAGATATTTTCCGCAGCAGATGACGATGTTACAAAGCAGAGGGCAGCCGATGTAAGAGACGTAAGATCAGGAGTGCTTGGCATACTTCTGGGGATAAGCGAAGTGAAGCTGTCCGATGCGCCCGCAGGTACGGTGATATGCGTAAAAGAGCTTACGCCTTCAATGATCGCAGAGATAAATAAGGAGAATATATCGGGCATACTTACCGAAACAGGCAGCACGACTTCACATAGCGCAATACTTGCAAGGGTTCTTGAGATACCCGCAGTAATGAGTGTACAGGATATTACAAAGGCTGCTAAAAACGGCGATACGGTTATCGTTGACGGCAGCAAGGGTACCGTTATAGTATCCCCCGATGATGAACAGCTAAAATGTTACAATGAAAAAAGAGAAAAGTTCATGCAGGAGAAAAAGGAGCTTGAAAAATTCAGGGGCAAGCCCACAGCCTCCGCAGACGGCACTGTATATGAGCTTGTATGCAATATCGGAAAGCCCGACGACGCTGCAAAGGCGCTTGAATTTGACGGCGAGGGCGTTGGTCTTTTCAGGACGGAATTTCTCTTTATGGACAAGACCTCAGTTCCGACAGAGGAAGAGCAGTTCAAGGAATATAAAAAGGCTGCAATGATACTTTCGGGCAGACCGCTTATTATCAGAACTCTTGATATCGGAGGCGATAAGGATATACCCTACCTCGGACTTGCAAAGGAAGAAAATCCGTTCATGGGATTCAGGGCGATACGCTATTGTCTTAAAAACCGTGATCTTTTCAGGATACAGCTCAGGGCTATCCTTCGTGCAAGCGCATTCGGAAATGTCAGCATAATGTTCCCGCTTATCACCTGCGTTGAAGAGGTCAGGGAGGGCAAGGCTCTCGTTGAGGAGCTTAAAGCCGAGCTTAAAGCCGAGGGCATTGCATATGACGAGAATATCAAGGTCGGTATCATGACCGAAACAGCAGCAGCGGGCATTATTGCAGATCTGCTTGCAAAGGAATCAGACTTTTTCAGCATCGGTACAAACGATCTTACAGGCTATACAATGGCAGCCGACAGAGGAAACAGTGATGTTTCATATCTGTATTCAGCTTTGCAGCCGAGTGTACTAAGAATGATACGTTCGATAATCACAGCGGCAAGGGAGCATAATATACCCGTAGGAATGTGCGGAGAAGCCGCTGCCGACCCGATGATGATACCGCTTCTGATCTCATTCGGGCTTACGGAATTCAGTGTTTCAGCGCCGAGCGTACTGCGTGTAAGGAAATGCATATCGACATGGACAAAGCAGAAAGCCGATGAGGTAGCGGATCATGTATTATCTCTTGCGACAGAGAAGGAAGTAAGGGATTATCTTAAAACTGTATGATATATCTCAGAAAATAATATAAAGGAGAAGGAGCTGCTGCATCATTGCGGCAGCTTCGTCAT
>Ga0326512_10001973_pt1 | contig 15406 bp, 35 predicted proteins | sample 1_2617_0518_D_FD_203652 | JGI IMG/M metagenome (GOLD analysis project Ga0326512, IMG submission 203652) | Bovine rumen microbial communities from UC Davis, California, United States - 1_2617_0518 | ecosystem: Host-associated > Mammals > Digestive system > Stomach > Rumen | place: USA... | reverse complement strand
TTCCCCAGCGCGTTCGCGCGTCGCGCGACGGGTGGGGGTATCAACTTTTGAAGCTTTCAGCCGAGATCGTCCGAGCCTCCGAGGAGCCGAGGCAGGCAGGGCACAGGGCAGCGCAGCGCGGCCCGAGCGGGGCCGGCAGGGCAGGCGGCAGCAGCGCGGCGCAGGGCCCGAGGAGCAGCCGAGCAGGGCCCGAGGAGGAGCAGCCGAGCCGAGGAGGACAGCCAGCCAGCAGGCAGGCGCAGACACAGACAGAGACAGCCAGCAGACAGAGGAGGAGGAGCCGAGCAGGGCAGCAGCCAGCCAGCAGACAGGCAGAGGAGGAGCCAGCCGAGGAGAACAGCCGCGCGCGATGGATAGACAACCACCTCAGCAGGAAAGCCAGGCGAGCCAGCAGCCAGCCGAGGAGGAGCCGAGCAGGAGGAGCGCGCTACCAGTAGAGAACACACTCACCAGCCGAGCAGCCAGCGCCACAGCAGCCAACAGCCAGCAGCCGAGCCGAGGAGGACAGCCAGCCAGCCGAGGAGCCGAGGAGTAGCGCGCCACACAAGTAAGTAAAGAGATGGACAGCGACCAACCAGCAGCCACCACCACACAAGCCAAGATCGAACCAGCCACCGCAGCCGAGGACGCCGGCGCCAGCGCGCAGAGCTAAAGAAGAAGGGCCCGCAGCCAACGAGGCCACGAGCCCAGACAGTGAGAGCGGCAGGAGCGCCAGCGCTAGCAGTCGACAGCAGCAGGAGCGCCAGCAGGTGAGCCGAGCCAGCCAGCAGGGCCAGCAGGCGAGCAGGCCGGCAGCATGACAGCAGACCAGGCGAGAAGCGGCGCGCTAGTCAGCAGGTGGAGCGCCAGCAGGAGGAGCGGCAGCAGGTGGAGAAGCCAGGCAGACCAGCAGGCCAGCCGAGGAGCAAGGCAGGCGGCGAACCCGTGCGAAACTATTTTCAATTTACAATTGCGTATCCTTTGGATACGTGTTATATTGGAGTCCCGCAGGGATGCAAGAGCAACCCGCACGACGCCGCAAGAGCGGCAGACAAGGAGCGCAGAGCATGAGCACTTACGAGAACAACAGGCAGCGCAGCGAAGCAGCAAACCAGGCGCTTTGGTCATTTATGGACGCTTACGCCGAGGCCATCGGCGAGCATCCCACCAAGAACGACCCCGAGACCCGCGCGGCGCGGAAGATCGCCGCCGAGGCATTCGGCTACCTCATCCCCTACCCCGTCACCGACGAGGAGCGCGCAACCGTCGACGCAATGGTTGAAGCCATTGCAGACCGTTGGACGCAAGACCACGAGGCCGAGGAAGCAGCCGACCGCGCAGAGACCGCAGCCCGCGAGCTCTTGCGCGCCGCATGGAACCGCCGCAAGCCCCGCCGCTTGCATCTTGCAGAGGATACCGCCCGCATCATCGACGTTTACAGCATCTAGGAACGGAGCCCGAACAATGACCGCACTCGCAACCGTAGCACTGTTTACCGTCACCGCCCTAATGACCGCAACAATCTATCTGTAGCAAGCAAGGCAGACCGACGAAGGAGCAAAGGAGCCCCAGAGATGAAGACCACGACCATCTACCGCGAAACCCTCACCATCACCACCGAGGACAACGGCGCCCGCACCATCGAGCGTAGCAGCCATGCGCAGACCTTGCGCGAGTACTATTTCACCGAGTTGACGCCCGAGGCCCAGCAGCGCGCCATCGATGACGCAATCGAGGAGGAGACCGACCCCGCGAACTGGTACGGAAGTCAAACATACTTTGCGGAGCGTGAAATCATCGACGCAGCCGAGGAGATGGAGAAGCACCAGCCGATCGAGATAGCGCAAGACTATGGATGCAGTTGGTACGGCAAGACAAGCACTTACCGTTTTGGGAGCTATGACGCATACGAGCACGTTACCGAGGAGCAGCACACCGGCATCGTCTATAGCATGGACATCTGTGACAAGTGGAACGAGTACGCCCCGCGCATCATGGCACTAGCTGAGGCCGTCGAGGATATCGACGCAATGCTGTACGACATCGGAGGCGCAGCCGACAGCGCCGAATACGACCGCGACATGACCGACAACCCCGCCGAGTATGACCGGCTAGAGGCCATCCGTTCGACCGCAGCCGCCGAGTATGAGCAGCTTGACACCATGCGCGACCGTTGCGCCGAAGTTGCCGAGGAACTCACCGAGGAGGCCGCGCGCGCAGTCGGTGACGTAGTGGACGGATTGATAGAGGCCGAGCGCGACTATTACCAGAGCGCGGAGTTTTGGCACGAATGGTTAGCCGATAGCGATGACCGTTACACCAGAGACGGCGCCCGCATCTAGTGTTTGTCGAGTAGGGCACGCGAGCGCCGAGCCCGCGCGCCCATCCCGCTGGACACTTCAAAGGAGAGGAGCACCGACCATGAAACGCCATTACTACGCAGTATTTCACCCCGCCAACATCTTTAACCCCAAGGCGATCAACCGCGCGACCCTTTACCGCTACGACACCGCCAAGCAGCGCGCCGAGGACATCGAGCGAGTAAACGCCCAGACCGCCGAAGAAGGCCCGCTGTACGGCAACAAGACCATAATGACAGCCGTTTCCAGCAAGCAGGCGCGCGAAATGTTCCCCGGCGCGTTTAGTCCCGCCGCCGTAGTCTGGCGCAGTTGGTCGGACGGCGACCGCCATTTTAGCCGCCCGTGGTGGCGTGACTACGAGGACGGAACGCAGGAGTATACCGGCAAAGTTGGGAAGTAATCCCCCCGTTTTCTATTGCGTACCCGTTAGGCACGTGATACTATATCCACAGGGAGCAGAAGCCCCCAAGGCAGAGCGGCAGAGCCGCAGAGAGAAAGGGAAGACAATGACAAAGCTAATCAGCATCACCGAGACCGCCGAGGCCATCACCGCCGAGGCCATCGCGTACGTCTGGGAGGAGTACGACGCCCCCCGCAAGCGTGTGAAGCGTGTGCGCCCCGTTGAGCATGCGTTTACCGTCAGCATCCAGAAGGCCACCAAGGACGCCGCCCCGCTTGCTTTTGTGGTCGAGTACTTCCCGCAGATGGTAGGACGCCCCGACATCGAACAGGAGTACCGCCCGGGCTACGATCAGCACATCCGCGCGTATGGTGGCAGGTTTTACACCCCCGCCCGTTTCAGCAGGCACCCCACCCATACAGGAACGTACATCGACCCGCGCGGAGAGCTTGAAAGAGCTGTTGAGGACATTCACGATATAGCCGCGTACGAAATCGCCGAGCTAATCGAGAAGGCCAGCCGCGACGAGTACCGCGCTGATAAGTGGCATTACTACGCACATTCGACCGCCGAGTATATCGACGACAGCGCCAGGAGCGCATGCGCCGACCTTCTTGTTATCTCCGACGAGCTCTGGAAGGAATGCGACGAGCCCGCATACGTCTACCACGCCCCCGACAGGTGGCGCGGAATCGTGCACCCAGCATACATCACCGTAAGCGACGACCGCACATCTTGGGGTTACCGCAACTGCATGGGAGCCCTTGACCGCATCGCCATGGCCTTTTACCACGACGGAGCCGAGCGACACGCATTTATCGACGTAAAGAGGCCCGATCTGGTAACCATCGACAGCACCGCCCGCGACCTCGCAGCAGACCGCGACCGGCAGCAGCGTTACACCGACGACGCGGCCGACAAAGTGAAGAGGCTCGAAGATCAGTTGAAGGAGGCCCGCGAGGACCTCGACAAGGAGCGCGAGAGCCTCGCAAAGAAGGCCGCGCGCCTCGACATCTACCAGCGCGCCCCGCTCGACTATTGGCGCGAGCGCATCGGAGACGCGAGCGGAAGCAGGTTCGCATCCATCCAGCGCAAGGCAGCAGCCGCCGCGCGCATCGTCACCAAGGAGGCCTAACCATGAAGACCCTCGCAGACCTCGCAGCAGGCGCCACAATCACCCCCGGCGAAGTGTACGAAATCGCAGCCGCCAACATGGCCCCCGAGCACATCGACCATCACGCGAGCGACCTTTATTTGAAGGTTAACGACGTTTCGCGCGTCATCGTGGGAGCGCTTGACAATACCGCCCTACTCAGCACGTTTAGAAGCTGGATTGATAACAGCGTTTGGTATGAGTTGCCGTTTTGCTACTTGCCAGCATTCACCCGCGACCCGTTGACCGACTAGCGCCACCCGTCAGCGCACACCGCCCCGCGTGCGTTGACTGGTAGGCACTACCGAGGAGCGGCAACCAGCCGCAGAGAGGAGAAACCCCCATGAGCTACCAGAACGAACTCACCAAGCAGCAGGAGCGCAATTTTAAGCGCCGCGCCCGTTTCACCGCATGCGGCGAGCCGTGCGACGTGTTCGCAGACCCCGAATATAACGCCGTGCAATTCGTGACCATCAACCGCAACACCGAAACCGGCGCGTGTTGGCTAGAGGCCACCGCGTACCACCGTTACACCATCGACGCAACCGAGGAAGTAGGGCCCGAATTTGTGCGCATGCTTGGAAAGGCCACGCCCGACACCGCCCGCCGCGTCATTGTGCAGGAGTTGCGCCGTTGGGCATCCATGCCAGAAGGCACCGTAGCAGGGTACACGCCCGAGCAGATCGCGGCAGAGGCCGACCGCATCAGCAAGCAGGCATAGCAGCCGCCAGGAGACGCCGCAGGAGCGGCAGAGAGGAAGTAACAGCGATGGGACTTTACGAGTTTATTCACCCGCAGGACACAAGCACGGCATACGAGAACGCCCGCGCGCACTTGCACGAGCTTCCAGGCCATGAAGGCCCGTGGGCCCTTTTTACCACCGATCCCACCGACCGCCGCGCGCCAGTTTGCGCAATTGTTCGTCCCGGCTACACCAACGACAACTCGTATTTTGGGAACGTTTCATACGTGCTCAAACTCTACGACCGCGACGCCTGGACAGCAGAGCGCCGAGGAGACCACGCCGAGGCACAGAGGCACCGCGCAGCAGCCGAAAGCATCCGCGCGCAGTTGACCCGCTAACCCGCTATCGAGGAGGCTAGCCCGCCTAGCCTCCGACATAGCGCGCTAACAGGTAGCACGCACAAGGAGCGGCACGAGCCGCAGGAAGGAGCACCACCAATGAAGGAGTACACCCACGACGGCGAGCCCCTCAACAGGGCATTGAAGGCGCTCAACCACCAGCGCCCCGTATCCCTCGCAGGGCTTGCAGTTTGCATAACCGGCATTGTTCCAGGCTTTAAGGGCTACGGCGCAGAGCACGCCGCCCAGCTTGCAGGAGCCCGCACCACAAAGAACGTCAGCAGCAAGACGCAACTGTTAGTTTGTGGACACAACGCAGGCCGTGACAAGCTGGACAGGGCCGAGCGTTGGAACACCCCGACCATCACCGCCCGCGAGTTTCTCGCACTTGTGTAACCGCCAGCAGCCAAGACCATCAACCAGCCCAGAGGAGGCCCAACAATGAAACTCCGCTACGCCTTTAAGTTTTTCGACACCGAGCAGGAAGCCCGCGAGTTTTGCGACAATGAGAACCGAGCGCACCCCCGCCGTAAGAACCGCGCGCACTACACCCCGTGGAGCAGCAGTGACCCGCGCGACACGGCGCAGTTTATCGCCTGGTATTACATCTAAGGAGGCTTAGAGCATGGAGTTTGTAGCACTGTTATATCTGCTGATACTCACCCCGGAGTTAATTCTGTTGTGGATGCTTATAACAGCAATTCGACACCTTATGAAGTAGAGAACAGGGCCCGGCGCAAGTCGGGCCCCTTCTTTTGGGAGCAGGGCCGAGCAAATGCCCATGACCAACAGGAGCGCCCCGAGAACAGACACCAGAGCGCCCAGCAGGCGGCGAAGATCGCAACCGCCAGAGCCGCCAGAGCGCCAGCAGGGCAACGCCTCGACTAAATGCCCAGCGCCAGCGAAACAGGGCCCAGAATCGCCCCGAGGAGGTCAGGAGAATGACCGCAGCAGCCACCAGCAGAAGGAGCCAGCAGCAGCGCCCCCGAGGAGCCGCCGAACCTCACCGGCCCCGGCTCCACCCACAACCTACCCAGCCCCCTACCCTACCGAGTCCCCCAGAATCCCAAAAATCCCAGTATTTTTACCAGGGCCGTTTTTTTAAAAGATTTCAAATCTCGCCATAATGATGTGCGTGCTCCCCAACAAATGGCGGCGCCGCGCGTTTCTGCGCTCGCCGCAAAATCTCGCCATAATGATGCACATGCTCCCCAAAAGTTTCCCCCAGCCGCGTTTTTCAGCCCCGCCGCGAAACTCGATATAATGACCTGCGTGCTCCCCAGCATTCCAGCAGGAGGGCGCGCTAGGAGCCATAATGATGCACATGCTCCCCAGAAAGTTATTGCGTACCCGCTAGGCACGTGATATACTCGACCCGACGTTGCAGGAGCAGCTGACAAGGAGGCCGAGAATGGCTAGATGGATTGACTACGAACCCTACAAGGACAGGAGCGTTGCGGAGTTCCGTGCGAAGCGCGAGCTTTGCGGCATCTCGCTCTACGATGTCGCTGACGAGCTTGGCGTGGCCGTCAACACCGTGAAGCGTTGGGAGAACCCCAACTACTTCCCGCCTTCGCCCGCCGCATGGCGCTACATCGACCGCGAGTATGACAGGCATTGCGACGCCGTTGAGGACGCCCTGCAAGCGGCCGTGGAGTCCAGCGCCAAGGGCCAGCCGATAGTTGTCCCGTGGCACCGCAACGGCATGCGTGGCGTGAGCGACGCGCAGGTTGGCAAGCACAACGCCGTGTCAAAGGCGGTCGCGGAGTCGCTGCTCACGATGGGCTACGACGTGACCTTCCGTTGGTCTGACCCCGAGGCCGAGGAGGCTCAGCGCGAGTCCACCAGCAGCTTCTATCGCAGGGTTGACCCCGAGGCCTTGGCGTAGGGATTTTTTCTGGTGGCGGCGCTCGCGGCGGGAATGATTTTTTCGGCAAAACCGCAGGTCAAGGGCGATTTTTTCCGAAAGCGGTGCGCGCGGCTGTGATGATTTCCTTTGTGCAGGTTACTTGCAACGATTTCTTTGAAGCGATTTCTTTGTAGTGATTTCCTATAAGCGATTTCTTTGCAATGATTTCCTGTAGGCGATTTTGCAACAAAAAAGCCCCAGCCACCCATTTCGGATGACCGGGGCTGATTTTATGATCGTCGCGCCTAGCTACTCATTTTGCTCAATCCACTCGAAGTCGCACTCCGACTCATCATTTCCGACGAACTTGATGGTGGTAGCGCGCTCAAGGCATTTTGGGCAGAGGTCAAGCGAGTATTCCTGAAACCTCTGCGGCAGGCGAATCGTGACCATGTGCCGCCATTTGTCGCTCTCGTTCACGTCGAAGTCCTTGGTCTCGCCGCACATATCGCAGGTTACCCTGAACAGCGTCTGCTTCATTCCTATCTCACCTCACGCTATTTGTCTTCCATTGCTCGATGAATCCTTGCACATCACCTCTACCGAAGTGTCCTCTAGATTCACCATTTTGTTCTATCTTTGCTAACACATGGCATTTAAATGCGTAGGTAGTAGGAATCGAACCCCTGTCATTTCCACGCGCTTTCATTGGTGCAAGCTCAACGATAAGCCCAGTGTCGCGCAGATTCTTAAGTGCCCTGCGCACCCTCGGGTGGCTCATTCCTGCCAGCTCTGCCAGCTCGCGTTCGGACACTTGGAATGCCGCAACAACTTCATAGGGCCATTTATCTTGTTCATACACAGGAAAATGATTTGAAGGCCAACAGCGGGTAAGTGCCGTAAGTGCAACCATAATGGCACTGCGACGAACATCAGAGCGCATCTTGATGGTCAATAGTTCGCTGATTAAGTCGCAAAACCCAGCGTCAATCTGACCATAAGGCGTTTCAGCATATACCCCGCTCATCTCACCATCCTGATGTCGTGCAGATTTGCCGTGCCAAGAGTCCCGTCATCCCACTCGACCAGCAGCGTGTTCTCGCCCATCGCCACGGGTAGCACGCGCGCATGCACGTCGGCAACCTCGACCACGTGGCGGTACGTCGGCGTGAACTCCTCGTGCGAGCTGCGGACGGTCACCATTGCATCCCGCAACTCCATTGCGTCATCCACCCTGTAGATGTTCTCGACCCTGTTGTCGGTTATGATGACGTGTCCTGGCAGCGCCTCGCTGAACCTGCGCGTGTGTTCCTCGATTGCATCTTTGCTATGGATTCCCGTGAGCTTCACGATGAACACGGGCTCGTCTTTTGCGTAAGTCATTCTGCACCTAACTCTCGTAGTCTCTCTCGCAGCCGCTCATTCTCGGCCTTGGTGGCATCCAACGTGCGCTGCCACCTCGACTTCATCTCTCCTTGGTTCCGCCGCTCAAGTGCCGTCTGAACCTCCTTGAGCTGCTTGGCTTGATTGGCAACTTTCCTACGGAGGTCGAATATTTCCTGTGACTGTTGCCTGATGATCGTGTTCAGGTCATTTCGGCTGTTGAACACGTAGCGGAACAGGTTCTCAAGCTTCCTGCGCGAGAGCGACCTCACGTGCTCCTCGCTACCGAACTCGGCCATCTAATGCACCCACACCCAGTTTATGAGGAACGGCCCATCCTCCGGCTCCTTGCGCATGACCTGCCGATAGATTTCCTTGGCAAGCTCCATGAGCTTTCGGGTGCGCTCCTCGAAGCCCTCTATGAGCAGCTCGCCCTTAATCATCGGCACGCCGACCATCTGCGTGTCACCGACCCACTCGTTCTCGATGTAGCACAGCTCGTCAACCCAAACGCCGTCTCCGAGCAGCTTGGATGCCTCGTCCGCGAGATGGTCAAGCTCCACCCACTCCATGTCTTGGCGCTCCTCGTACTCCGGGATGTCCTCGCACTCGACGCGCCATCCGATGGTCAATCGCGCCTCACGACTGATGCTCATCTAGCTCACCTCCAACAGCGTGTGGCTCATCAGCGCAACTGCCACGTGCTCCAACTCGTCAGCGATGTCCGGTATGTAGTTGCGCAGCTCCTCGACATCCTTTTTGGTCAGCTCGTCCCCGTTATCGACCTTGCAGACGATTTGCACGGCATAGCATGTCATCGCGTAGGCGTTTGCCAGTTTCTGCGCAATCGTCAGAGCGCCATCTACGTCAGTCATTGGTTTTTCCTTCCGCTTTTGCCCTCAAGTCACACCACTTGGCGTTTCTGCACCGCAGGATGTGGGTCTCCTCGTCAATAAGTCGATGACCCCTGCCCTCGCCGGTGGCATACACGAACTCGATGTCTGGCTTCGGGCATGGCGGGCAGATGCCGCTAACCGTGTCGTGAACCTTGATTTGCAGTCGCTGCGGCGCGCATTTGATGACACCGAGCCTTGTCAGTTGCTCCTCGTATGGCTCCACGTACTCGCCAGAGTCGTACATGTCCTGATACATCTTCCTCAGCAGCTCGCTCATCTCGTCAATGGTCGCTTGGGTGTAGTTTGCGTACATCGCATAGTGATAGTCGATTATGTCGGCAATCTCGCTTACCTTGCGCTTGAGTGCCGGCGTGCTGAGGAACTGAGGCTCGTTGAGGTAATCCCTAAGCTCGTCCGTGATGGCGTTCATCCGACTCCTCCATTCTCTTGGCAACCAGCTCGATTTGATCGCTGGTTTCAAGCGCAACCCCACCAAGGATTACGATGCTTCTTGCATAGGCTTCCATCTGCTCGACCGTGACGCCGAGCTTCTTGGCGTACTCCTCGCGCATCTGCTGGTACTCCGCGTCAGTCATTCGCTTATCACCTCTGTATTGCAATCGGGGCAGCACATCTCGTCCGCATATAGGATGCATCCGCAGTTCGGGCACACCCGATTGCCCGCCAAAACCTCGGTGAACCTCCTCGGCCCCAGCGCGGATGGCTCAAGCTCACTAAGCCTTGCGATTCTCGCCACCGACTCGTTGGCACTGTATCCGTCGTAGTACGGAGCCCGTTCGAGCACCTTGCAGTCAAACAAGTCCCAGTAGTCCATGCCGTAGTGGTAGCTCGCCTGACCCCACGGTGTGTCGATGCCCACGATGAAGTTCCAGTCAAGCAGCTTGCCGTCGTGGTGTCTCTTGGACTTCCAGCATAGGTCGCGGTAGTTGCTCACTATGACGGAGAACAACAGGGCGCGATGGTGGTACAGCTCCTTGAACGTGTGCCAGCCGTCGCTCGTGTCCTCCGTAATCTTCGGCCCCAACGAGGTCGTGATGGCTTCCTCGGGGGTGACCGTGCGCCTGATTATGAGCTTCTCGGGGATGTCATCGCAGTCAATGTGCCTGTATATGCTCATTGCCGACCACTCAGCCCCATCATCGGCTTTCGTCGTTGTCAACGATGACCGTGGCACCGCTGATGATGATGCGGTCAACGGGCGTCTCGCCGTCGAACACCACGATGTCAACGCGCTCCATGTGGCTTGATTCGCTGCTTGTGTCCGTGTACTCCACGTCAATCATTCCGTGCCACTGGCCTATCTGCTCGCCGGTGCTGCTGTACGCCGTGACCGTGCGCATGACGCCGTAATTGGTCTCAGACTCGCGGCGCAGCTGCTCGCGTGCCATGTCGCTGTTGGTGCAGCCACAAACGAAAAGCGACGCTGCCATGAGCGCCGCAATGACCATCCTTCGCATTGTCTCTCCTTGTTCTCTGTCTCTCAGTCCCTGTGCGCCCTCAGCCATCCCAAGCGCCGCTCCGCAGCCTCTGGCGAGTTGTCAAGAGGTGCGAAGCGGCAGATGGGCGGCTCGCCGCAGACAGACGTTGTGCAGTTGACCCACACGGGTCTGCCGCTGTAGGTGCACTCGTGGTGGTCACCGGCCCTCTTGCCCGTCATGTGCGGGCAGTCGTGCGGGTCGGGATAGCCGTTGCACATCAGTTGTCTCCCAGTGATTACCCCACCATCGGCAGGTTGTCATCCATCCACTTGATTGCCCTCCGCTTGCGGTAGAACACGCTGTCAACCGTAATCCCAAGCTCTCCGGCAATCTCCCAGGTGAGGAACCCGTCGATGTAGAACATCTCCAATATCTCGCCCTCCGCACGGCCAAGGCGCTCGCCCACCTCGTGGATGGCGGCTAGGGCATCGCCCACGAGCTGCTCGCAGCGTGCGCGCTGCTCCACCAGCTGCGGCACGACGGTAAGCTCCATGATGGCGGCGCTCTCGGTCGGGAACGTCACGGTCGTGCTGTGCGTCTTCGCACCGCTCTCAGACCAGTCCCTCCCGCCGTTGTCGATGCGGTAGGTGAGCGTCTCGATTTCCCGTGCGGACTGCCGTGCGGACTCCAAGAACGCCTTCCACCCCATAGAATCACTTCCCCGTGCTGCCGAAGCCTGCATCGCCGCGATCGCCGCCCTCGATGGCGTCAACCGCCACGAAGTCGGCGTACATCACCGGGGCGATGACCATCTGGGAAATCTTGTCACCCTTGTTGAAGTAGTGGACGTTCTTGCCGAGGTTGTAGAGCTTTACGCGGATTGCCCCGCTGTAGCCCTCATCGACAAGCCCCCATCCCACAATGTCGCATTTGACATTCAAGCCGCTCTTGGGCACCAGCTCAAGCTTGGTGTTGGGCGGCAGCTGGACATGCACGCCCGTGTCAATCTCCATCTGCCCGTGCGGGGCGAGCGTGAAGCCGAACGGCGTGAACAGGTCTGCGCCGGCGTCGGTCGCGTGCTCTCGGCGCGGCATGTATGCGCCCTCGTCAAGCTTCACGCGCACGGTCGGGCGCACCACGTCATCGTCACGGCCCGCCGCAAGGATGGCAGCGGCCATGAAGCCAATCGTGCCGCCAGCCATGAATGCGAGCATGCTAATCACCGCGCACCACCTCCTGTAGGTTGATGATGTGGATGCCACACGCCCGTGCGACCCGGAGCTCAAGCGACGCTCCGGCGCTGGTGTTCCAGAAGGGCAGCATCACCACGGTGTCGAACAGCGGCGCGCCACCGTCGCTCTCGGTGAGCCGGTGGAGGTCATGGCGCATGTACCAGCTCGCCTCGCGGTCGTTGTGGCCCCACGCGCGGACGGGGTTGAACACGAACTCGGCCCCGAGCGCAATCAGCTCCTCCTGCGCCTTGTCGAATGCCGCTGCGTTGAGGTTCGGCAGTCCGCTCATCGGCCCCGAGAGGTACACGCGCTTGCCGCGAATGTCATAATCCATTTGCCCTAGTCCCTCCGCTCGTACACGTAGCCCTGCTCGTCACCACGATCGTCCCTGTGCTCCGCAGCCCACTCGCGCACCTCGGCGCTGCATGGGTAGCCGCCGTGCATCGCGGCGTTGGTGGGGACGCAATCCATAAAGCAGCCATCGCACGGCAGCTTGATTGGCTCTGGCTCGCTCACGCAATCACCCCCAGCTCGCGCAGCAGGTCGAGCAGCACGTCGCAGCCCGCAGGCTCCGTGACCGTGCCAGCCGCGCCGTTCATCTTGCAGCCGTCGCAGTCGCGCTCCGCCTGCATGCAGTAGGCCACGATGCTCGCCACCTCTCGCAGCTTGGCGTTCTCGGCCTGTACATTCTCAAGCTTAGTGTCACGCCACAAACAGCGCAGCATATTACAACACTCATCCATTGGCATATCTGTTTTATGACGAAACTCCTTGATGGAGTCAGAGCAAGGCTTCCCATACTTTCTCATTATCTCGCGTGCAATACTAATCTCACTACTCATGTAGCCACGATGAGATACATGGCATCTCTCGTAACTTGACTTACTCATCGCTTTACCTCCACTCCCAGCTCGTCCCTCGCCCCGAGCGCGACTGCCACCTGAGCGCATTTGCGCCCCACGCCGTGAAAGCGCATAAGCTGGCCGGAGCTCACGTTGCCTATGTCGGCCAGACAGGTGACGCCGAGCAGGTCGAGCGCGCACGCGAGCGTCATTGCTATAGACGGCCCCACGCCCATGTCCCTACAGACGGCGTGCAGGTCGCGGTACAGCTCCCACCCGTTGTTCATCCGTCCACCTCGATTCCTAGCTCGCGCATGCGACAAGCAAGCATGTTGAAGTCCTCCGTGCTGTACGACCAGTTCTCAAGCACGACGCCGTGAAAGCGCTTGTACAGATTCCGCACCAGCTCCCGTAGCTTGGCGTTCTCGGCTTCGGCCTTGCACGCCCTGTCGCGCATCAGGCATCCGTCCTCGGTCAGCTCGATGCTCCAAAAGCGGCGCAGTCCGTCCCAGCTCACCTCGATGTCGCAGTCGTTGCGCAGCAGTGTTACCAGCCGCTCCATCTGCTCCCGCAGCTTGGCGTTTTCGGCACGCACGGCCTTTCCATCTTCGATTGGTACGTAGGTGGCACCATGCGTCATGGTGCCTGTGGTTTTGGTCACATGCACGCAAGTCGGAAACTCTCTTCCTTGCGTGTCGTAATCTGCAATCCAGCTCATGACGGCACCTCGATTCCAAGTTCTCGCAGCGCGTCCTCGTATGCGGCAACGTCTTTCCTGAGCAGGAAGTAGCGCCCAGACGGCGAGTCGTAGTCTCCTTCTGAGACAACTCCACGAAGCTCGGAAAGCATGGCCACCGCCCTCTCCCGCAGCTTGGCGTTCTCGGTCCGCAACTTCCTGATTGTTCGGTTGGCGTTGTCCAGCGTCTCCGTGTACCACCTTCCGGCGGCATCCGCGCCTCGCGCCTGACGCAGCCATTCGGCAAGCTGCACGTCACCGTCTGCCTTTGCCTTGGATATGGCCTCATCAAGCGTCACAGCTCCACCCCCAGCTTCTTGGCCCGCGAGTACAAATCGCGGTACTTCTTCGGGTGCACGCTGAAGCCACGTGCCGCCCTGCTTGCCTCGGCCATCGCGTCTCGGCACAACGCCTTGACATCCTCCATGTCGGCCTCTAGGTGCACCACGCGCTCGCACAGGTAGCGGCGGGACACGTTGGCATCGTCATACAGCGCCTGAATGCGGCGCTCCTGCTGTGTTGCGGTCATTCGGCCCTCCTGTTCCATGCGTCAAGCGCCTCGATACGGTGTTTGTACCAGAGCGTCTCGATTTCCACGCCCTCCACCGACTGGCACATATGCCACACTTGCCATTGCCGCCCGTTGGACGTGACGATTGGCTGCTTGCCGCACCATGGGCATGACCTCAGCTTGGTAACAGTAGGTTCGAGTTCGGTCATAGTAACGTCGCTCATTCGTCCACCTCCAACGGCGGTATCACTGCCCATGCGAGCACCTGCTTCTTGTCCATGAAGTTGTCCCGCCTATTCGGGATGTAGAAGTACGCGCCCTTTCCGTCTTGGCTGTACTTGCTGTACTCGCTCGCCACGTACAGAGCGCCACGCGTGCCCATCACCACGTAGTCGTTCGTGCCGTACTCTGGCGCTTCTTCGGCCATTAGGTGCCAAGTGAACTCGCTCATTCGTCCACCTCCACGATGTGGCGCCCACAATGCGGGCAGTACTCGTAGCTTCCGTTGACGTGCTCGTAGGTATGCCCGCACTCGCTGCACTCCATCACGTGGACGGTCATGCGCTCGCCGTAGTGTCCAATCCCGTCGCAGACGCACTCCCACGTGTCGGTCTCGTCGGCTTGGCACGTCCCCGGCCCCAGCGTTGCAGCGATGGCTTCCTCGGGAGTAATGCCCGTCACAATCATCTGCACGAGACCCTTGGTGCCGATTGCGCTTGCCCTCGCCTTACCAGACTCTCCAAAGTCCCAGAACAGCTCGTGGTATCTTTGATCGAGCATGTACTCCACCCCGCGCTCGTCCAGCAGGCGGCGCAGCTCGTCGGTCTCGCTACTCACTCTCCATCACCATCCGTTCCCACAGCTCCATCGCGCCCTCCATCAGGCGCTTGGCATCCTCGCGCAGCTCGTCGTAGTCCTCGCCATCATCCAAGCGATAGTAGATGTCGGCGCTTATGCGCATAAGGGACTTAGCAAGCGTGCTAGTGCCGTAATTCTCGCCGTAGCTCATTCGGCATCACCTGCCAGTCGCAGCTTGGCGGCGTACTCGGCGAGCACGTCCTCGTCCACGTCCTCTGCGTGCGCTTCCTTGCCGCGAACCGCAAGGACGTAGAACTCCCGCAGCACGTCCTCGACGGTCGGCTCGTGGTGGTGGTGCTTGGTTCTGGCGTTCGTCCACATTAGTTGGCGGGCATCATCCAAGTAGAAGAGGCCTTCAATTCCAAAGCCCTCTACATCAAACGTGCCACCATACTCCCAATCCATCACATCCCCAACATGGATTGCCACCCCGTCAGCGTCCACGGGCAGGGCCGTGTAGTCCACGCCCCAGAGGGTCAAGTCCTCGCGGGCTTGCGCGGCCTGCTCTGTGCGCTCGCAGAAGTCGCGCATGCCTGCGTTCTTCTGTTCCAGCGCCTTGTGGATGGCATCGATGTTGTCGCACAGGTCGGTAAGCCCAACCGCGTGCATCATGGTCGGATGGCGCTCGATATACTCGCGCAGCGCCCTTGTTATCGGTGTGTAATTTCCGGCGTTTATCGTATCT
>Ga0326512_10001972_pt1 | contig 15411 bp, 13 predicted proteins | sample 1_2617_0518_D_FD_203652 | JGI IMG/M metagenome (GOLD analysis project Ga0326512, IMG submission 203652) | Bovine rumen microbial communities from UC Davis, California, United States - 1_2617_0518 | ecosystem: Host-associated > Mammals > Digestive system > Stomach > Rumen | place: USA... | reverse complement strand
CATCTATAACAGAAAGAAAAGACATACCCTGCCTTTAACCCTTCGTACCTATTGAAAGCTTTTTTCTGCTCTTTTTAGAAGAATCTGCAGTCTTTTGTTTTTCAGAATCCCGCTTAGTTATGACCTCGTTGTATTTGTTCATAACAAAGTCAACGGAACGCTTTGTTCCTTCTCCGATATGTTCCCAGGTCTCGGCTCGCGCTTTATCACGGCCTTCTTTGAAAGAAGAATCCTCAATGCATCTGTCGATAAGGTTTTTGATATCACCGACGTTTTCATCTGTAAGTTCGATGCCGAGTTCAGGAAGGATAGAGAATGTCCAGAGAGGTTCATCGATCCATGAAGCATCGTAAGGATTAATGTCGAATTTCGCGTTGGTGTAGATGACGGGTTTATCGAATACGAGTGAGAAATCAAAGATAACACCTGAGAAATCAGAAATAAGGATGTCTGATTCCATCAGGACATTGAAATTGTCATTATCCCTGTTCCATGTGACCTTTGTATCGTCATTGTATTTGGACATGAGTCTGTCTATCATCTCTTTTTCAGAGGAGAAAGACTGGGGATGAGGTCTGATGATGATCTTATATCCTGTAGATAAAAGCTTATCTATCAGCTGCTCGCCGAAGCGTGAGAGAAGGCCGCTCTCGCCCCATGAGGGTGCCAGGAGGACAGTCCTCTCATGAGCAGGAACCGCATCGGCACCATCGAATCTCTTCTTCATCTCATCCATGTACGGAATGCCGCAGAGAGCAATCTCTTTGGCAGGGAGATTACGCGCTTCTTCAAGCTGCCTTATCTGTCTTTCCTGATATTCTCCCGATACGATGATCGCATCGTAATGGTCCAGGCCGAACATACGGTATAACGTAATATCGTTGGACATGTGCGGAATGTGAATATAGCAGTCGACATTCTTGGAACGCTTCCACTGGAATACATCAAGGCTCGGTGTTGTTGCTAAGACCACGTCCGCATTCAGCAGATTAAGTCTGGTAAACGCTTTGTTTCCCTCGCCGAGAAACTCACCTGTGATATATTCATATTTCTTATTGAAGATAGGATCATCCTTTGAACAGGTATAATAAACAACCTTCTGATGTCTTTTTTCAAATTCATCCAGAAGCGGTTCAAATACATTCCAATATCTCTTGTGGTCAGTGAAAACTGCAATAGGTATCTTTTTACCGTTTGCTTTGACTGCTTTTCCGCCACCGGCAGAAAACTTCAATTTCAGCATCAGTGCGCGCAGCGAAAAGACCACTACGCTCAAAATACCAAACAGCACGGTAAACAGCATTCCGCCCGTGCCCGGATCAATATACAATTGATACATTAATACCACTTAACTATTCTTTCTGAACAGAGATCTTTTACTGAAGATCTTCCATACCGAGAGTCTTAACACCTGCTGCATTAATGAGTTTCTCTGCTCTTTCATTGTCATTCGTCTTGATGGCGATAGGCGCGCCCTCGCCGTCCAGAGAAAGACCGTAGATGTAGCTGATGTTGATGTCAGCAGCGTTGATCATGCCGATTACCTTGGCAAGGCTTCCGACTGCATCGGGAACGACAACTGCAATTACATCGTCGATACGTGCCGCAAATCCGGCATTCTTAAGTATCTGCTTTGCCTTCTCGGGTTCTTTGGAGATAAGGCGGAGAACGCCGTATTCCATTGTATCTGCAAGGCTTGCGGAGAGAAGGTCGATACCGCCCTGAGCAAGGATCTTCAAGACTTCATCAAGTCTGCCTTCAGTATTCTCTAAGAAAACCGATAACTGCTTTACGAACATAATGGTACCTCCCTTAATTATTGATAGAGCTTACGCTTGTCAGTAACGTGCTTACTCTTGCCGTCGAAGTGCTCAAGGCCGTTAGGCTCAACGAGCTTGACCTTTGCATTAAGACCTATTGCCATCTTGAGCTTATCGTGAACTGCCTTTGAAAGCTTCTCCAAAGACTTGATCTCGTCAGTGAAAACATTCTCTGCGACTTCTACCTGAACCTCGAGAGTATCTGTGTTATCAACACGGTCCACCACGAGCATGTAGTGAGGTGTTGTGCCTTCTACTGTAAGGAGAGCTGCCTCTACCTGTGAAGGGAATACGTTTACGCCGCGGATGATGAGCATGTCGTCGGATCTGCCCTTGAAGCGCTGGATCCTTGCCATTGTACGTCCGCACTCGCACTTGTCATATTCAATGGATGTGAGATCCTTTGTTCTGTAACGGATAAGAGGCATGCCTTCCTTGGAAAGGTTGGTGATAACGAGCTCACCGTCAGAACCCTTGGGAAGCTGCTTCAATGTTGCAGGATCTATGATCTCAGGCAGGAAGTGATCTTCCCAGATGTGAAGTCCCTTATGGAATTCGCAGTCGCAGGCAACGCCCGGACCCATCATCTCCGTAAGACCGTAGATATCGTGTGCCTTGATGTGAAGTCGTGCTTCCATCTGGTCGCGCATCTCATCTGTCCAGGGCTCGGCACCGCAGATAGCTGTCTTGAGCTTGATCTTGTCGATGAGACCGGCCTTTTCCAGATCCTCTGCAACGTGAAGCAGATAAGAAGGTGTGCAGGCGATGGCCGTAACATCACAGTCGATCATCATGTCGATGAGCTTCTGGGTATTACCTGTGGACATGGGGAGCACCAGAGCGCCAAGATACTCGGCACCGTAGTGTGCTCCGAGACCGCCTGTGAAAAGGCCGTAGCCGTAACCTATCTGGATAATATCGTCTCTTGTGATGCCTGCCATTGAAAGGCATCTTGCAACACACTCTGCCCAGATATCGATATCGCGTCTTGTATAGACTGCGATCTTCGGCTTTCCTGTTGTACCGGAAGATGCGTGAACACGGACCATCTCTGATCTCGGAACGGCAGCAAGTCCGAAAGGATATGTGTCTCTCAGATCCGCATATGTTGTGTAAGGCAGCTTATCGAGATCTTCTATTCCCTTGATATCACCGGGTTCCAGGCCTACAGCCTGCATCTTCTTGCGGTAGTACTCAACGTTGTGGTAAACACGGTTAACTACCTTTACGAGTCTTGCACTCTGAAGCGCTTCGATCTCGTCTCTGGACATGCACTCCTTTGCTTCGTTCCAAATCATAATTGTTCCCTCCTGAGATGAATTATCTCTTTGCGGTCTTAAAGCCGTTGATGATTATAAGCGCAAGTTCCTTGCCGTCCTCGCCAAAAGCCTTTACTTCATACAAACAGATAAAACGTCCGTCTTTAACTATATCGGCAGTGCAAGTTACTTTTCCGCCATGCCATGATCTCAGAAAATTCATCTGTGTTGCCTGTGTTACCGTAACTGTATCAGAATCGAGTTCGCAGTTCTCGGCAACGGCGAAAGCGAAATCCGCCATTGTGTAATAGACTGCTCCCATGAGTCCTCCGACAGCATTAAGGTGTCTGCCGTCAGGTTCAAGGGTTACGATGCTGTGTCCCTTTTCTGCCTTCTCGATAACGATTCCGGTAGCTTCTGTGGCGTATTTATCGCCCTCGAAAAACTTTCTTACCTCTTCAATACTGTTAGTCATCTGTTCACCTTACTCTGCTGCAAGGCCCATCTCAAAGGCCTTCTTATTCAGTTCAAGGAACTTGGCAGGGACACAGGCCTCAACAGCCTTTGCCCATTCTTCTTTGCTGATGTCTTCAATATACTTGGAGAAGACACCCATAAGAACGATATTTGTTGCCTTGGATGAACCTGCCTGCTCTGCAATGGTAAGAGCATCGATTGCATCAACCTTAGCTCCTGAAGCCTCCATCTTGGAGATGAGTTCAGAAGGATACTCGGCTGTGCCTGCGATTACAGGCATAGGATCTATCTGCTGTGAGTTGGTTACGATCTGTCCGCCGGGTTTTAAGAACTCTACATATCTTGCTGCTTCCAAAAGTTCAAAAGAGATGATGTAATCAGCCTCACCCTTGTCGATGATAGGCGAATTCACCTTGTCGCCGAACTTAACATAAGTTACAACGCTTCCGCCTCTCTGGCTCATTCCGTGAACCTCGGATACCTTTACGTCGTAGCCCTTATCCATAGCGGCTCTTCCCAATATCTTGCTGGCCAGAAGCGAACCCTGTCCGCCTACGCCTACTATCATTATGCTTGTTACCATGTGATTGCCTCCCCTTCCAATGTCTCGAAAGCACCAAACTTGCAGAGCTCGCTGCATACCTTGCAGCCGAAGCACTGTGTTACGTCTACCTTAGCGTGTCCGTCCTTGAAGGAGATCGCAGGGCAGCCGAGCTTCATGCATGCCTTGCAGGACTTGCACTTGTCAGGGTTAACCTGGATAGGCTCACCGCGCTTAACTTTCTTAAGGAGTGCGCAGGGTCTTCTGGAGATGATTACAGAAGGCTCTTCTGCTGCGAGTTCTTCCTTAACAGCCTGTTCAGCCTCAGCAAGATTGTAAGGATCAACTACTCTTACACGGTTGATGCCCATTGCCTTGACAAGAGCTTCAAGGTCGATCTTGCCTGCCGGATCACCGCGGAGGTTGAAACCTGTTGTAGGATTCTGCTGGTGACCTGTCATGCCTGTGATAGAGTTATCAAGGATGATGACAGTTGAATTTGTCTGGTTATAAGCGATATTTGCAAGGCCTGTCATGCCAGAGTGCATGAATGTCGAGTCACCGATTACTGCTACGGTGTTCTTCTCGGCATCAGCACCGAGAGCCTTGTTGAATCCGTGCAGAGAGCTGATAGAAGCGCCCATGCACTCTGTAGTATCGATAGCGCAGAGCGGAGGTGTTGCACCAAGTGTGTAGCATCCGATATCGCCAAGGACCGTGATCTTGTTCTTTGAAAGAACATAGAACATACCTCTGTGAGGGCATCCTGCGCACATTGCCGGCGGTCTTCCGGGAAGTCCCTCGATGGGCTTGCATGCGGGCTTCTCAGGGAGCCCCAAGCTTGTAGCGATGAGACCCTGTGAGAACTCGTCGATGAGCGGGAATATGTCCTTGCCTGTTACTTCAAGACCCAACGACTTACAGTGTGTCTCAATAATCGGATCGAGTTCTTCTACTACAACGAGCTTATCAACGCTTGCCGCAAATTCTTTTATCTTCTTTTCGGGAAGCGGGTTAATGAGACCGATCTTAAGTACCGGATACTTATCGCCGAATACTTCCTTGACATACTGGTAGGAAGTTGAGGAAGTGATGATACCCATCGACTTGTCTGAGCCTTCTTCAAGGCGGTTGAGAGATGACTCTTCAGCAAAAGCTACGAGCTTTCTTGTTCTCTCCTCAACGATGGGATGACGCTTCTTGGCATTGGCCGGAACCATAACATATTTGCCGGCATCCTTTACGTAAGGCTTTACCGGGATCTCTGTTCTCTCACCTGTCTCAACAATTGACTGTGAGTGAGCAACTCTTGTGCACATCTTGATGAATACGGGTGTATCAAACTGCTCGGAAATATCGTAAGCCTCGATAACGAAGTCCTTTGCCTCCTGTGAATCAGAGGGTTCGAGCATAGGCATCTTTGCTGCGATGGCATAGTGTCTTGAATCCTGCTCATTCTGTGAAGAATGCATTCCGGGATCGTCTGCAACGAGGATCACCATACCGGCATTAACGCCTGTGTAGCTGATCGTGAAAAGAGGATCTGCCGCAACGTTAAGTCCGACGTGCTTCATAGCGCAGTAAGATCTCTTGCCTGCACGGCTTGCACCGAAAGCAGTCTCCATGGCAACCTTCTCGTTGGGTGCCCATTCGCAGTAGATCTCATCGTACTTTGCAGCTTCTTCTGTTGTCTCTGTACTGGGAGTACCGGGGTACGAACTTGCGACTGCTACGCCTGCCTCGTAAAGGCCCCTTGCAACAGCCTTGTTTCCAAGCATTAGTTCTTTCATTTTCATTTCTCCTAAAGAGTGATCTTTTGATAAATCAATTCGTTAATTATACGACAAAATGCCGTACCTTTAAATAATTAATATATAGGAGATTGGGACAGTTTTATTCGTCGTCCGCGAAAACGATGCTGTCGGCCTCTATTGTAGGACCAAACTGATTGGAATATCTGCATTCTGTGGCTGTGCACTTCGGAAGTGCCAATGCCATCTGGATCCTTGCGTGATTTACCATCTCATCATCGGTAACATTAAAGAACGGATAGATAGGACTTCCATATGTATCGCTTGCATTATCGTCCCAAAGACAGTCAACATTATAGAAACTGCCGTTCAAAAGGATCAGATTCCATGAATGGGGACCATTCTCTTCATTAGAATAATTAAGCGTGCTTCCGGTTACGTAATAACAGGTAACGCCCGATCTTTGCATCAGATACTGAAAACTCCTGGCATATCCGGCACATACGGATCTGTGCAAAACGAGCGCAGAATATGCACTCTGATGGTACGGTGCCGTCTCATCATACTCGGTATTTTCGCAGATATAGTCGTGAATAAACAGTTCGCGCTCCACCAATGTGTCGTAATTTGCCGATTCTGCAATTATTGAACTGACTGTTGCTTCAAATTCCGCCCTGACCGCCTGTAACTTCTCAGGGGTATCTGCAAAATCGTAAAAATTGACTTTGATCTCTTTTACACTTCCGTCAACAGGATCATAAGAGTAACCGTAGTTGTTATCTATCCAGAATAGTTCCGGATGATCATTCAAAACAGAATCCATAGCCTTAGAGAGCTGATCAGAATTCAGCTTAAAAGGGCATTCTATCGTCTGGTTGCCCTTTGACAGGCCCTCGTAGATCAGAGAATAAGCATTCATCTCCGATTCGGAAAGCATCGCAAAATAAGGGTTTTGGACCAGATCAAAATTGGATCTGACATACACTGTCGTTGAAGGCGTGCTTGTCTCATGAAGAGCAACCGCAGAATCTGTGGGCTCCAAAGAAAAATCCGTGATACCCAGACAGCCTGAAAGAGCAGCAACTGCCATTACAGCTGCAACTAATAAAACCGGTTTTGAACTTTTCACTTTCATAAAACAATTCCCTTCAGGTTCATTTACCTAAAGGGAATTATAAGGAAAAACATCCGATTATTCTATCCTTATTATGCGGCCTATTCTTTCAGAAGAAGCTCATTCGCCTGCTTTTCGTCCTCATCCGAATACCCGGAAAAATCAGGTTCTTCAGGATCTGCCGCCTTTTTTGCACGGAACTTAAGACCTGTCGCAACAACGCCTATAAGAAGAAGTACAATGCCAAATCCCGTCAGGATATAGTCGTAGAACAGTCTGTCTTCCGTGAGCTGGGCGGCCTTCTCCCAGTATGGGAATTCATAACCCATGCGTTCCCTGTCGCTCTCCCCCAGCGGGAAAATCGTGTCGAATATCCTGGTTACGCCGAAACGTCCCGTGTTGTTCGAAACATAAAGCTGAGGGTTCGAAAGAGAATAAGAAGGGAGCGCATTTTTGAAGTCAGTCACACCTACACCCTTAACAAGCTCGGGCAAAACCGCTTCATAGCACTGTATTGCATAGTCTGCAGGGGCAGAACTTACGCCCGGTTCTTCACTGTCATCACTGCCTGAATTATTACCGTAAATGGTTCCGAGAGAACCGAAATAGATAAATGCCCTGTTCTCCTGTTCTCCGGCAAGCTCTGCAATCTTGCCTGTGTTCTCTTCAACAACGCCGATAATGGTAAACATCTCACCGTTGATCAGGATCCTGTTACCGATAACATCGTAGGAATGGTAGAACTTCCAGGCAAGAACATCATTGATCACTATCTGGTTCATATCGACAGGTGTCACAGGAAGGAATCCGCCTGACAGATATCTGAAAGGATGGAATGCCTTGAAATTACCGCCTACAGCAACGAGCTGTGCATCTGCCTTACCGATAGTCACTTCCAGTCCGTCATGGACTTCCGTAGCTTCCAAAGACGCCATAACTGTGGATGAGTAACAGTCCTCCCAACCTCTGAGATTACTGCCTTCTGTATAAGTAAGATTCTTTTTCGAAGCAGCAGAACCTGTATCGGCCGAGTTCTGAAGGGCCTGTCTCATCAATGCGATGTCAGCGATGTGTATTGACTTGCCGCCTTCCTGATATGTCATCGGTGAAGTCTCTCCTTCCGATCTGATCCCGCCTCCGTAAACAACCATGTGCCTGAAAGACGTGTCCGAACCGCTCTGCCAGACCTCAGCCACTTTCTGATCAGACCTTTTATCCGTCAGATATATGGCCCTTCCTATACCGAAAGCCATAAGGGCAAGCGATGCAACAATGAGCCAGAAAGGAACTGCCATGACAAGCTTTAAGAGAGTCTTTTTGGCATTGCCCTTCTCGATATTCCAAAGATCTTTTGTCTTATCAATAATATGCATTGGCTTTATCCTTCAGGATCACTTTGCTGTATAGTCTTCAAGTCTTACACGCTGCCCGTTTTCGAGCGGCTTTTCCGCACGTACGACGATCATGACATCGTACTTATCAAGACCTTCCCCCTTGATAGCGGAAGCTGCGCCGTCAGTAGCCTCAACTGTAACATCGACTCTCTTTACCGTGTACTTGTCACCAAGAGGTGTTGAAGATCCGACGATAACATAGACGAAGTTACCGTTGTTATCCTCGCTTACCGCGCTGCTCGGAACAACGCACTTGTAGTTGTCGTTTCCCTTGCCGGCATTGACGGTGATCTCTTCTCCCGGCCATGCATCGTTGCCCTCTACAAGGCACTTTACGATCCTCTTTCCTCTCGGATCGGCAGGATCAGGCTTAACAGACGATACAGTGCATCCCTTGATAAATCCGCTCGTCACCTCCAAAGGCTGGCCGATAGATATGTTCTGAGCTGCCTGTGTCGAAAAGCTGAACGACACTGAGCATGCTCTGTCTGTCTCCGGAATAATGTAAGTAACTGTTGTCTTGGCAGTTAACTGATCTCCGGAAGATATGGTGACATTATATATATATCCTGATACAGGTGCTGTGATCGCGGTAATCTTGGCCTGTTTCTCGAGTTCTTCGATCTGCTTTTTGAGTTTGGCTATCTCTTCCTCACGGTCTTCTGCAGCATCCTTTGCTTTATCTTCGGTAATGCCTGCCTGTGTCTGTGCATCGCTTAACGCCTTCTGGGCAGAATTTACTGCATTCTGGGCAGTATTTACTGCGTTCTGTGCCGCTGCCTCCGAAGGAAGGCTCTTTAATGCATCGATCTCAGATTGAGCATCCTTGATCCTTCCCTGGCATTCGGCAAGTTCAGCTGATGCTTCATCAAGGCGCTGCTGTGCAGCCTCAAGCTGTGACTCGAGAGCTTTCTTCTGATCTTCATACTGTGAGATCTTGAGCATGAGTTTCTCCATATCATAGGTGGGAGAAGCGGGATCAAGACCATCAGGATCAAGAGCAGGTGCAGGTGTGGGTGAAGGTGTTGCTGTCGGAGTAGCTCCTTCAGGTGCTGTAGGAGCAGGTTCAGACTCAGTCTCTTCTCCGGGAGCCGGAACAGGTGTAGGTGTAGGAGTTCCCAGCGCCGTATACACATCGATCTGTGCCTGGAGAGGAGCTATTGAAGCATCGATCGCATCAATATCTTTATTTATATCTTCAACTGTCTTTGCAGCAGCATCAACAGTAGCTTTCAGGGAAACTTCCTTTACGGATTCCTCATCGATTATCTCCTTGTTCTCTTCTTCTACAGAGGATCTGTTCTGAACTCGGTATAAAGTATCCTGAGCGTCAGAGAGTGTGGCTTTTGCGGTGTTGATCGCATCGTAATATGTTGTGAAATCCGAATTGTTGGAAGGGTTTCTGTCTTCATACTCGGCTTCGCGCTCTAATGTCTTCAGACGGTCCTTTTTGGTCTGAAGATCTTCAGACTCTTCAATGGATTTCAACGTTGCTATAGTATCGCCCTTCTGAACCAGATCGTAATTTGTAACCATTACCTTATCAACGGTCCTTCCTTCAAGACCTTTGACTTCTGTCTGGTTATCTACGGCGATCGTTCCTCTCGCACTGTTGGAATATGAGAGATTGCCTCTGGAAGCATAGGTTCCCATAACCTTGGGTATCGTCAGATTCATCAACGTGTTTGAGAAGAATGTCAGCAATGCAAGAATTACTATAAAGGCAACCATAGCCTTTATAACTTTTGCTCTTCTAGCGCTTCCCTTAGCCATCTTTAGTGTTCCTCCGTATTTAGCATATGTACTCGATATGCACTTAACTTATTTGATTCCTGATCTTGAGATTCCTTCTACCAGATAATCCTCACCCCAGAAGAAGATCAGCAAAGGCGGGATCATGTAAACGCTTGATGCCGCAAATGCAATTCCCAGTTCCGGTTCGTTTATCTGTGAAAGGAATACCGACAGAGGCTGTTTTGCCGCATCGGTAAGAAGTACCAACGGTTGTTCGACCATGTTCCAGTAGTCGATAAAAAGCAATATCGTCAATGCGAATATCGCATTCTTACACAAAGGAAGTGCGATGTTCGTAAATATCTGCCATTCTGTGGCGCCGTCAAGCTTTGCCGCTTCGATATAACCAGACGGAATCTGACGCATGTATTTCGTAAGCAGGAAGATCGCAAATGTCGAGAAGATACCCGGCAGAATAATAGCCCAGATAGTATTAAGTATACCCAGTCCGTCAGCGATCATGTAGTTCGGAACGAGCGTTACCTGGAACGGCATGAGCATGAGAATGATATAGATGAAGAAGATAACCTCCATCCACTTCTTCCTGTATCTTGCAAAAGAATATGAAGCAAGGCACGCGATGACCATCTGGCCTCCGACGATAGGAAGCGTCAAAAGGATCGAGTTCCAGTACTTGAAGAGATACTCCGGATTCATGAACAGGAGCGTAGTGTACTGCTTGATCGTGACCTCTTCCGGAATGAGCTTTAATACCGGCATCCTGGACATATAAGATGCACCCTGTGTTGCGTGTCCGGACATGCTCTGGAATACTACCTGATAGTTCGATACGATCTCTTCCGAAGACATAAAAGAATTAAGGAACGTGAAGAATATCGGTATCAGCGCCAAAGCGGAGATGACAACTGCGGCAAATATGCCCAAGCCCGTAAATATACCCTTTACGATCCTGCGCTTTCTGAGATTAAGTTCGATCCTCTTTTTCTCGCCTGCGAAAAAGCTCTCTCTTGCTTCTTCAGAAAGCGAAGTTATGAATGTCTCCGGCTCTTTTGTCTCGGTATATATGTGACGGCGCGCGAGCGTAGCCTGTCTTCTTCTTTCCAAACGCTTGGTCTCGTCCATCGTCATTCCTCCACATCCTTATCGAATTTGGATTCTGCAAAGAACAGACCTCCGACTATTATCACCATGACGATACACATTACGATCGCGCCGGCGGAAAGCTTGCTGTAGTCAAGGTGCGTGAACGCATTGTTCATGAAGTGCTGCAACATATAAAGGTTATCGAACGGATAATCACCCGTTAACAGATAGACCTCTCTGAATATCTTGAATGAATTGATCAGTGACATTATTCCGACAAAAAAGATAGTCGGTGAAAGATAATGAAGCTTGATAGCGAAAAACCTTTTTACAGGACCCGCACCATCCATCTCTGCCGACTCAAGGATCTCATGCGGAATGCTGTTAAGTGCAGCAAGGAAAAGCACCATGTTGTAGCCGAGGTTCTTCCACAGGAACAGGAGCATGATTACAACCTGCGCGTAAGAGGATTTGAGCCAGTCGATCTTTTCGGGTGAGTCGAAGATCTTCTCCGCGATTCCGTTGATGACACCGTTATAGCTGAAGAATACCTGCCAGATCAAAACGACAGATGCGACAGGAACCATCATCGGGTTTAAAAGAAAACTTCTGAATAAACTCTTGCCCGGAAGTCCTGAATTCAGGAGCATGGCAATGAGCAGTGCAAGGACAACAGCCAGAGGAACTGATATCAATGCAAATGTGAGCGTATTCCACGATGCATCCAGAAATGCTTCGTTGGTCAGGACTCTCTCATAGTTACGTAAACCTACAAATGTGTGGTTCGTGGGAGATGTCTGAAATGAAGTGAAAAGGAGCATTCCCAAAGGCAGGATGAAGAATACGGCAACACCGACAAAGCTGGGTGTCAGATAACCCGAGAATACTCCGAATTCGCGGAGCTTCCTGTTTAAATGTCTCTTTTTGCGGAGTGCAAGTGTCTCTCTTCTCTCCGGTGTATCCTCAAATTCAGGAATATCTTTAGGCGTCAGCTTCTGACTTGCGAGCGGGGTAACATTTTTGGCTTTGGGCCTGTTGATGAGTTTAAGATCAGCCTCTTCTTTCGAGACAGTCCTTACAACAGGTTTATTTGCTTTGTTCTGAGAAGCACCTGCAACTTCAGAGCCCGGTCTTACTCCGGTCACCTCTCCCTTGCTGCTGAATTGTTCCTCATTTATCCTATTATCCATACAAAAACAGTGTCCCCAACACTTTCATGGAAATTATACTATCGCTGTCAGTTTTATCTAATGCGTTTTTTGGTGCAAAGTGTGGCAAACCGGCATCAAAACGGCATCAATTAAGGGCTTTGCGGCCCACACCGAATAGTATATCCCTTACCCTCCGGATAAGGGGTGCAGATTTGGTAAAGATTTATAACGCTATCGTGTAAATTTGCGTCCGTAAAACAGACCACAAATCCCGAAAGAGGCATAAATAAGGCTGCAAATGAGACAGCCGGTATTTAAATCATTTGTAGCCTTAAGCTCAGCCTACAGTCTCTACCTTAATGGTATTTGTGTTGCCTGCAGTGCCGTTGATAAGTCCGCCTGTCATAACGACGTTGTCACCTGATTCAAGTCCGAGAATATCCTTTGCGACATTAAAGCCGTGGTAATACATAACATCTGTTGATGTGAACTCTTCGTTGAGGATCGGAATAACACCCCAGCTTAAGTTCAGTCTTCTCCAGATCCTCTCGGATGTTGTCATTCCTACAATGTCGATAGGACATCTGAAACGTGATACCATCCTTGCAGTAACGCCGCTTCTGGAGTGAACGACGATAGCCTTTGCGCCTACGTCGATTGCCATCTGGCATGTTGCATGGGAGATAGCATCCAGGTTGTTGCGAATCTTGAATTCCTGCTTGAAGAAACGCTCTCTGTAATTGATGTGATTCTCAGTATATTCAGCAACCTGGGACATTGTCTGTACTGCTTCCACAGGATACTTGCCGGCAGCGGATTCGCCTGAAAGCATGATTGCCGAAGAACCGTCATAAACGGCATTTGCCACGTCGGAGATCTCAGCTCTTGTCGGTCTGGGATTGTTGATCATGGACTCGAGCATCTCTGTTGCAGTGATAACTCTTCTGCCCAAAAGTCTGCATCTCTTGATGAGCTGCTTCTGAACGCTCGGAACCTCAACAAACGGGATTTCAACACCAAGGTCACCTCTTGCTATCATGATGCCTGCGCAGTATTCAGAAATCTCGTCAATGTTATCAACGCCTGCACGGTTCTCGATCTTGGCAATAACTTCAATGTCCTCACCGCCGTTGCTGTCAAGGAACTCACGCATTTCGATCATGTCTTCCTTGCGGGATACGAAAGAAGCTGCAACGAAATCGATATCGTTCTCAATACCGAAGAGAAGATCGCTCTTATCCTGCTCGCTCAAGAAGTCGCCCTGCATTACCTTGTTTGGGAAGTTCATTGACTTCTGGTCTGAGAGAACGCCGCCTACGATAACCTCGCAGATAACGTCAGCTCCCCTGATCTCTCTTACCTCAAGGATGACAAGCCCGTTATTGATGAGGACTCTGTCACCGGGAACAAGCTGCTGTGGAAGCATCTTATATGTAACTGAAACGCGTGTCTCATCGCCATCGATCTCATCAGTTGTAAGAATAAATGTAGCTCCATCCTCTAATACGACCTTGTGGTCTTTGAATGTCTTGATCCTGTACTCGGGTCCCTTTGTGTCGAGCATGATGGCAATAGGGAGATTAAGCTTTGATCTTACTCTCTTGATGAGGTCGATCTTCTCCTGATGTTGTTCATGTGTACCGTGTGAGAAATTCAGTCTTGCGACATTCATTCCGGCCTCACACATCTTTGATAATGTTTCCTCGTTATCCGATGCAGGTCCTATAGTACAAATGATTTTTGTCTTACGCATATACTAATAATCTCCTGTGTTTTAAAAAGTTATGCCTGATTGTATCATTTCAATACCCAAACTTCTTCACAATATTGTAAAATGTTTTCGTGGAATTTTTATACATCAGGAGGCTTTGCTTATGGCAGACGTACGACCAGAATCCCTTAAAAGAATTACAACTAAAGCTCAGGCAGACGAATTTATCGATGAGCAGATCAAATCCATTAAAGCACAGGTTGGAGACAAGAAGGTACTCCTCGCTCTTTCAGGCGGAGTTGATTCTTCGGTAGTTGCTGCCCTCCTGATCAAGGCTATCGGCACAAATCTCGTTTGCGTTCACGTTAACCACGGCCTTCTCCGTAAGGGCGAGCCCGAGATGGTTTGCAAGGTCTTCAGAGACGAGCTTGGTGCAAATCTCATTTATGTTGATGCAACCGACAGATTCTTAGACCTTCTCGCAGGTGTTTCAGATCCTGAGCAGAAGCGTCATATCATCGGTGAAGAGTTCATCAAGGTTTTCGCTGAGGAAGCCGCTAAGCTTGACGGCATTGCATTTCTCGCACAGGGCACTATCTATCCTGACATTCTTGAGAGTGAACAGGGTATCAAGGCTCACCATAATGTCGGCGGTCTTCCTCCGGAACTTGATTTCGAACTCGTTGAACCCGTTAAGTATCTATACAAGGATGAGGTCCGCGTAGTAGGTTCAGCATTGGGTCTTCCCGCCAAGATGGTTTACCGTCAGCCCTTCCCCGGTCCCGGACTTGGCGTAAGATGCCCCGGTGCCATCACCAGAGACAGACTCGAAGCAGTAAGAGAATCAGATGCTATCCTCCGTGAAGAATTCGAAAAGGCAGGTCTCGCAGGCAAGGTATGGCAGTACTTCACAGTTGTACCTGACTTCAAGTCCACAGGCATCAAGGACGATAAGAGAGCATTCGAATGGCTTTGCATCGTCCGTGCGATCAACACAACCGATGTAGTTAAGTGTACTGTTGAACCTATCGACTACGACCTCATGTGCCGCATCACAGACCGTATCACTCACGAAGTTCCCGGCATCAACAGAGTCCTTTACGACTACACGCCGAAACCGACCGCTACAGTAGAGTACGAGTAATATTATTTGCTCGCTAAAGACCTCCGCGCTGCGCTTGTGCGGAAATCGCTCGCAAACAATATTGCTCTCTTGATTGAGAAATAAACTTTGAAAGCTCCTGATCAGTGAGTCAGGAGCTTTTTATATCAAGAGTTCTTTGCTTGGATGATATAATTATCTTGTCTGAGGGAGTGATTCCTTAGTACAGAAAATAAACAGTATAATTGCTTTC
>Ga0326512_10001971_pt1 | contig 15412 bp, 12 predicted proteins | sample 1_2617_0518_D_FD_203652 | JGI IMG/M metagenome (GOLD analysis project Ga0326512, IMG submission 203652) | Bovine rumen microbial communities from UC Davis, California, United States - 1_2617_0518 | ecosystem: Host-associated > Mammals > Digestive system > Stomach > Rumen | place: USA... | reverse complement strand
CAATAAAATTATCTGTAAAGATTTTATTTGCAACATACCAGCGGTTGTTACCTGATTTATTCAGCATACATATATTATAAACCAAAAAAGCACATACCGTCTTTATTTTTCGTGCAATTTGTGAAATCTTGAATAAAAAAGATTTTCAGGCACTAATGTTTTGCAATTCGCAGCCTGTGATAGACCCTCAGATTAAAAAGTGGGTTGAGCAGACAAAACGCTACACAGAACTTGGTTACAACAACCGTGCCGGTCTCTGGAGTCCTCACTGATTGCACATCTTTTGAAGAATGTGTAATCTCGTAACAAAAAAAATCGCCCCATAATCGGGGCGTACAAAGTCCAATTATGATTTCACTTGTATTCCCAATTCTTTTGATATTTTTTCTTTTTCGGTCGTATCAAGTTCTTCAATCTCGTTTTCATCAATAGGAGAAAAAAAACTTGGAAACGGTACCTACGGTGACTGGGCCTTCTGCAAGGGACCGCAGCCTTACTCCTGGGGCGGAACCTGGATTTGTGGTGCTAAGGGGTCAGACAACATTGAGCAGATAAGGGACATCCTTTACACCCTTTGCTGTGATGAAGACACAATGATGCGTCTCTCAATGGAAAAGGGAGACTTTACAAACAATATCAGTGCAATGGAAAAAATAGCAGCCAGCGACTACAAGAACGATTTTCTTGGCGGACAGAATCATATACGCTTCTTCCTTGAAGCTGCTAAGGCAATCGACAAAAACTGCCTCTCCATGTACGATCTGGGCATGTCAGAAAAATTGCAGACGGCAATGAGTGACTACTTTAACAACACTGTCACCGAAGAAAAAGCCTGGGACAATTTTTACATGTCTGTTATGGAAATGTACCCTAACTTGCGGAAGTAGTCTGAATTTCTTATATGTGTCAGGTTGAATTGCTATATAACAACTGGTTGTACCGCAGCGGGCCTGACCCGTTGTCGGCTACGAAGCTTTGTATGATAATTTTTACAGCATTGTAACCCGAAGTTGTTTTCCAAATACAGATGCATTCCTTTTTTTTAAGATAAAGCCACATTTTTAACAAAAAAGTTTTTCTTTATCTCTCATTGGATAGCTTTCTTCAATAAGATAGTATTTTTCTCCACAATTTTTACATGTTATTATCGTTTTACTAATATACATAAAATTTTCCTTTAACAATTTTTTTATATCCATAAATTTGATTAAATTTTATCTGATTTATGTCTATTACAATTCTGGCATAAAAGTTGAATATTACGAGCAGTAGAAGAGCCGCCTTTTGAGAACGGTATTATGTGGTCAAATTCAAGATTTTCTTGAGAACCACATATTACACAACGGCCTTGGTCTCTACGCCATACTTCAAATTTAACATCTTCTGGTATTGGTTCACGAGATTTCTTCTTTGATGTTTCTGATAAATCTGAGTTTTCGTACAGCTCAATCTGTTTTTTTAGCTGTTCAAATTTTTTATCCTCTTTATAAATCTTTTCTTTTACTTTAAGTAGTAGTTCTTCATCTGTAAAAAACTCATTGAACTCAGCTTTGTAAAGACAATTTTTATAAAGAAAGAAAGCCATATCGTTTTTTACAGGATTATACATTATAACTTGGTTTTCATTGGATTTTAAGTTTTCTTCAGTGATATCAAAAAGTGTATACCAACTACCATATGAATTAGTTAATTTTTTGGTATCTATAATGATTTCTTCATTCTTTTTTTTACCGTCTATAAAACATTCCCATAAAATAAATGAATAGTTAGAATAATGAGGTTCAATGAATGAATCTAATTGAAAATTAAAAGCCTTTGCATATTTTTCGAACTTATCTTTATATTCTTTTTGAAAAGTAAGGCTTTCCGCTGTATCTTTGTAATTTATATTAATCTTGGGTGGATACCTGTTGTTTATTTTTTCAAATTCTAAATCAAATACAGATTTTATCTTCTCTAACTCTTTTTCCTTAATAAGATTTTCTATTTTTTCTTTTTCTTCTTTTGATTTGAATATTTTGGTCGAAACAGAATTTTTGATTTCTTTAATTGTCTCATAATCTAATTGATAATCAAACTTTTTTATTCGCATAAAGGTAAGGATCTTTATTATATAAATCCAAAATCTCTTTTGCTTTTTTTGAATATTCAACTTCTTCAATACGATTTTTCATAGATAACAACTTACTTTCATAATGTTTAATTATATTGGAGATTTGAACATTTCTTATTCTAGAAAAATCATTTCTAAAAATATTTATATAGGATTGCATAGTCTTTGAAAAATCTCTTGGAAAAATCGCATCAGAAACTTTTTTTACTCGTAGCATATTTTTTCCTCCAAGCGCTCCAGTGCGGACGTCCACATAACAACTGGTTGTACCACAGTGGCTTGACAGATTTGACGGCAACAAACCTTTGCTATGTGACTATTCTTCATATTTATCAATTATTGCTTGTCGTAAAGCACGCCCTTCAACTTGGAATTTTTCTATAGAAGCAATATTTTCACGGGTAATCATTACTTGTCCTTCATAAATATCTGTTTTCTTATAATCTTCTTTTCTGGTCGCTGTTTCTGCATTTCTGTGCTGCGGAGAAAAATTCAAGTCATATATATCTTTATTTTTCAGAACCCAGTACTTTACACAATCACGATAAACTGCGAACCAAAGCATAACATCACAACAAGTTGGTTTTACTTGCTGAAAGTTCATAAGGAAATCTTTTGTTGAATTTGAAGAAAGAGCTTTCATATACAAAGGTTCATTAGGTTTATTTCTATCTACTGCACGAGAACCTTTTACTTCAATTTTTATACTTTCTCCCATATATGGTAAATACAAATCGTATTGCCCATTATATGTTGGATCAATTTTCTTTGATGGTCTTTTTAATTCAGGTTCCACTGAAAGTAAATGACTAAAGCCCCATGTATCACCAAATCCTCTTGGTGCTGAAATTTCAAACACATAAAGAAACAAGTTTCTGTTGATATATTCATTTCTTAATTCAAGATATTCATCATAAGAAAGAATTTTTTCTTCAACAAGTTTTGTTATTATATATTCATACTTATTGAATGGATAAACATTCTGGATATTTTCAACTTCAGACCGAAAATTGTCAGCATTCTTAAGTTTTAAAATTAAAGAATCCAATTCGTTTTCAAGAATTTCCATAAACACACTCCTTTATATAATTATATTCTGCATCTGAGATTCTGAAGTAATTGCAGATTAATTTATCTGCATTTTCTTGATTTGATTTCCCTGCTAATATATCTAAATATACACCATGGAATGAATTATTTAATTCTATATTTAATACAGGTAAAGGAAAATCTTGAAAATGCTGTTTCAATACTTTTTTTGATTTAAATTTTTTTTGGTATATAAATGAATAAATAGGGCTATTGAACAAACAGACAAGAATTTCCATAGGATAGTCATTTGAAATAATTACATTGGCACTGTTGAGAACCAAACTATTACGGTCTAAAGCACAAACAATTTTGTCAGAGATAAACTTATAAACAATTTTTTTAGAACGATACATCTCTATCGGTGCGACTTGCTGAAAAAATTCAGGCGTAAAGTTTATATAAGTTTCCGGTGATTTTAGTTTGTATGGCAATATATCTTTTCCTCGAAAAACTGCTTCTTCATTCTCTCCCTTTATTTCATGAACATATTTTTTATTATTTCCCGTCACGATCCCCAATGCAAACTTTGTGCTGGCAGAAAGCTTTGCAGACTTTGCAGAATAAATTTTATTCAAAATAACATCGTCATTTTCAGATACATTATATGAGATGAAATAATCAGGTGCAGTAATATTCTTTGAATTGAGTTTATATCTAGAGCCTTTTTTAACAATAATCTGAGTTTCACCTTTTATTATTTCAGATAGTTTTAAAAGGATGCATTCAGACTGAACACCTTTAAAAGCCATTCCTAAAGGAAGTATTTCTATATTTCGATGACAGTTTAATAAAACTTTTCGAATATTTTTATGAGATGATACGTTCAATATAGATTCAGGAAGAAAAAAGTTTAAGCTTCCTTTATCAGACAGTTTTTCAAGAGAATTATATAGAGCAATACTAAAGACCTCTGTTGTTTCTAAGAAAGGATAATCGTGCAATAAAGTATCTTTCTCTATTTTTGTTAATTTACTTCCCCAAGGAGGATTTGTGACGATAAAATCATATTTGTCCTCGTCTCTTGAAAACAAATCCATTTTATTAAAAAAGATTAAGTCCTTTTTTTCAATATGAGGCGAAATGCCAGCATTCTTAAAAAATAAAATAAGATTTATATGACAAATAAATAATGCCGTTTCATCTATATCAAAAGCATAGATAGTATTAGGATTATGATTTTTTGACAGAGTGTTGATCAAAATGCTTCCGCTTCCACAGCAAGGGTCTAAAACTCTTGCATTTTCAGGAATCTTTATAGAAGTAAGAATTTCAGAAGGCGTATAAAAGGAACCGTCTTTTGATTTGCTGGAAATACTTTGAACAGATTGATAGAAAGCCCCTAAAATATCATCATTTTTGTTCTCTATATGAAAATTCTTAAAAATATTCTTTCCGTTGTAAATCTTATTGATTTTTGAGTAAATTTCAGTAGTTTCATCATATAGGTTGTTATCTATAAGAATTTTTTTTCCGAGGCAAGCTATAAATTCAATAATAGAAAGGTTATTTTTCTTAAACTCTTCAATGAGTTCCAAAAGAAGTTCTTTTCTTTTCTTCTCTTTTATTCCAAGGAAAACGATATTTGAATCCTTCAGATGAGAACGATTGGCTCTTGAATGCAACTTGTCGTTATTGTTTTCAATAGACTTTACCAAGTTAGAATAAACATCTTTTGTATAATATCCATTTTCAGGAGATGGAATTACACCTGTTTTTATCCAATTATTTACAGTGGCAAGAGAAATATTAAATTTATTTTGTATATCTTTCTTGGCGAAAGTTATTTTTAAAGTATTCATATATTATATTGTACACTTTTTTTGTTCTTTAGACTATTACTATAAAACTAAGCGCCCCAGTGCGGACGTCCGCCTAACAAAATTTCTCCGTATCAGTTTAATTCCTTCCGCACAGCGAAATCGTCGTTTGATGTGCGGGGCAGAATCATCTGTATTTCTCAATAATACCATGTAATTGCTCAATTTGCTATGAAATTAAACGGAGACCATTTAATGACCTCACCCCCGCACTTCTTTTTTCTTCGGCTTCCTAAATGTTTTTCCGACAGCTTTCCCTTATGAATTAGTATTGACAAGTTACCGTTTTTGACATATATTTTAGTTAAGTGACAAAGCGTTACTAAAAAGCGCTAGGGATTGGAGTGGCGGCCCGACTGGCGACAGGCAGGCGGAGGCGTTGCCGAATTGACAGCGTAGCTTCAAGTCGGCAATGGAGCGAAAGCGGAACCACGGAAAGCCCGACCCCACGAAGTGGTGGGAGCGCCCAAAAAAACGGAGGAAGACAATGCTTGGAAATTTTTCTTATTCAAACCCGACAAAACTTTATTTTGGCGAAGACTCTTTGAACTATCTGGACCAGGAGCTTGCGAAGTATGGAAAAAAGATTTTGCTGACTTATGGCGGCGGTTCAATTAAAAAGAACGGGATTTATGATGCGGTTGTTGCTGCCCTAAAAAAGAACGGAAAGGAAATTGTGGAACTTCCGGGGGTAATGCCTAATCCAACAAGTGAAAAACTGGCAGAAGGCTGTAAACTGGCCCGCGAGCAGAAGGTTGATTTTATTCTTGCAGTTGGCGGTGGTTCTACAATCGATTATGCAAAGGGAGTTTCAGTGGGTGCAGCTTACGACGGAGACCCATGGGAAAAATATTATCTCAAAATGGAAGAACCAAAGGCTGGCGACAAGATTATTTCTCTTGGGGCAGTGCTTACTATGGCAGGAACTGGAAGCGAAATGAACGGCGGTTCTGTTATTACAAATCATGCGCAGAAACTTAAGATTGGTCATGTTTTTGGAGAGGAAGTTTTCCCCAAATTTGCAATTTTGAATCCGCGATTTACTTTTTCTGTGCCAAAAAGACAGATGGTTGCAGGCATTTACGATATTTTTAATCACATTTGCGAGCAGTATTTTTCTGGAAGCGATGATTCTGCCAGCGACTACCTTGCGGAAGGTCTTATGCGTTCGGTAATTCATTCTTCCCGTATTGCGGCAAAAAATCCGGAAGATTACGAAGCACGCAGCAACATCATGTGGGATGCAACCTGGGCGCTGAACACACTGATCGGTTGTGGAAAGAGCCAGGACTGGATGGTTCACATGATTGGTCAGGCAGTTGGTGCCTACACTGATGCAACTCACGGAATGACTTTGAGTGCGGTGAGCCTTGCCTATTACAAAACTCAGATGGAAGCGGGACTTGCAAAGTTTGCCCGGTTTGCAAAAAATGTCTGGGGTATTTCTGCAGAAGGCAAAAATGATGTGCAGCTTGCTGAGGCAGGTCTTGCCGCTATGAAAGCCTGGATGCAGGAAATCGGCGTTTGTCTTTCTCTTAAGGAACTTGGCGTTACGGAAGATATGTGGGAAGGCATTGCAGGCGCAACCTTTATTCTCAACGGTGGCTACAAAGTGCTTACCAAAGACGAAGTTGTGCAGGTGCTGAAGGAAAGCATGTAGGGAGTGGCCCGCTTAGCGGGCCGAATGTGTTTGTTCAGGCTGTCTGCGTTTACGGGAAAAAGTTACTGTCTTTTTTTAAATATGTGATGTAAAATAGACAGTATGAAAAGTAGTTTTTCTCATTTTTGGTCATCTGTTTTTCAGACAATCAGAAGCGGACTTGTGATGGTGCTTCCAATCATTTTGACTGGAAGTTTTTCGGTTCTTCTCTGTTACTTCCCGGTTCCTCCTTATCAGGGATTTATCTCAACATTTGCTGGTGGAGCAATTCAGAAGCTGTTTTTTATGATTCAGCTTGCAACTCTGGGCATGTTGCCTGTCTACATGACGGTTGCAATAAATGTAAGCTACACGGCTTTAATTGAAGAGGGGCAGGGGCTTTCCAGCAGGCTGGCAAGTCTTCTTGCAACTCTGACAGCCTTTTTTATTCTCGCAGGAATTTTTTCTGCCGGCTTTAGCATTAAAGATTTGAGCAGTCAGGGGCTTTTTAGTGCACTGATTGCAGGTCTCTTTGGTTCATATTTGTATCAGAAGTTTGAGGGGCTTTTTAAGAGGAAAGAAGGTCTTTTTATTGAGGGGGCAGATTCTGCTTTTAACGCTTCAATACAGGTGCTGATTCCCTATCTTTGCGTTGTCCTTGTTTTTCTGCTGGCAAATTATCTGATTACCCTGATTTTTGCTGTTTCTGGAATTCAGGAACTTTTCATCAAGGCTGTAACTTCAATTTTTTCTAAAATGCAGCGTTCTTTTGCAAGCGGATTATTGTTCATCCTGATTACATCCCTTTTGTGGTGCTTTGGTATTCATGGAAACAAAGTTTTGGATACGGTTGCCGTGAACATGTTTCAGGAAATTATTCCCGGAGAAATTGTCTCAAAGACTTTTATCGATACTTTTGTTTACATGGGCGGCACGGGAACACTTCTTGGTTTTGTGATTGCACTTTTCATTTTTTCAAAGAACAGTAATTCCAAAAAACTTTCAAAACTGGCCGTTGCGCCTGCAATTTTTAACATCAGCGAACTTGCCATGTTCGGATTCCCGGTTATCTGCAATCCCTTTATGATTCTTCCTTTTATTCTTGTGCCGGAAATCTGCTATTCCCTGACTTTTCTTGTGACAAAGGCAGGATTTTTACCCCTCGTTACTAACGAAGTGAACTGGACTGTTCCTCTCTTCCTGAGCGGTTTTATTGCAACAGGCTCAGTAAAGGCAATTTTTGTTCAGCTTGTTTCAATTGTGATATCCGTTGCTGTCTACACGCCTTTCCTTCTCCTGTATGAAAAGAAATACATGAGCCGGCTTTCTGCTTCTATGGATTCACTGGTAAAAATCCTCAAGCACAGCGAGGAAACAACGGAGCCTGTTACCCTGACAGAGTGTGAGGGAAACGAGGGCCGGCTGGCAAAGCATCTGGTCAATGATCTGGAGGAAAGTCTTGCCGCGGGATTTAAGGAAGAAGCGTCCTTGAATGAAAGTTCACTCCTGATGAAATATCAGCCTCAGTTTGACAACACTGGAAAATGCATTGGTGCGGAATCTCTTTTGCGCTGGAATCATGAAAAATATGGCATTATCTATCCGCCGCTTGTTGTTCATCTTGCCAAAGAAAGCGGACGCCTTTATGAACTTGAGACTGCAATCATCGAAAAATCCGTGCAGGATTCGGTGGAGATTAAAAAAGTTTACGGTGAAAGTTTTAAGCTGAGCGTGAACATTACGGTTTCTTCACTGAATGACAAGCGGCTTCTTCCCTTCCTGAAAGGCCTTTGCGAGAAGTATCCCTTTAAGCCGGGTTCTGTCTGCATTGAGATTACCGAGGAGACCGCCCTTGAAACCACAGAAAAGACTTCAGAGCTTATGAAGACCATTAAGGACATGGGCTTTACCTTTGCACTGGATGACTTTAGCATGGGACACACCAGCCTGCAGTATCTGCAGTACAATCAGTTCGATTTGGTTAAACTGGACGGAAACCTGGTAAAATCTCTTTTGGGAAATGTGCGTACAAAAGAAATCATCAACTCCATCGTCTACCTTTCAAATTCACTGGGCTTTAGGGTGCTGGCAGAATTTGTTGAGACCACAGAGCAGAAAGAGGCTCTGGAATCAATCGGCGTAAAACTGTATCAGGGCTATCTGTACAGTCCCGCTATTGATAAGACGTCATTTTTGAAGTTGAAATAGATGAAATGAGCGGAGTGAGATAGACAGGGTGAGGCCCTGTTGCAGGGGAAAAAAATGATTCTGGAAAAAATCAGTACATTTGTTGGAAAAATGATGGCGGTTATCGTGCTGCTGCTGGCGGCTCTTTCGCTTTTTCTACCTAAAAGCGGGCTTTGGATTTCACTCAAATGGGTAAACTACCTTTTGATGATTGTTATGTTCGGCATGGGACTGACTTTGCGGCTGGAAGACTTTAAGCTTATCTTTATCCGCCCCAGGGATATTCTGCTTGGCTGTGCGTCTCAGTTCATAATCATGCCGGCTCTTGCTTTCTTTTTGAGTAAGATTTTTGGTCTGGATGCGGCACTTATGGCGGGCGTTATCCTTGTGGGAACTTGTCCGGGCGGTACTTCCAGCAATGTGATTACCTATCTTTCAAAAGGTGATGTTGCCCTGTCTGTGGGGATGACCAGTGTAAACACTCTGCTGGCACCGCTACTCACGCCGGCAATCACCTATCTCCTGCTCAGGACGACTGTTCATGTTGATATGCTGGCTATGTTCCTTTCAATCGTAAAGGTAGTTATCGTTCCAATTGGACTTGGTTTTGTTATCAATAAATTCTTTGGAACTTTTACCCAAAAACTGGTAAAAATCCTGCCGCTGATTTCAGTTGTCGCAATCTGTATGATTGTAATGACAGTGGTTTCCCACAATGCAGAAAAAATACTTTCTACCGGCGCTCTGGTTTTTCTTGTAGTAATTCTGCACAATCTTTTAGGTTACGGCTGCGGTTTTGCTCTGGGAAAATTGCTGAGGCTTCCTGCGGCAAAGACAAAAGCCTTATCTGTAGAAATCGGCATGCAGAATTCTGGTCTTGCAACCAGTCTTGCGGCAAATGCTTTTCCAAATCTTGCCATGGCAACGGTTCCGGGGGCAATTTTTTCGGTCTGGCACAATATTTCAGGCTCAATTCTTGCAAATATCTATCAGCGTTGGGAAACTGAAGACAAGGATGAGGAAATCTAAAGGGCCAGTTCAATTTCAAGCAGAATGGGCGTGTGGTCCTGTCTGGGGCCTGAGTCTATCATCTCGGATTTTTGAATCTTGTCCTTTATGCGGTCGCTGACGAGAAAATAATCTATGCGCCAGCCCGAGTTGTTTATCTTGCTTGTTTTGATTCTCTGACCCCACCAGGAATAGACATCTTTTACATCTCCGTGAACAAAGCGAAAAGTGTCTGTAAAGCCTCTGGCAAGAAGTTTTGTAAAGCCATCCCTTTCTTCATCGGTAAAGCCAGCCGAAAAATGGTTTGAAGCCGGGTTTGCAAGGTCTATTTCCTTGTGGGCAACATTAAAGTCTCCGCAGGCAATGACCGGTTTTTTTGCATCCAGGCCGGAAAGATAGTCTGCATAGGCCTGGTCCCATTTCTGGCGTTCGGGAAGGCGTTTAAGTCCGTCTCCTGAATTTGGTGTGTAGACATTAACCAGATAGAAATTTTCAAATTCCAGGGTTAAGAGGCGGCCTTCGTCGTCCATGGTATCCGGGGCATTCAGTTTTGCCTCAAGCCGGCGGGGGGAAAGACCATCCCTGTACAAAATCATTGTACCCGCGTAGCCTTTTTTTGCAGGCGGAACGGAAGAAAGCCATTCAAGTTTGTAGCCGGGAAAATATTCTGCCAGCAGTTCAAGGTGTTTGTCCGAAGGGCCTTCTGCCGGGAGTTTTGTTTCCTGAATGGCGATTATGTCGGCATGGTAACTTCCCAGTTTTTTTAAGACTTCCTGAGACAAAAGTGCCCGGGCCGAAGAGGAAGTTAAAGCCGCGTTGATTGAATCTATGTTCCATGAAATGAGTGTTGCCATTGTATGCCTCCTTAACACACCGCCTTAGCGAATGTGATTTTATCTGCTTAATCTATGTATTCTGCTACTATGCTCTTTACCGGATTCAGGTAACTTTGTCCGAACATGTTCAGGTGATTTAAAAGATGGTATAGATTATATAAATCCCTCCGTTCCTCATATCCTGCCTGAAGGGGATTCACTTCCCGGTAGGCGGCGTAGAATTCCTGGGGGAAGCCACCAAAAAGTTCTGTCATGGCTAAATCTGCCTCTGCGTTCCCCACATAAACTGCCGGGTCAATCAGGATGGCTTTCCCATCTTTGTCAGCAAGCACATTTCCGCTCCACAAATCTCCGTGGATGAGACTGGGTTTTTCCGGCTCGGGTAAAAAAGTGTCCAGCCTGTCCAAAAGTTTTGTATTCCGCTTACGGTCTTCATCAGAAAAATATGAATCCGCCGCCTTGAACTGTGGAAGCAGACGCTGGTCCCGGAAGAAAGAAACCCACTTGTCTGCAGGCATGTTTTTTTGTTCCCGGGCGCCGATAAAATTGTCCATAAAAAAGCCGAATTTTTTTGTATCTGTGGCAGAAGGGTCGGAATTTACCAGACCTTTTGTTTCGGCTTTGTGCATGGCGGCAAGTTCGCGGCCCAGAACTTCAAAGTAGTCATCACGTTTTTTTCCGCTTTCAATGAATTCCAGAAGGAAAAAACTGTAGCCCACTTCTTCGCCGTCATCGGTGCCCGTGCAGAGAATTTTGGGGGTTCCTATACATTCTGTTTCTGCGATTGCGGAAAGACCAGCAGCTTCAGCGGTAAAAAATGCAGCATTTTCTTTGGCGTTCGCCTTCATAAAAATACGGTCACCTGTGTTCAGGGTCAGTGCGTAGGATTTATTGATGTCACCGCCGGAAAGACGGTCTGTATGGACAATGGAAACCGAGCTGCCGTAAAGAGAAACAAGTGCTTTGGCCAGTGAAGTATAATGGGCTGTGGATTCAAGATTCATATTGTTATGGTAGCGTTTTTTGCGGGCTTTGTCAGTGTTTTTTCTGAGCATAAGGCAGGATGCATTATGGAAGGTTGAAAAAGAAAAACAAGTCAATTAGAATTGATGTATTCAGCAGGCAGGTTTATATGAAAAAAAACGCCTTACTTTTTTTGTTTTTCTTCGTTGCTGCACTTACATTTGCCAAAAGGAACATATCTTTCCGGTCCCATTATTCTGCAGGACAATGTGGAACTTTTTCTTGAGGAAGATGCAATGCTCCTTGCGAGTCCGGATAAAACTGCTTCCAGTCAAATGCTTCTTCATAAAGGCGGGAGACCTGAAGCAGACTGATGTCATTGTGACGGGGAGCAATCAGCTGAAGTCCTATGGGAACGCCCTCTTTTGAAAAGCCGGCCGGAAGGGATGCGGCGGGATAGCCGGGGAAGTTTGCAAGGAAGGTTTGCGTCCAGCCGATGAGGGGCTCAATTTTTTTCCCGTTGATTGAGTCCGGTCCCCTGGTGTTCCGGTCATTTTGATTTTCGATGGCAGCGATGCAGCTTACCGGCGAAAGAATAACATCGTATTTTTCAAAAGCATTTTCAAATTGATCCAGAATTTCGCTGCGGGCAAGATTAAAGCGGTACATGTCTTCAATGCCCATTTTGTCTACAAGGTTTTTCCAGTAAATGAACTCCTGAGGAAAGTCTTTGCTGTGCTCTGCAAGCAAATCTATTCCTTTTTCCTTCAGGTGGTTTAAGTCCAGGGCACAGTCTACGGTTATTCCCATGCACCACTGGCGGGCTAGATCCATGGCGCTGTGCTTAAAAGTGAATGTAAAATCATCTACAAGGGCACCCATGTCAGAAAATCGTTTTGCGGCCTTGCGCACGACAGATTTTACTTCGTCTTCAACTTCAAAAATTCCAAAATCATCAGTAAAGGCAATTTTTAAGCCTTTTGCCTTTTTTCCGTCACAAGCCCAGGGGTTCAGATTAAATTCTGTGGAAAAGTCGTGTCTTTTTGGAAGACTGTAGGGATCGCGCTTATCTTCATAGCTCATATAATTTAGAAGAATTGCGGTATCCTTTACGGATTTTGTAAGCCCGCCGTTAAAGCAGAGGGGGTGGGTTGCGCTCCATGCATCCGGGCGGCAGACAGAAGGAATTGTTCCCACGCCAGCCTTAAAGCCAAAAAGATTGCAAAAACTTGCAGGAATTCTGATTGAGCCGCCCGCATCTCCGCCTTCAGCAATGGGTACTAGTCCCGCCGCCACAGCCGCAGCACTTCCTCCACTGGAACCGCCGGAATTGTATTTTGTGTTAAAGGGCGTAGAGGTGGGTCCATATATAAGGTTGTCCGTTGTTCCCCTGAAGCCGTAAGCCGGAGCATTTGTTTTACCGATAGCAATTCCACCGGCTTTTTCCATGGCGGTGCAAAAAACAGAGTCATATTCGTCAGTGGCAAGAAGGCATTTTACTCCGCCGTGTGAACTTTGCCATCCTTTTTTGTCGGGCAGAAAATCCTTTAAGGCAAAGGGAACGCCTGCAAATTCACCGCAGTATTGGCCTTTAGCCAGTCTTTCTTCAAGTTCCCGGGCTTTTGCAAGGGCATAGTCAGGTTTGATGTAGACAAAGGCATTTATTTTTTCATTGTATTTTTCAATTCTCTTGAGAAAAAACTGAATGACTTCTACAGGGGAAACTTTTCTTTTGTTTACCGCTTCTCCGATTTCCCATGCGGAAAGTGATGCAAGATTTTGCAGATTTGCCATGGCTTATCCTCTACTTGTATTCAAATCGGGCAGGGTCGTCGCTCAATTCCATCTTCTTGCAGTAGTCAAAATAGTCACGGCCAACGCCTTCTTTTTGCCATGTACGGCAGCGTTTGTAGGCGACTGGTGAAAAGACTATTTCTGAAAGAAGTTCAATGGCTGCTCCAATGGTTGCCATACCGATGATGGTGATAATACCGTAAAAATGTGCAAAGAAAGAAAATGCAAGGGCGGTAAAAATAAAATTGTCCACAAACTGCCCGATTATTGTGCTGACATAGGAGCGGGTGATAAAGGCAGTTTTTCCGTCAGGATTGTGTGTAAAAAGACGGCCGATGAGGGAATTTACAATGGCATTGATGATTCCTGAAGCAACATAGGCAATGGTGGAAGAAATGAGGATTTGCCAGGGTTGAACTCCGCTTCCGGTAAAGCCCAGAACTTTGTCAAAGGATGAGCTTGCTCCGGGGAAAGGAAATTCAGAGGGTACGGATGCAATGATTCCCAGAAAGATGATTGCGATGGTATTTACGGCGGCCCCAAAAAGGTTGAGCTTGATGGCAGCCTTTGCGCCAAAGGTTTTTGTCACCATGTCCATGATTAAAAAGACGCTCCAGGACAAAAAGACTCCGCCGGTTATCGAAATAAAATAATGTTCGCCGATTTTCAGACCGCTCCAGACAATTTTGTTTGCGGCAAGGTTCATGGTGACTGTTGAAACTACAAAAAGTGCAACAACAACGGCAGGAATTGAGCGCAGGAGCATTTTCCAGTCCTGCCTGTCAAAGAGCCATTCAAAGGCATCCTTGACCCAGATGATGAGTTTTTTCAATGCAGATCTCCTAGTTTTGTTTATAGACAGGATGGAATTTCGAACTGTCTTTCGGTAGTGGGAAGTATAATGAAAAAGGCAGAGGGTGTACAGAGCCGGAAAAAAATGTGAAAAAATGCTGTAAAAAGGCAGAATGCTATTTTTGCAGACAGTGTTTATTTTCCGGCAATGTATTCCAGAGCAGAATCAGCGGCGATTTTTCCAAAGACACAGTAATCAGCAACAGCGTTGCCACCCAGACGATTTCCTCCGTGCACACCGCCTGTAACTTCGCCTGCGGCATACAAACCGGGGATGGAAAGGTCTTTTGTGTTCTGTACTTCCGCCCTTGTATTGATTTTTAAGCCTCCCATGGTGTGATGGATTGCCGGAGCACATTCAATGGCATAGAAGGGCGGCTGTATCAGCTGACGGTCAAGGCTGGATGTAGTGCGCTGGAAAGCTTCGTCGTTTTTTTCCTGCACATAGTGGTTGTAGTCTTCAATTGTTTTCTGCAGAACACGAATGGGCATACGCAGTTTTTCTGCCAGGTTTGGAATGCTGGAACCTTCAATAATCAAACCTTTTGCCGCATAGTTTTCAATGGCTTTGAGAGACTTGCGTATGCCATCGTCAAATACCAAAAATGCAGATTTTCCCGGCTGAACAAGAATGCTGGCAGAAATAACGTCGCGGGTTTCCATTTCGTTTACAAAACGTTCGCCATACTGGTTCACAAGAATTGCACCGTTTCCGCTGACGGCTTCGGTAATCATAATGGTAGTACCTTTTGCCACAGTGGGATGTGCCTGAATCTGGGTCATCTGCACCAGGGCGGCGTCAAATTTTTCCACCATCTTAAATGCGTCGCCAGTTGCGCCTGCATGGTTAGTTGTGCCAAAGCCGACAAGACCGGGGTTGTAGAGCTGAATCATTTCCGGGTTGGCACCAAAGCCACCGGTTGCAATGATAACGGCTTTTGCATGCAGGGTATATTCTCCCGCCAGTGTGCTTACTTTAACACCGGTGGCTTTTCCGTTCTCGCTCAGAATGTCAATTGCCTTGTTGTTCAGGCGCACGTCAGCACCGTTTTTTTGTGCGGCTTTGTAGAGCAGGGGAACCAGATGTTCGCCAATAGCTTCTCCGCCCTTG
>Ga0326512_10001970_pt1 | contig 15415 bp, 19 predicted proteins | sample 1_2617_0518_D_FD_203652 | JGI IMG/M metagenome (GOLD analysis project Ga0326512, IMG submission 203652) | Bovine rumen microbial communities from UC Davis, California, United States - 1_2617_0518 | ecosystem: Host-associated > Mammals > Digestive system > Stomach > Rumen | place: USA... | reverse complement strand
TGAGTATTTATAATAATCACCTCCCTTATTATTCTTTATATATTATAACATATTTATTAAAAGATGTCAATCAGTTTCTTCTGTTGGGTATCGTTCTGTAAAATATTTTACAACATCTGTTGCAAAAAGCCAAGAATCTTCTAAATCAATGGGAAATGCAGGGTCATAAGTAAAGAGAAACTCACCCATATCTCTAAATAATCCGTTTTCAACATAAACAATACAAGGCTGCTTTGTAAATTGAGTTATACTTTTTACTTGTAAAAGTTCAAACATTTTAGGTAAATATTTTAAATTAAAACTAAAATCCACAGTCCCCACCGCAGTTTTAAATTCTAATTGAAGGATTGCGCAAGAACCAGTATAAATAATGTCATATTGGCGAATTATTGCATTAAACACCCCTGTAATATTCATTAGTAATTCTCCTTTTGTTTAAAAATTATCTAACCCAAACAAGACGAGAGCTGGCTCTGGTTGCCGCTGTATACATAGCTCGCGTATGCTCTTCTTTGTCAAATGGGAATTTTTCTTCTAAAACTACTACATTATCCCATTCGCTACCTTGCGCCTTCCAATAAGTAATCGCATAAGCAAAATCAAATTCTTTAGGAACAATTTCTCCATATTTCTTTTTATAATTATTTAATTTGTACTCTAATTGCCAATCACAACATTTTACACCTTCAGTGAATAACTTATAATCCATTTCTAATCCAGAATATTTATCGTCCATGTCTGGAATAAGAAGCTCTCCAGAAATTATATCAAATTTTCTAATTGGAGTTCTGATTGCAGGAGGAATCTCTCTCCATGACACAAAACTATTGTGTAAAATGCCTATGGAACCATTTACAAGGGCGTCTCCCTGATTGACACTAGCTTCATCCCAATAGTTTCTAAGGCAAATGATTTTATCACCATCCACGGGTGCTCCGGACCGGCCTTCTAATGCTCGCATCTGATTATTAATCTCTTGCCGCTTCTTATTTGTAGCAACAAGAATTTGATCTCCCCATTGCAGTAGACCAGTATTCAAGTCAGAGTAGGGAAGCACTTTTACTTCTTTTCCTTCAAAATAAGTAATAGGTTCATGATTACGAATTTTCATTGTTAGCTGAATAATTTCGGATTCAGCCTCTTGTCGCATAATTTCAGTAAGAAAAATATGCGGGGAGTCTAACAAGTGGTTATCTTCGTTTTTTGCCACAGGTGGCAGTTGGAATGGATCCCCAAGACATATGACGTGCACAGGATGAGTAAACAGACGGTCAATAAGCTCTTTCGGAGCCATCGAGATCTCATCTACAACAATAAGGTTATATCCAAGAAATTGTTTTGGTTTCCTAAAAAATCCGCCAGTGCTTTTAGGTGTATATTCATATAACAGTTTGTGTAAGGTTTTTACATTTTTATTTCCTTTTTTACGTAATACTTCTGCGGCCTTGCCTGTATACGCACAATAACATACCAGATCTTCGTCAATACCAATAGCATCGATAATGAATCGCACGAGCGTTGTATTATGAGTAGGAATATATTGTTCTGTTAAATATAAATGGTCTTCATCTTCTATATAGATGCAAGTCATTTCGACTTCTCTCTGACAATCCTCTATATTTACAATCGGAATTTTTTGATAATTTTTTCTTTTATGATATTGTTTAGCCTCTTCTGCTAAACTTAATTTTCTTTTTAATTTAAAAAATTTATATTTTTCTTCATTAGGAATATTGATGTTTAAACTATAACAAACTCCATTAGTATATTTAGAAGATCGTGTATCCTGCATAATAGTAGAAGAGTAGCCCAAACTCCAAAGGATTTCTTGAAAACTGTTAATTAATTTTAAACTAGTTGTAGTAAAACGTAAATTATAACGCCTTTCGCAGGCGCTAATAGAACCGCCTGTATCCATCAATCCTTGAATTAAGGCAAGTCGTTGTTGTACGCTTCCCTTTTTATAACAATCTGGTATGTCTTTATCATATGCATTAACCATAATATAATCTTGGAATATATTAAAATAGTCTTCTGTTTTAGGTTTTTTTCGTATGGTAGTACGATATGAGTTATTCCCTCCAATCCATTCAGCTTGTTTAAAATTATTTTCGTCACTCCACTCAAAAGTCCAATTGTAGTTATTGCTAGAATTTTTTATAGGCGTGGCCCCAATTATTTCTCCAATATAATTAGGGATTTCATCAGTTTCAGAAGAAACTGTTAAGTATTTTTCTTTGCAACATCCATCTCCTAAAAAAACTCCTAACATATACGGATCAACAGGAAAGTCTTGCTCAGAATAAATTGCTGCCCCATTTGCAGGGATTGCATATTTAAAACCACTATTATTAGTTAAACCCTGTTCTAAGATTTCTTTTGTTGAAGAGGTGCATTTTTTATTAGATTGGGTATAATATGTCCACAAATGATCATCGGCACAGTATGAATATCTGCCATCTTTAAATGTTACTTTATAAAGTGGTTTTTTACCCTGAGGGAAAATATTTAAAACTTTAGTTGGGATTCCTTTTTGATTAAAAACTAAGTCTCCAACTTTTAAGCTGCCTATTTCAATATAGCCATTTGGCGTTGGTATTTTTGTGTTGTTTGGTTGAGCCTTCCCGCTTCCAGCATAGCCTGCAATCGTAGTGTACTTGCATCCTTGCCTGTATCTGGCTACCGCAATTTTAAGCCCTTCATTCTGATGAGCCGTCAACGTCATAGTTCATAATCCTTTCTAGTGTAATTTCTTCATTATATTTAATACGGATTAGTTTAATATTATTTTCAATACAATAATTATTTTTTAATTGATCTCTTAATTGAGCTTTTTGAAATTCTTCTTCTCCACCAAAAAAATCTGTAGATTGAAAGTGTTGAATACCATCATATTCAATTAAATGAGATAATACTCCATTTTTTTGAAAAATAGCAAAATCAAATTTTAGTGGATGAATATATATTAAATTTTTAAAAGTGTATTCTCGCTGAAAAAGAATATTATTATCTGTTAATAATTTTGCAATTTTTTCTTCTCCACAAGACTTAATACAACCACAGCTTTTTGTAGCTCCTTTTCTTAAAGATATTCCTCTAATTGTTTTAATTGCACCGCAATTATTACATTTACATTTCCAATGGCTGTCTTGTTCATGTCCCATATATTGCGGAGACGTGTCTCGTTCTAAAACCGTTAAAAATCCATATGTTTTTCCCGTTAGATCTATTAATGTTGTTTTTTTATTGTAACAGCAAGAACAATGTTTTTTCTAAGCTCTTAAAACATTACTAGCAATTAATTCAATATTTCCGCATTTAGTACATTGACATAAAAATGTATTACATCTGTCTTTTGCTTTTACATCTGATTTAGATAATATTAAAAATTCATTGGAAGAGGTCCCAATTAAAGGATCATTGCATTTACATATTGGATTTTTTCTTACCGCAGCACCTCTTAAAATTTTAATTTTATTACATTTAATACATTTACAATTCCAATAAGAAGCTGCGGTATTTTTATCATAATTACGAGATATTATTTGATAGTCTCCAAAAATATCTCCTTCATTAATTTTTATCATAAAAACATTCCTTTCTTGTTTTTTCGTTATTATATATAAAAATTAATGTTAAATAATTATATAAATTTGCCCTTCTTGCTGCTGCTTGTTTAACTGCATCAGTCTTATTTCCTCCATTTTTATTATTTCTATATATATTATAACAAATTTTATAAAAAAAATCAAGGAACAAAAAACTGGTTGAAAAAATTCCAAAACCAGTTTCCGTTCCTAAATGCGACCAATCCCGACCCGAGCAATCAAAAGAAATACTTAGATGAATCTATAATATTATAATCCTATAATATAAGTTGCGGAGAGATATTCCCACCCCACTCATTTTTACAACATTTACAAATAGCATCTAATTCAATAAATCCATTTGTTGTGAATCTTTCAATTTCTTCTTCTGTCGCTCCAAACTTAATAATACTTAAATTATGCGGTAATGTAAATTTAATTGTATCATTTTTCATAACTTGAAAATTGCTATTTGTAATTTTAAAATTCATTTTAATATAAGCTCTTTCAATATCTTGCCCCCAATAATCATTCATGTTGGCAATTTCTAATATTTTACTATTATTATTGTCATTTTCATTAAAACAATAGTCAACTCTATAAATAGGATCCGTTGGAATATTCTATAACTATTTGTCTATTCGATATAAAAATGCGGCAGTCTCTTCTGCGTCAATGCCCAAGCCAGCAGCGTTCTAATGCCCCTGCACATATACCGTTTCAGGGCACCGCTCAAGAATATGCTTAAAGCTATCAATTCCGGTTTTTGTATAACCACGCATTGATCCTTCATAGGTGTTATGATCAGTCAATGTTAAAATGCAACATGGCCTTTGATATTTTGCCATAAACTTATTCGCGATCAACCCACGGATTTCAGACGGTATCTGTCCTGGCCGCAAAAGAAATAATAGAATTTTATGATTTAACATATTATCTCTTGCAATCATTCCCTATAATAATTCAAGCCCCGCATCTTCCAAGCGAGTCTGTCTATTTTTAACATTTGTGACAGTCCTTATTGCCTGTATAACTAACTGCTATGTTTCACCAGGGCGGTGCCCGCGTTTATTAGAAGGAATTTGTTCAAAAGCCAAATGATTAATCATTGATTTAAGTAATAATTCTTTTTCCTATTGTGTCCCACTACGAGTAATTGCATTTACAAGAGGAACAATAAAAAATGCGGCGCCCATGGGTGTACAAGCAGAGTCCCAGCTAGTAGGCTGATAATCGGCTTTTGATAAAGGGAAACTGTTTTTATCAATCATATAATCAATAAAAGGATTTTTAATATTTTCTTTTTTAAATCCTTTTGTAATGAGGTAACGAGTTTCTGGAGAGTGTAGGCTTACCATATCTGCCACGAGACCAAGCGCTACAAGGTCTAAAAACTTATCAGCTCTTGATTCAGCAAACATGGTATCAATATATCGACAAAATTGCCAAGCGACTCCTACACCAGATAAATCTTTATTAGGATAATCGCATAATTGATTATTAATTACTACTGCGAATGGGCTAATAGAATCTGCTAAATGGTGGTCTAATACCAATGTTTCTGCTCCAAACTCTTTTAAAGTTTTATGGTGTTCTATATCGTTACTCGCGGAATCTGGACAAATTACAAGTTTATAATGTTTTTTATTTGTAATAATATAATCAATGCAATCATTTAATCCATGTTGTTTGCTATCATGGATATACCAATCCACATGATTTAATACCCATGTAGGAAAAAGTTCATATAAATAATTAATTAAGAGTGCAGCGGCTGTATATCCGTCAGTATCGCTGTCCACTATCACAATCGCATCTAGATTCTATGCTATTGTTTTAAATAGGATTGAAGCCCCTGCCCGCAACGTCTATTCGCCAAAAGCCAGTGGTGAATTAATATCTTCATCTGTTAGATTGATATAATGTAAAATATCTTTTTCAAGGATTCCGCGATTATAAAGAATTTGTTGAATTGTGGAAAAATTTTTATTTGGCTAATTAATTAATTGGTATCTCATTTATTCATCCTTTTTATAACATTTCTATAATAGTATAACAAAAAAAAGAAGAGTTGTCAAACTAACTCTTCTTTATTCTATTGTCACTCTATTTGAAAATAGTTTTAAAAAAATATCTTTTCCTTTGTCGATAGGGGAGTCCTTATATTCCAACAAATTTTCTTTGTCAAAAACAAAGCTTATTAAAACATAGCTACCATATTTATTGTATATAGATTTTAATTTTGTTGTCCATTCTTTCCATTCTCTATCTCCTATCTCTTGAAACTGTTTATCAAAAGCAATTACAATTTCTTTAACACCAAGAGAATAAAGCAATAGAAATTGTGCATTAATTAAATTACTTCCACAACAGGCCACGCTAATATCGGACTCTTGCCCAAAATATGAAGCATGCTTAAGGCAGCTCTTCTACCCCTCATATATAATTGCTATTTGCATTTTTTTAATATTTTCTTTACTCCAATTTAAATTATAAAGAGCAAAAGATAAAGCATGATTATACATTTTTCCTGCCAGGGTTGCGGGGCGATATTTCCCATAAACCTCATTTTCTTTAATCAATGTGCGCTCTCTTATTCCTATAAGTTTTCCATTAATATCATAATGAGGAATTATTATGCTTTCATTTACAGGATCATAATGAATATTTTTATCACAAATTATTGAATAAGAAATTCCTTCTTGTTCCCACGGAATAATGTGCGGCTGCGGTAAATAAGTCAAAATCTGATCATTGTAATATTTTAATTCTGCTTTTGGGGTATATTTTTTATCTTTGTTTTTATTAAAAGTATTAATAATTTGCCAATCTTTATTAATTTCTATTTCTTCTTCTGTGCCAAGACCATCTATTGTATATCCAAAATATCTTGCAACAAATGTAATTGCTTTCGATAAAGAAAAATTTTCTATTCCATTACTATTATGAATCCTTAGAATTAAATCATAAATATCAAAGGAGGCATCCCCGCATCCTGTATAACAATGAAATAAATGTGTGTTATTATAATAATAAAGTTTATGACTTGCATTGGTTAAATCATGATTATGACAAATTGTTTTTGCAACAAAATAATCATTTTGCATTATAGGCTCACCGCCAAGCTCATTAACCAAATCAAATACTTCTTCAATAGAAAGAGATTCTTTTAGTGAGTCTTTATCATAAATCATTATAAATCCTTATTAATAAATTTCTAAATTAATTTTTAAACCGCTTGTTAAAGTTTTAATCATTTGTAAGATGTCATTATTATCAAAAATAATAAAACGTTCATCTTCACTATATTCTTCAATGTTCCAGTCCCAATCAAATACCTCTCCATGGTAAGGAACAACATCAGTTGCTCCAAAATCTCCGTCTGTAACCATGATATCACTTATCATAATATCTGGTTTATATTCTGTAAAAACAAGTCCTCCATCGGGATAATCTTCCATTAATATTTTTAATTCTTTGGTGGTTACAATTTTCATATTACCTCCTTAAAATGCACTAACTTCAATACGCGGTTTTACTTTAATTTTAAAATCTTGAATATCAACTAATTCATAATTATAAGTAGTTACAAAGATTGGATCAATTCTACAAATTCCTCTATTGGCTTTACACCATAATAGAATATCTTTATATCTTCCTCTTCTATTTTTGTAAATAGAAATTTTTATATCAGGCATTCCAATGCCCATTTCTTCTATAATTGAATTTAATGCTTCTTTGTCTTCATTTGTAATAGGCAACATAACCGCCCCCATGTCAATTTTGTCTCCTAGACTCTTCGCCATGTTTTTCTTATATTTCTATAAGCACTGACTATATTTTAATATTCATTAATAAATGAATATAATATCTCTTTCCTCTTTTAACTAACTTCGTTTCCTAAAATTAGAGTGCGTATCAATAGCACCAGTACTCCCCAGCATTTCAACCTAAGGGATAGTCGATAGCCCGCATCAGTTTTTATTTTTTTGGCTTTTTATTTATATAAAAACTGATATGAGACGGGATTGCCTTCAGCTTGACCCGGTCAGGTTTCCCCGTTAGCTACTTTAAGTAACCCCTGTCGATAAACAGGTTAAGATATTTTAAGGCACTTACTCTGCACCTCTTAATAAGTTCTGATCATACACATGAGCTGTGGTATAATCTGCATTAAGCTGAGTGCTAGACATAATAAATACTCCATATTGTGTACATAAGTCCTTTAATCTTACCCCAAGCATAAACAATACATTGTCTTCGCGGAGTCCTTTAATACCAGCTTTAGAACTTATTTCTGTTAATATTTTCATACTTGAATGTATATAGTCATGAAAAACATATTTTACATTATATTGCCTAATTCCATATCTAATTGCGTTTTCTATATCTTGTAAAGAAAAATCAGGTAATTTTTTAATATATAAAGGGCTATTAGATAGGATATTTGCGGCGGTGACTACTCTCTCCCACTCACCTTCCGCATAGGCGTTTTCAAGTAGATGATCTTCATTTACCCCAGACAAAAAAGCAATCATCATAGTTTGAATTTCGCTTTCATCTTGCTCTGTTGTAATATATTGAACTGGTTCTTTAGTTCCATTATCTTCCCATTCGTTGGTCTCAAGGTTATAAATTTTGTCGCATGCAATATAGCATGCATCCGCAATCATAGCACGAGTATTGTGAGTGACAATATAATCATTCATTAAGAAAAGATGTTCTTCATTATCAACATAAAAACAAGTCATTTCTTCTGAATAATTTAATTTTTCAATCTTTATAATAGGATTAAAAAGATTTAACTCTTTTCTTTTTCCATTATTATACCAAGATTCAATTAAATTATGTTTTCTTTTAAGTTTAAACAATTTAAGTTTATCTTCTGGCGTCCCCGCGATTTCAATTTTATATAAAGGTAAGGAATCTTTATGATTATCTTCTAACCAAGTTGCTTTAAAACCTAAACTTAAACTTAATTCAATTACATCATCACGAAGTTGTGAGCTTACAGTGTAGTAAGAAATCCTTCCTTTCTCTTTGTCTATTGAACCATCAGTATCTAATAGCCCATTTAATAAATCTAATCTTTGTTCAATAGACCCTTCAAGATATTCTCTTGGAATAAATTTTGTTTCAGATTTAGCTTGCCACAAAGCAGGGAAATCTTTTAATGCTTCTTCTACCCAAACATTAGTATGAGTAATGTTATTAGGATCTTCAAACACCCATGTGTAATTATACTTAGAACATTTTTTATAATTCCAATTCATTTCTGTGGCAATGGCGGATGGTAACTCATTGTTTTCACTACTAAATTGCAATCCTTTATTAGTGCTATCGTACCTAAAGCTACCATCACCCAGCAATAATCCAAAAGTATAAGGCTGTAAATAATATTGTTTTAAAGGATATTCAACTGCTTTTTGCATTGGAATTAAAATTTTATATCCATACCCTTTTTGATATAACTCTAATTTACTAATTTCTTTTAAGGTTTTAGTATAAAATTTTCTATTTAATTTTTGCTCTTTTCTTTGTCCTTCTGTACAATAACTCCAAAGATGTTCTTCACAACATTTTGCTTTTCTTCCATCTTTAAAAGTAATTTCCCACACTTCTTTTAGACCTTGGGGATAAATGGCTTTTACTAATGTTGGTTTCCCAAAGGCATCAAACAAATAATCCCCTGGCTTGATTTCTTTCACCGCTTTTAACCCAAATGGAGTAGGAATTAATGTTGAATTAGGTAAAGCCTTTCCTATCCCAGTTGGGGCAGACCTAAGATAGAATTTACCTAGCCTTGCGCCACGATGAATTGCATTGACAAATTTTCCATATAATGGATATCCTATTTCTGGTTCGGTCTTGAGTCTCTCTAATAGTTCGAGAGCACCCTCTCCCGCTTGCACCAAATCATCATCTAAATTATCTACATATTTTAATTTAATTTGTTCGATTTTATTGTCTATTGTATTAGCAATAGACTCTAATGAAGTATTATCAAACCAACTTTCTTGCGTTTCTTTTTTCTTTATATCAAAAATATTATCAGGATCATATAACCATGATAAATCTAAACCGACGCTATTATACATTCTAAACAGCGTCATTTTTTTCATTCTATTGTAATAATAATCGAACGCCGCAACTTGGCACATTTCTTTAAGATTTTCTAAATATTCAGACCCTTTATTTGTTTTATATATTGCATACTTTTGTGGGCGCTGTTCTAAATATTTTTCAATGTCATCTATTGTATATTGTTTTGCTCCAAGTTGATACAAGTTATATAATGTACCAAACACAATCTTGTGGAATTCTTGTGCAAAATCTTGTTCATTAAAATGATATTGTTCATTATCTAAAATTGAAGGATTTAGATAAATGTCCCCTATAACCTGCATACAGGCTTGGGTGTCATAATATTTTAAACTCATTACTAATCTCCTTCAAACCATAATTTTGGCATTTTTGCTGTTGTTTTTGGGGAAGAAATTATAAATTCTTTTGTGTTAATTTGATTTAAATAATTGATTAAGTTTTTTTCTTTATTTGCATTATTGGCTTTATATAAATTGTAATAATGATTTAAAGCATCATTATAAACATATGGAATAATCCCAATAGTTCCATTGCTTTTTTCTATTGGATTACCTTCTGTTTCATAAAACCACTGTAAAGATTTTAACATTCCACTATATGTATAGTTATTTTCTTTAATGTATTTTTCTGCTAATTTTTTAGTAAGAAGATAATTATATTGGTCTTTAAACAATCCTTTAGTATAGGCATAAAACGCTTCCATGTCTCGTTCTTCTTGGGTCATGTTTTTCTCATGTTCCTCCCAGCAAGACGTATGAGCATATCGTCGCGCATTAACTTGTGTAGTGGGGACTGCATTTCGATCAAATGTTTCTCCACAATATAAACATTTTACATATGCTTTTGCCAATTTGTTCACTCCTTATTTTCTCCTAATATATTATAACAAAAAAATAAAGAAAAGTCAAATAAATGACTTTTCTTTATCTTATTTATTTTATTCTTCTACTGTCGGGGCTTCTTTTGAAAGAGCGAGTAGATCATCATAAATCAAAGATAATGCTTCTACTTGTTCTCTTGAACACTGACTCATTTTCTGGCCACGTCCAAGATATTTATCTGTAATTTGAGAGATACGAGGACTATACCATTCTGTAAATACTTTTTCAGAATTATTAGCAATCATTTCTTTAATAAGATTTTGAGAATTATTCATTAATTCATCAAAATTAAGTTCTGCTGTTGTATCTTTATAAGCATTTACTCTCTGTTCGGTGAAATACTGCTTGCCGTCTTCTTCTGCCTGCTTGTCGATAGCTTTTGCGATTGCATCTACCAAATTGTCGTATGTGAAGTCGATATAATCCGGGGTGTACTTGAACCTAGCGTTTTCTCTTTATTTTCATAAAGAACTGACTATATCTTTATCCAAATTAAAGATTTTTTGGATACTTTCTATTTCGGGCTTGGACTTTCACCTTGCTAATGCCCTACTCCCAACTGGGATAGTCGATACACACACTCTTTTTAACAAGAGCTTTGCACGGTATTGCCATATCTTTATATTTTATTATAAAGACTTAGGTTCCCTTATTCATAATAATATTACTATTTTCTGAACCGTTAGCCTATTATTGTAATAATAGACACCTTATGTACTTATAAGTTAAGAAAGTTTGCTAAAAGAATCTCTTCTTTTAGGGGCCTTTGCTTTTAACTATACAAATCGATCAAATTTTCTTTTCATTGGCTTATTAAAATTATCTTTATACAAATCCTCAAATAATTGACAAACTCTATAATTACCAATTACTCGCAAATCATAAGTTTGTTCACATCGGTGGGCTAAGGTTAAATAATATTTATTGTCATAAATATATAAAAATTGTAAACAATATTCTAAAATATCTTTTGTTCCAACTAGTCTAAAAGCATAAGCATCTTGATTGTTTGAAACTGTATGAGTAATCGAACCGTCTCCATCAAATAAACCAAGTACAAACGCCTTTCCATATTTTGGATCTATATTTGGAGCTTTAAGCTCATAAGATTTATTATAACCAACGCCTTTGTCAATTAAAGCATTTTGCATATGTTTACTGTTAATACATGCCTAACAGACTGAGCTATTTGTAGATTGAAAAATAGGGCGATTTGAACCAACGAATTGATTAAATTGTTCTAATAAATATTTATCGTTGGCATGTAAACTTAAACGAATTAAAGATGAATTTTTGTTAAGACTTCCATCTGAAGCCAATAAACCTAAATAATATGCTTTTTCTAAACTATCAATATTATCAAAAATCGTCTCGTTTATTGTATACTTTCTAATGCCTCCAAACGCCCTATCTGTAATCCCTAAATCGTTTAATTTTTTAGATATTGTTTGTTTTCTTATCCCCGTTTCTTTAGAAATTTTACTTATATTTAAATGATTTGTAATAATATAATTAATAAGCTCTTCTGTCCAAAGAATATGACCACTTGCATTTCTTTGTATTTCCATGAAAAAATTACCTTCTTTGATTTATTTAAGCGTTTTTATTTGACCCAGCTTCGTATCTAGAAGTTTCTCTCATAAAGAGCTTGGTTACAGACTTTTCAACTCCATCCACTTCTGTTGTAACTGCTCTTGTATAACCAATAATATCGCTCATTCTTGCACAAATATTATTAGCTCTCTTGTCTAATGTAGGAACAATTTTATTAAATTGATTGCCGCTTTCATCAGTAAAAACCTTATCTGTTGAGTGAGAAATAATTACAAGACCATAATCCATTTGGACGATTGAGCGCAATGCAGTATCGAACTCTTTCTCAACCATCCCGTACCCCCGACCAAACGGAATATCCGTGATAGCATCCACTCCAAATCCGCCGTCTGAGCGCGGAGCGTTGTCACAAATATATTTCGTACAATAGTCATAGAATAAATCAGCCGTATCAAGAACTACAGTTTCGAACATTTCTTTTGCTTTTTCCTCTTTAAGCTGTCTTAAAACTTTTTTAAACTCTGCCCATGTGTTGATGGGCTGCGCCATAACTCCAGCAAGTGCATTATAGCCTTTTTCTGCTGCTAAAAGGAGTGCTTTAGGAAATTTTGAAGCGATTGTGGTCTTGCCCGTCTTCCACCCGCCGTATAGGAACACACTATATCCACGTAAGTCACGACTAACCTGATGGGGTTGAATCCCAAAAATATCAATATTTGCCATATTATTTATTGTATTTTAATGTGTAATATTACACATTAAAATACAAATCCTCCTTCCGGAACTCCAGAAGCAGCTTTCTTAGTTGCGGCGGGGGCAGGTGTGGTATTGTTCTTACGCTCACTCGCTCTTTTTTCAACTTCTGCAAGCATCACTTCACGCTCCTGACTCATCTTAAGAACATCTTCAGCAGTAAGGACTTCTTCATCGCCAAAGTCATAAGGAATCTTAAGAGCTCCAGTAATTGTATATTCCTTACTCTTTCTTTCAAACGTCTGAACTGCAGCCTCGCCAAATGCAGACTCTTCTTTTCTTTCAATCTTAATGGTCATGCAATTAAGTCTGCCCCAGACTCTGGTAAACACAGGAGAAGATGCGGTAGGTTCAAGACTTTCAAAATGCTGCATGCCGCCCTTATCTCTAACAACAAAAGTAGCAGGAATCAATTTCGGCGGATTGCCATATCCAAAAATACATCCACTAACACTTACATAAGGTTCTGTGATATTCTTTTCGGGGTTTACTTCTACGGGAGTTACTTTAGTAATAAGCATGTCAGTATTAAAAGAAGTTCGCTTTTCAATCTCTTCTTCTGTAAAAGCGCTAATCAGAGAACAGAAACCGCCTTCATTTCTAAGTGCGGCGACCCTTGCTCCGTCTCCAGCAATGAAGTCATTTACATTAATAGCTCCACCTTCACACCGCACCTTATATGCGTTATCCTTACCAGCGTTTACCCATCTTCTTTCAGGATTGTCAATAATTCTCTTAAGCGTAGTATAGGTATTATTAGGGGTCCCCTTCTTCGTAGTTTCTGTTACATAGGCATAGTGCATTGTAACAACATTCAGTCCAGCTTCATCTACAACAATCTCAAGATCCCCCGCAATATACTTTGTACCGGGGTTCTTAGAATTTTCACCGGAAACTCTTTCTGTCAGTTCATTAAAACCACTTCCGACTCCATAAACATATCCTTCAATAATAAGACGATTAATAAAACTTGCATTAGCTTTCATTCTTTATTTTCTCCTTAATCTTTAATTCTATAATATTATACTAAAAAATTTAATAAAAATCAAATTACATTTTTTATATTAAAATTGTACATTTTCATCATCGAAGATAAAATATTGAGCATAGGGTAGCGTTCTAGCAAAAGCGATGAAGTTTTCTTTACTAGGATCATCTTTGCCAGACCATTCATTTAATTTATGATTGCGGCGTTGCAGACACATAGAGCGAATGACCTCATAATTTGCTGTCCAAGTTCTAGTTTGAAGCCAGCCAGAAGGCAGCCACCGCACAAGTTCTTTCCAATATCTCTTATCCTGTGTTTCAATATATTTCTTACGAAGAAACTCAAGTTGTTCAATCAATAGATCAGAAAGCATTCCTGTTGTATTTCCCTGATAGTATTCAAGATCAGGATTAAAATCATCGGTTTCAAAACAATCTAGTGTAATTTCTGTGCTGGCTAGTTTGTGCATTGTTGACGTACTATTGGCTGTTGTGCCAATGCGATAGGTATCTGCCTCTTTCCCATTTGTGGACTATCTTTTACTCTTATATAAGAGGATGCCATTTCGGTTTTCATAGGCTTCGTTTCCTAAAACCTAGGTACGTATCAATAGTACCCCTACTCCCCCGCCCATAAGGCATAGGGGATAGTCTCTACGGGTTCTTTTTATAAATTATATTAAATCTAAAATTGTAAAATCTTGGTCATATTTTATAATTTTTAATGGAATACAATGTTCTTTACAATATTCTTTTTTTCTTTTATCATTTTCAATTAATTTTTCCCATTCTTCACCCCATTTTCCTTGAGGCTTTTCATAGTGTTGTAAACCATTATATTCTATAAGACAATCTAACTGATTATTTAAAAAGATAGCAAAATCAAATCTTAATCTACCTCCGCCTACCCCGACTAAATCAGGGAAGGTATATTGAGTTGAAAAAGTGCATCCTTCATCAATTAACATTTTTGTAATTTTTTGTTCACCTTTAGAATGTTGACAGCCACAAGATTGAATTCCAGTAGAACGAATATTACTACCTTTTGTAGTAAAAATATTTCCACAATGTTTGCATAAACATTTCCAATAAGCAATTCCTTGAGATGATGAGCCATCTCGTTCTAAAACTTTGAAATTATCATCTTCATAGCCTATCATGTTTATAACATTATTTGCTGCTTTTTCTTTGACTAAACATCCACAAGATTGAGTATGATTACTATTTAAATTTCTTGTGTCTACATCACATTCATTTCCGCAGTCGCATTTACAATGCCATTTACCACCTTTTATATAATATAACGGAGTTAATTTTCCAAATTTTTTACCAGTTAAATCAACTCTTGGTTTTGATTGTCTTACTTGTTTTTCTTTCATAGTAATAATCCTCCTATTTGTTTCTAATATATATAAAAAATAGAGGATACAAATAATTTGATTTTGACCAAAAATTTTAATAATTTATAAAAGTTTCCCACGGGATTCCAATGGGTGGTTCCCCGTTAGCCACTAAATATTAGTGACCCCTACCGATAAGTAGGAAAAG
>Ga0326512_10001969_pt1 | contig 15416 bp, 16 predicted proteins | sample 1_2617_0518_D_FD_203652 | JGI IMG/M metagenome (GOLD analysis project Ga0326512, IMG submission 203652) | Bovine rumen microbial communities from UC Davis, California, United States - 1_2617_0518 | ecosystem: Host-associated > Mammals > Digestive system > Stomach > Rumen | place: USA... | reverse complement strand
CCGTCCAGGACTACATCAAGCGCAAGGGAAAGAAGGACCCCCTGGGCGGAAAACACGTTTAACACCGATAAAAGCCCCGATAACACCGGGGCGCACCGATACGAAATGGCAAACAAAAACCCCAATACAAGCGGACTAAAACCCCGCTGGCAGCCAGGACAAAGCGGCAACCCAAGCGGACGCCCCCGGAAGATAACGAAGGCGCTGCGGTCCCTTTTTGGGGACCAGGCCCGGCGCTACTACAATTTGACGGAAGCAGAGCTGGACGAATGGGACGGGCTTTTAATAAGCCTAACAACGGACCAGCTGCGGGCTATTATTCAGCTTGACAGCGCCCCGGCATACCCGAAGGCGCAAGCCGTAGCAATTCTTACAGATATGAAGAACGGGCGCACCTCAACCGTGGAGCGCCTGGCCGACCGCCTTTTTAACAGGAGTAAGCCGCGCCGCGTTGAGGTCACCGGCAAGGACGGGTCCGACCTTATAGCGCCCCGGATCCTGACCAAAGAGGAAGCCGCCGCCTTCATAGAGAAGTTAAACGAAGACTATTAACAGACACCACCGGCCCGGGGATATATAAATATATTTTTCTATAAAAACCCGGCCGGGCAAAACCCACACACACCATGAGCAAAGAGAAAAAGGCCGCGCCCGCCGAAACGGCGCAACAGACCGCCCCGGCGGCAGAACAGGAACAGATCCAGCAGGCAGCCCAGGAGGGAGCCCCGGAAAAAACCCAGGAAGAAACCCAGGAAGGAGCCCAGGAGGGAGCCCAGGAAGGAGCCCAGGAAGCAGCGCCCGGAGCCGAACCGGCGGCCAAAAAGAAGCAGGCCCCGCTGGCGGCCAGATTGCAGGCAGCCCAGGAGCGAGCCGCGGACGCATTAAACGAGCTTTGCAGCCTTATGCGTAACGAGGTCGGCCGCCCTATTTTATTCCCGGTTCAGGTCCTGCAGGTGTTCAAATTCGTAGACGACCCGGCCGCCCCCTTCCAGCCCGCCCAGATTGAGCTGGAGCGCGAGCCCTTCCAGCCGCAGCCCATAGCCGGCGTCGTTCCCCATGAGGTAAAGGGCCCCCAGCAGATCAGCACGGACCACAGCCTGCGCACAAGAAAGGCGCTAAACATACAGGCCCCCGGCGCAAAATAGGGCGCGAGTCCTACCTGGGGCACACAAGCAAAGCGCAATCCCTTGAAAAATAGGCTTTTGCGATTTTGCGGTCGGTAATTTGCCCGAATCCTGCCCGACAGGACACGCCAGGAAGCCAAAAAACGGCATTTTTCAAAGGTTAAAGAGCATAGAAGCATGGACCAGATAACAATAATACACCCAGACGGAACGACCCTGCCGCTTATGCGGCGGTCCGCCGTTTCCGCCGTAACCAACGCGAAGCAAAAGAAAGCTTTTGCAGGGGCGGACACAATAAGCATGACCGTAGAGAGCGCCCTGCCCCTTGACTTCCAGCTGGGGGACAAAATAGTCGCTTTCAGCGGGGAAACGTACACGCTTAACCAGGCCCCGAAGATACGAAAAGAGGGCCCCCGGGTTTACGAATATTCGCTGACCTTTGAGGGCCGGCAATACGAACTAATAGACACCTTATGGCTCCTGCCCGAGGGCTTGATGCGCGACAGCTTTACGGGGACCCTTGCACAATTCGCCGCTATTCTTATCAGCAACGGAAACCGGCGACGCCCGGGCCGCTGGATCCTGGGCGACGTACCAGCCGAAACGGAGTATAAAACGCTTACTTATTCAGGAAAAAACTGCCTGGAGGTATTGTGGGACCTTTGCAGCCAATACGGGACCGAAACGGAGATCGTAGAGGACACCCAGGCGGGGACGCTTATTTTACACTTTCACACGGTCGGCCAGGTATTCCCGTATACGTTCCAATACGGGCGGGGAAAAGGCCTGTATGATCTTGAAAGGCAGAATGTAAGCGGGGCCAACGTAATAACGCGCCTATACGTTTACGGCGCAGAAAAGAACATGCCGAAGGGCTACCGATATAACCGGCTATGCCTTCCCGGGAAGCTAAAGAACGAGAGCTACATCGAGGACGCCGCAGCAATACAAAGGTACGGGCTCAGGGAAGGCCGCAAGGAATATAAAGACATATTCCCGCAACGTTACGGATCAGTAACAGCCCTGGGGGCCGACGTTTTGAGCTTTGCAGACAATACGATGGACTTCGACCTCAACGAGCGGGACCAGGAAGGAAACACCAAGTGGCTCCGGGAGGGCGTCCCGGCAAAGCTTCAATTCACGACGGGCCAGCTGGCCGGCTATTCGTTTGAGGTTCAAAGCTACAACCACACAACGAAAACCATCAGAATAAAGGCGTACCAGGACGAAAGCGGCTACAAATTCCCAGACGCAGCAAGCGCCGCCCGGCAATTCGCCGTCGGGGACAGGTATTTTTTTACAGAAATAGAGCTGCCCCAGAGCTACGTGGACGCGGCCGAAAGCGCCCTGCAGACGGCCGGCGCGGCGGACTACGAAAAGACGAAAGCCCCGCAAGTAAGCTATAATTTAAGCCTTGATAAATTCGTATTGAAGCAGGCATCGGGGGCCGGTACAGAAGCCGCCCTTTTCCAGCCCGGCGACTATTTGCAAGTTAAAGACGATGACCTGGGGCTGGAGCGCAGCATCCGAGTAAAAGAGCTTGAGCGCAATTTATTAGACCCCTACGAATATAGCGTTACTCTTGCCGATACAATACAAGCAAACACCATTGTGCGCGCCGTTCAAGACGTTCAAGAAATAAAGAACATCATCGAAACGAACCAGCTAAACGACCCGCAGAAGGCCCGCCGAAATTGGCGCGCCACGCAGGACGTCCTCTCCGCCGTATTCGACCCGGACGGCCACTATTACAGCGAGAAAATACGCCCGCTTTCCATTGAGACGACGATGCTGGCCGCCGGGGCAAAAAGCCAGCAGTTCACGCTGGCCGGCATAACCTTTGAACCGAACTACAACGGAGACCCGAACGCGATCGCGGCGGCGGGCGGCGTTTTGGTACACTTTACGATAGAAGAAAACGTGAGGTCCTGGGCCCTTGCAGCGCTTTCCGTTTCAGGCTTGACACCGGCAACAATTTATTACGTTTATGCCCGCTGCAGCAAAGCAGGATCCGCCGGAAATATTGTAATAGACGCCACGCAGAGACAGGCGGACGGGGACCCGACGTATTATTATTTTCTTATTGGCACGCTTTCCAGCGTCATAACAGACGACGGCGGAGCCAGACCGGCCCGGGTCCTTTCACTTACTTATGGCAGCAGCACAATAAACGGCCGCTTTATTAAGACCGGCCGAATAGAGAGCAGCGGCGGCGGGGCCGCATACTTTGACCTGGATAACGGGGAGATCGGCGGAAATATTAAGTTTACAGCCAGCGACGGGACCACGAAAAGCGTCGCGGATCTTGACGACGTAAGCCAGGAAACAAAGGACTATATAGACAACACCCTGCCCGGCATTATTTCCGATATTCAGGCACAGCTGGACGGCCAGATAGAACAATTTTTTGAGACCTACGACCCGACAACCAGCAACCTGCCCGCAAGCGGGTGGAGCGCCCAGGAAAAAGAGAACCACCTGGGGGACCTTTTCTATAATACCAGCAGCGGCAAAGTATTCCGCTGGGTAAAGGAAAACGGGGCCTATAAGTGGCAGGAACTTAGCGACGCAGAGGTCGCCCAGGCCTTGCAGCTTGCAAACGACGCCCTGGCCCTTGCACGCGAAAAGCGGCGTATTTTTGTAACGACACCAACAACCCCTTACGAGGTCGGCGACCTTTGGGTCCAGGGACCCACCGGCGGCATCATGCGATGCAAAACGACCCGCTTAACAGGCAATTACAGCGCGGCCGATTGGGAGCCCGCCAGCGACTACACAGACGACACCGCCCTGCAGAACTTTATAACGGGGCAATTTGCGACCGTTACGGCGGAACTTTCGGAGCAGATAGACGGCAAAATAGAAACCTGGTTTACAGACAGCGACCCGGCAACCGCCTGGACCACAGCAGCGCAAAAGGCGAAGCACGTCGGGGATATGTGGTACAGCGCCACAGCGAAGCAGCTAAAGCGCTACAACGTAAGCGGGAGTACATACAGCTGGCAGCGCATAGAGGACACAACCGCCCTGGCCGCCTACGAAAACGCAAGCAAGGCCCAGGACACCGCGGACGGGAAACGCCGGGTCTTTGTAGCGACACCGGCCCCGCCCTACGATCCGGGGGACCTTTGGCTGCGCACCCTTGACGGCTTGAAGCTTATTTATAGATGCACCACCGCCCGGGCGGAAGGTTCTTTTATAGAAAGCGATTGGGAAGAAGCCGTTTCCTACGACAACACAAAGACCGTGATAGACGGCGGCCTGGTTACTTCCGGGACTATTCAGCTGGCCGGGGACGATACCGCCATAAAGGCCGGCATCACCGGCGAAGGGACGGCGGACACTTCCGTCAGGATCTGGGCCGGAGCAACCCGGGCAAACAGAGGGGCCGCCCCCTTCCGGGTCTTGCAGAACGGCAAGATGTACGCAACAAACGCAGAGATAAGCGGCACGATACACGCCAGCGCCGGCGATATTATAGACGTAGTTACGAAGCGCCTGCGTAACCCCTTCCGGGAAGTAATATCCAGCTTTGACGCAATAGACGACGACACGGTCCACAGCGGCACATTAAACAGCCACCTGGTGGGAACACTTGACTGGACCACAAAGAGCAGCGGCCGCCGTATGGTCTTAGCGGGAAGTTTCAGTATAAACGCGCCCGCCGGTAAATACTTCTACGAAAACGGCCGGCTCTTCCAAAGCTTGCAGACTTCAAAGGAAATAACCGAAATTTTAGGCTGGGGAACCGAAAACACATTTTACGGCTGGATCATAATGAACCGCCAGCTTTGGCGCACTACTTTCAGCTTTGGCCGTACCTTAACGCCCCTGGCTTTTGGCCGCGTAAGCGGGTATTCCAGCGGGGCCAGCTTTGCGCTAAAAAAGGTATTCGACGGCAGCACGATAACCTGCGGGCGGACCGGGACAGGGAATTATTATATACACGTTCCCCGGGCCTGGTTTGTAAACGCATCCTATATTTTGCCCGTTCTTGTAGGATACGGCCCCGTCGAGGGAAGCAGCGACGCCTGGACAAAGGCCACGTTATTAGGCATTGAGGAAAGCACGTACATCGTAGGGGAAACCAGCCGCCAGAGCTACAAAATAAAAATCGGCATTTCCGACGACGCCAGCGCGAACGATGGAAGCTTTTATTTCCTACTTTACAACATGGCCCAGTGGGACGACTAAACACGCGAGAAAGGCAACCCGGCGACCCCGTAGAAGTTACGGGGCCACCGCGGGGAGCCAGGGGCCACGCCTTCCAGATCTGCAGCAAAGGGCCGGGCAAAGCCAGCACGAAGGGAAGGAGCATCCAGGCCGCCCAGGCCGCGGCCAAAAGGAAGCAGCAGGCAGCGAAAACCCCCGGATCCGCGGGGCCAGTCGGGCAAAAACCGGGCAAAACGGCTCCAGGGCAGGAAAAAGGCGCTTATTATCAGCGCAATAGAAACGAGAAAAGACCCCTTATGGGAGTCGAACCCAGCGGGGCGCAGAGGAAAAAGCGCGCCTTTTGCGCCCCCGGGTTCTTTCTATTATTCAGGGGAAAGCCCAGAGCAGCCCAGGAGCCCGCGCCAGAAGGGCGGAAAAGGGGCCGTATTTCGCACGATAACGCGCCGGTGGACCAATCCCCCACCCAGAAGGAGAAAGCGCAACGTGGGCGAAATTCGCAGAAAATAAGGGGACGCCAGGCGACGGGGCACAGGGACAAAAAAGAGCTGCCCCGGCCCATTACTTCCGGGGCAGCAAAAGAGCTGGCCATTAAACAGCTAACACCCAGTCCGGGGAGGCCCAAAAGCCCCTCGTCGGGTATTGGGTTTAATATGCCCCCCGGGCGTACCCGGGAGCAACGGCAAAGTTAAAAAAAATGCGAAAAAAAGTAAAATTTTTTTCTTGCAGAGTGTCAGCGTTTTACGCGAAAAAGGCGTATTACACTAATACGCTAACTAACTGATAGTCAATTTATTAGCTTGCATAATTGAAAACTTTTGTTTACCTTTGCAATAGAAACAAAAACCAAAAACGAAATGGCACACACAGACACACGCACACAGCGCCCCGCACCCGTAGCAATCGCAGACGCCGAATGGCTTAAAGTTATCAATCAGCAGGCAGCCAGCATCACGCGCAAAAACAAGCAATTAGCCAGACTTAAAAAGCTGCTGGCAGAAGCCCGCGCCCTAAACGGCGGAGCCAGCCAGGACCCGGCCGGCACTTTTGTGCCGATTGGCCCGGCATTTTTGAGCTAAACAAACCCTTAAAATAAGCACATACAATGGACCTTAAGACAGAACAAAACAAGCCCACCGCAAGCGACGTAATAGACGCCTTGCAGATGAGCGACAGCCAGCGCAAGTGGCTGGAATTCCGGGAGCGTATACACGACCTTAACGCGGAGATCCAGGAACAGGCCGCCCGGGACTTTGCCGGCGCGGACCTGGGCGAGATTGACGCCGCCGTGGAGACCATAAGCCGCAACCTTTGGGACCTTTTCGGGGACGCCTTACAGGAGGACATCCAGAAGGCCCGGGAAGCTTTGACCTCCTTTGTTACCCGATAGAGCCAGCCACCAAAGCAGAAGCCAGATGGAAACGAAAAAGTTTCTTGTTTCTTGCAGTATTGCTGGCCCGCTGCCCCGCTTTATTGAAGCGGAGACCCCGCAGGAAGCTATCAGCAACTACCTGGGGCTATTACGCCAGATCAGCGCCGAAGTAAAGGCCTACGACGAAAACGACGCCGAGAATTACGCCGCAAAGCGCACCCGGCTCCGTCTCCAGCAGGAAAAGGAGGGCTAACACGATGGCAGCCCAGGAACACCCCCGCGCCCTTGCAGAGCTTGACCGCCTGCTGGACGACTTCGACGCCCCCACGATAGCCGGCTATTTGCGGGACCTTTGGCGGTCTCACTTGCTTAATAGTGACGGCTACAACCCCGCGGACCTTTGCGGAATATTTGACATGATCGAGGGAATAAACCGGGTCGCCAAAGCCCGGGAAACCGAGAGAGAGACCCCCGCGCCGTAACGGGACACCCCGGAGCTGCAGAGCTTAGACCCGGCGCAGAATTGAACCAATAACCCCAAAAAAACACAGCAAAATGGCAAACTTTAGCATCCCCAAAGTAACGGTCCCCAAGCTTACAGGAGCGACCGCAAAAAAGAACCTTTCCAACCTTAAGAACATCAAGCGACAGGCGGAGCAGGTAGAGCGAAAAATGAACAAATAAAGCAAGCGCCGGCGGCGCTGCACAGATTGACAACCCGCCGGCGCGCTTTACGCCCCGCACAAAAACGGGCTATTTCGGGACCTATTCAGGACACCGCGCAGCCCGGCCGACCTTTCCAGCCTGCAGGCACTTTGCGGGCTGCATGACCCGCTGGAAGGAATAGCAGCCGCCAGGGAGAGAGACAGACCCGGGCGCAGCGTCGTGGCATCGTAGCCAGAACGGGCCCCAAAGGGCCAGAAAATAACGCCTTTCTTTTGGCCCTTTCAGGGGCGCGAATTCCAGCAGCTGGGGCAACCTACCTGGCAGCGGGAAACGGAACGCCGCCCAGCTTATAGGAAAGGAGACCCGGCCCGGAAGCCCCGGGGCAGCTTACAGGATCCAGGGAAGGAAGATCCAGGCGAAAGGAAGCGCCGGGCCGCTATTCGACACCCGAAACACCCGCCGGCACGTTCAGGACAGACAGCCGGGGAAAGACCGGCCAGACCAGGCAGCAGGCAGGCAAGCTGGCCGCTGTAGAAACCGCAGGATCCGGGCGGGCACACGCAAGCCCAGAGGGCAAAGGCCGCATGGCGCAGCGCAGAACCGGGGACCGGCAACACAGCCAGGGACAAACCAGGAAGGAAGCAGGCGAAGGGATCCGGGGAAGCGCCCCAACAAACGCACCCACCAGGGCCTGGAGGGAGACAGCCGGCAAAAGGGAAGGGGGCCACAAAGGCCCCCACGGTAAAAAAACAAGCATCAAGGAAAGCGGAACACCGCAAGCACCGAGCCAGATCAGCCCGGGGCCGCCGGCATTATACCAGGTACAGGGCCCCGTCCATGATGCCCCCCAGATATTCAGCCCCCGCCGGGGCTTTTTCGTTAAGCCCAGGATAAACCGCAGCCAGCCGGCGGCCACCAGACAGGCAGCGCCGCAGGATCCCCGGGGCCTTTTCCGGGCCTGCCGCGTAAGGCAGCAGCGCCACCAGGTCCCGGTCCGGGGCCTTTTCGTTTTCCAGGTATACACGCACCAGGTCGGCATCCGGGACCCGTTCCAGATCCAGAGCAAAGACAAAGCGCCCCACTTGACCCGGAAGGGGCCGGCGGTGCTTATTCCCAGGCGGGAACCCGTAGGGAATACCATCAGGGAAAGCCCGGCAGCCGTAGCCGTTGGGCTTTTCAAAATGCTGACAGCGTAAACAAATAGGGTTGATTGGATCCATAGCGCCGGGGCGTTCTAAAATTTTTTGCAAGTGTAGCATCAATTTCCGAAAAATACAAGTCCTCCAGGCAGCCGGCGGCCAAAAAAAGGGCTTATCTTTGTGCCGCTATTAGCCGAATAAACGAATAGAGACACAATGAGACACCACAATTTTACAGCACTTGCAGCCGCCGCAGCAATAGCCGCCCTGGCAGCTTGCAGCAAGACCCCCGCCCAGGAACCGGCGGAAACCTTGCAGCCCGTTAAATTCAGTATTGAGACCCTGGCCGCAGAATACGGGCCCCTGACGAAAGCGACAGGATCCGACAAAATAAACACCCTCGCCCACAAGGCAATAAAACCCAGCGCCCCGGGCTATCAATACGCAGTAAACGCGTACACGACCGAGCAGCTGGCCGCGCTTGACCTTTCAGCGCTTGAAGTAAAGCTGCCCTCCGGGGACTTTACGATGTACTTTGTAGCAGGCGGCAAAGACACCACCGACCCGCTGACCTGGAACAGCACCGAAATAACCATGACGGACCCCCGGGAACTATTCGCGGGCTCCGTTACAGGCGTAAACATACAGACCGCCCAGGAATATAGCGTCACCCTGGAGCGCGTAACAGGCGCGCTGGCCCTTAATATTACGGACCTTGCAAACGCCCCGGCAAACTTTACAAAAGTAAAGCTGGCCTTCGACTGCCCGAATATTTGGAACCCAGTCGCCGGGACTTTTACGGGGAGCAACAGCGCCGGCGTAGAGCTTACAAAGGAGGAAATAACAGCCGGCGAGTATAAGTCCGTTTTCCCCTTTTCCGCCCGTACCATTCAAGTCCAAGTATATAACGGGGGGACCAGAGTCTCCACCTATTCAGTAAGCGCCGCCGTATATAGCAACCGAAAGACGATCATCACCGGGGCGCTGTTCGGGGGAACGGGCTCTTTTGCCGTTTCCGTTGAGGACACCTGGGGAGACGATAACCCCGTAAATATTCAGTAAGAAAGCGGGCTAATAGCAGAAGGGGCTGGGAAATTCCAGCCTTTTTTTATATATTTGTACCAGGGCGGGGAGACACCCCGCAAACGGACCAATTACAAGCCGTAATTTTGGAAGTTGTCGGGCAATTTACGGGCAAATCGGGAAAAGGAAAAGCGCAAAACCTTGATTTATAAGGCTTTGCGCTTGTTAAATGTACCCCCGCTCGGAATCGCCAAACGTTATGCGGGCAAAAGCGTAACAAACGGAAAAATACAGCATTTAGCGAAAAAAGTAACTGAATAGCAATATTCTGAGCGCTATTTAAATTATTCCTTTCAATTCCTTTTTTTTCCTTTCTGTTCTTGTATATGTCGGGCAAAACATCTATATTTGCCCGACGTTATTATTTTACGATATGGAAAAAAGCTCAAAAGCACCACGAAAGTACTACGTTATTACGGAGGGAGAGCTGGAAGCCGTAGCCCTTCAGGCGGCCGAAATAGTCCGCCGGGCACTTGAAGCAGAGTATAAAAGAATCCCCTGGCCGGAACGCTATTTTACAAAAAAACAAGTTTGCGAGCTTTTCCAAATTTCCGCCGTCACATTATGGCACTGGGATAAGGCGGACATTTTGAAGCCCATAAAAATAGGAGGGTTGATCCGATACCGGAAAGCAGATATAGAAAGAATAACAGCACAATAATATGGCAACCGTAAAAGCATTTATTCGCGTATCTTCCAAAAAGACCGAAAAGGCGGCGGTCCGTTTCCGCTTATTTGACGGGCGCAAAGTTGAAATTTCGTACAGGAGCAGCCTGCAGGTGGCCCCGGACCTTTGGGACCCAGCTCGCCAGGAAATACGCCCCAAAGCGCTGATGGACCCGATCGAAAAGGCGAGAATTAACAAGCAGGTCGGCGAGCTAAAAGCCCTGATTATAGACCTATACAATAACGCCCCCGCCGGGACGGAGACAAACAGCGCCTGGCTAAAAGAGGCTATCGAAAAGGCACAACACCCGGAATTATACCAGGAGGAAAAAGAAACCTTTTTCCAGGCGTTCGACAAATTCCTGGAAGCCCGCCAGATCGGCGAAATACGCCGCCGCGGCTACCAGGTAATAAAGCGGGATTTACAACGCTTTGAGCTTTACCAGCAGCTGGTCAAATACCGCCGGGCGTTCCGTTTGGAGCTTGACACAACCACCGCCGACACCTTGCAAGAGTTTGAGAAATTCCTGCGCAAAGAACATACATTTTACAGCCGGGACCCTAAGACCGGCAAAGTAACTTATTCCGAGGAATACGCCCCGATCATGGAAGCCGTCCCGGAGAGCCGCCCCCCGGAGGAACGGGGAAACAACACAATAAGCGGGATATTTGCCAGGGTACGGGCTTTTTTCCGCTGGGCCGTTGAAACGGAGCGCACCCAAAATGACCCGTTCCGCAAATTCAAGATCCAGCCTTGCACCTACGGAACGCCCTATTATTTGACTATTGAGGAAAGAAACCGGCTTTATAACTTTGACTTTTCCGCCCGCCCGGCGCTGGCCGTTCAAAGGGATATTTTCGTATTTCATTGTTTGATAGGCTGCCGAATAGGCGACCTCCGGGCCCTTCAAAAAAGCAACATTATAGCCGGGGCCGTTGAATACATACCCAGCAAGACAAAGGGCGAGCGCCCCGAGACGGTCCGCGTCCCCTTGAACCAGACCGCCCGGGAAATATTGGATAAATACCAGGATCTGGAAGGCCCCCAGCTTTTGCCCTTCATTTCGGAGCAAAAATACAGGCTTGCAATAAAGGACATGATCAGGCTGGCCGGCATTGACCGCCCGGTCACCATACTAAACCCCACCACCGGGGAGAGCGAAACGCGCCCGCTTTACGAAATAGCCAGCAGCCACCTCGCCCGGCGTACTTTTATAGGCAACCTATACAAGCAAGTCAAGGACCCCAATTTAATAGGATCCCTCAGCGGCCACAAAGAAGGAAGCCGCGCTTTTGCCAGATATAGGACTATTGACGACGATATGAAAAAGGACCTTGTTAAACTATTGGACTAAACCGGTATGGCACACTTAACAGGAAAGAGCATCACCCAGCCCACCCAGGCAGAACAGGAACGGGAACGGATAAAGGCCGCAGCGGTCGCCCGCTTGCAGCTGGCCGCCATATTATACGACCTTACAGCGGACACCCCGGAAACAGCCAGAGCCCCCAGGACTGACGCGGAAATATTGGAAGCGCAATACAAAGCCGGGGCGTTTCCCGCCGGCTACAATAAGGCCGATTTTGCCCGGGACCAGGCGGCCACAATAGACAGGCTCCTGGATCCTTTGCGGGAAGTATACGGGCCCCACGACACCGACCTGCAGCGGGGCACAGCATACCGGAACTATTTGCAGGAATATTGCACGGGCATAGAAGAAATAACGCTTAACGGGGAACAATTCTCCATTATTGACGGGGTTATGATAGACGCCGCCGGCGAAGTTGTAGGAATAGCAGACCGCACCCGCCCGGTCCCAGACCCAGACAAAGCCCTGGAGTATATACGCAACGCCGGGAAGCCGGAAAAGAAAAAGCGGGGAAGGCCCGAAGGCAGCACGACGGAAAAACAGAGCTTTACGCAGATCCTGACGGAGGACGGAGCCACCCCGGAGCGCGCCGCCGAGATTTTGGCTGCCTTGAAAACCTTAAAACGCTGCCCCGCCATAGTTGTCTCGCTTTACGCCCTTGCAGATAGAAACGAGCTAAAAGCCGCCAGGCTTGACAACGCCAAAGAACCCGTAATAAAGCTACGTCACGCCCTTATAGAAGAAGGCTTTACACGGAAGCAGCTGGGCGTTTGGCAAAACTTCCCACAGACCGTGGACAGGTACGCAGACCCGGACAAACGCCAAAAGAAACAGGCCTGGATCCCGGCGGCCATAAAGTAACGCACCCCAAAAACCGAATAGAACGCGACCCCACCCGGGCCGCGTTTTTTATTGTATTTAATACCGCCGAATTAAATACAATTTTCTCCCTATTCCATAGTTATAGCTGTTTCCGACCTTTGCACCGTCGGAACCCGCGAAAGCGCGCAACCGGGGACCGCGTAAACGCATAATAATTACAGCAATGGCAGACACATTAAAAGACCTTAAGCAAGTAAACGTTTCAATTACGCTGACACCAGATCAGCTGGAAGCGATAACAGACGCAGCAGCCGAAAAGGCCCGCCGCGCCGTTGAAGCGGAATACAAAAAACAGCAGGCCCCGGAAACCTACTACACAACAACCCAGGTCCGCAAGCTTTTGAACGTAGCGCACCAGACGCTCTGGCGCTGGGATAAAGCCGGCGTTTTGAAACCCGTAAAAATTGGTGGCTTGAACCGCTATAAAAAGACCGACATAGACAGGATCACCGCAACCGCCTAAAACAGAGAGCAGCCATGAACCAGACACCCACAACCACCGCAACCGCCCCAGCCGTAACCATAAAAAAGGGGACGGACCCCCTGCCGGGAGTAAAATCCACAAGCGACCTCCGGCGCATATTTAACGACCTTATGGCCGGGCGCGTTCTTACAGGCCTGGACGCCGTAAAAGCGCAGCGTACAATTTGCCTGACCACCTATATAAGCCGTCTCCGCAAGCAGTACGGAATACCCGTCCAGGCCCGCGAGATTGAGGTGGCCGCAAGCGAAGGGCGCACCAAACGAGTAAACGAGTACTGGATCACCGCGGAGGACCGCCAGAAGATAGAAGCCGCCGCAAGATAGGAGAGCCGGGCGTGAACTACTTAGAGCTAATAAATAGCTTTTGGCGAGTTGAGGACAGCCGGGGGGAACCTTTCTCCCTGGCCGCCACGCGCCTATATTTTTCGCTTTTGAAGCTGAGCAATAGGCAAGGCTGGCCGCCGGTTCTATTCAAGCCAAACGCGGCATTTTACCCGCTTTCGGATAACACCCTAATACGGGCAAGAAAGGAGCTGGCCGCCGCCGGTATTATTGAGTATAAATCCGGCGACGGAAGGGGCCGGGCGACCGCATATATAATAAAGGCCGCAGAAATTGAAACCTTTTCCAGAGCGAAAAACGAAAAGGCCGCCAAAATTGAAACCTTTGAACAAAGCGAAAAGGGCGACAAAAAGGTCGCCGAAAAGGCCGCCAAAATTGAAACCCAATATAAAACTATAAACAAAAACTATAAAGAGACTGCTATCGCAGTAGAGAAAGCCGGGGGGCTTTCTCCCTCTCCAGCTTTGATATTTTCGGAAAATAGAGAGAAAAACATGGAAAGAGAAAACCCAGCAAAAGAGAAACAAGCCATCCAGGAAGGAGCGACCTCGGAAAAGGCAGGAAACGGGGCTATTTTGAACGATAACGCCGAGAGTGGAGGAATCCCCCAGCCGGAGAGTTTGGACGCATTGTCGGCAAAAATAGGAAAAAATAAGCTTGCAAGGCTATTCAGAGATAACAGCCTCCCAAAACTGGCCGAAATTGAGACAGAAAAGGCCGCGAAAGGCTACACCCTGGACGCCCAACTATTTCTGCGTTATTGTATTGAGTCATATATCGAATTACCCTCCCCGCTTGCAGGGTGGCGCAATTATTACGCACAGCTTGAAAAGGCAACACGACTATAAAACAGCATACCAATGGAGACACAGACACCAACACCCAAACCCAAGCTGGAAGGGGCCGCGCTTTTGGAGATAGCCGCACCCCTGGCCGCGGCCATATTCTGGCAGACCGGCGCGAGCTTTTCCGACCTTTGCGGGACCAACCGCCGCCACGACAGCGCCCGCGTGTTCTTTTGTAGCTACCTATTCAGGCGCCGCGCAAGCGCCGAGGATATAGCCAGGATCCTAAACAAGCGCCCCGCCGTCATAAAGGAATTTATCAGCCAGGGCCGGGACGATAACAGCCCCCTGGCCGTTGAATTCCGCCGCCGGATAATGGATTTTTACAATGGGGCTCACGATTAACGGCGGGCTGTTGGTCGCGGCAGAGCCCAGGCCAGCACCGGCGCAAGAGCCCGCGCCGGGCACAGAAGTCGGGCAAGATACGGGCAACAGCACCCAGGAAGGAAGCGAAAACGCCGAAAATTAAGGAGTTACAAAGCACAAAATACCCCGATAAGGAGTCGAACCAATTAAAACCAATACGCACCATGACAACGGAAGAATTAACCCAGCTCGTACACGAAGCAGTAGAGAAGGCCCTGGAGCCCATCCGCGCCGCAGTAGACGCAGCCGCCGGCAAGCCCGCGGCCGCAGGAACAGGAACCGGCGAAGGGGAAGGAACCGGCGAAGGGAAAGGAACCGGCGAAGCAGCAGCCGCAGCAGCAGCCGCAGCAGCAGCCGCACAGCAGCAAAAAACCCCTGAGCAGGAACAGGAGGAACGGATGCACCAGGCCGTCGAAGAATATATTAAAAACCCGGGCGGACTTAGCGAAGGCCGCAAGATTTAGGAGGGCCAGATCATGCGAGACAACACCCCGGCCGCCGTTTCCCCCGTTCAGGCATTGAAGGATGCCCTGGACCGCCAGGCCGAAAAGACCGAGCAGGAGCGGCGACGACTTAAGCAGGAACAGGAGGACAGCATCAACAAAGGCTGGCAAAAGACCCCCGCCCAGCTTGCAGAGGAAGGACGGATGAGCGAAGCCGTCCAGGACTACATCAAGCGCAAGGGAAAGAAGGACCCCCTGGGCGGAAAACACGTTTAACACCGATAAAAGCCCCGATAACACCGGGGCGCACCGATACGAAATGGCAAACAAAAACCCCAATATAAGCGGACTAAAACCCCGCTGGCAGCCAGGACAAAGCGGCAACCCAAGCGGACGCCCCCGGAAGATAACGAAGGCGCTGCGGTCCCTTTTTGGGGACCAGGCCCGGCGCTACTACAATTTGAC
>Ga0326512_10001968_pt1 | contig 15420 bp, 34 predicted proteins | sample 1_2617_0518_D_FD_203652 | JGI IMG/M metagenome (GOLD analysis project Ga0326512, IMG submission 203652) | Bovine rumen microbial communities from UC Davis, California, United States - 1_2617_0518 | ecosystem: Host-associated > Mammals > Digestive system > Stomach > Rumen | place: USA... | reverse complement strand
ATATGTAGCAGCCCAATTTCTATATAAGCCACCTTCTGATGGAGACCTTACATTTTCTATACTATCATAAGCATTTTCAGTTTTTAGTACCCACCATTGTAATGCTGACTTTTTTGGAGTATCTAATTTTTGTGCTAATGATAAGATACCATAATCTTTCTTTTCTCTTGGATTACGCTTTGTGTATTCTACAGCATCTTCTATATTTTTAAATCTATAAACAAAATGATAGCTATTTATTACAGCTGAGCAATCATTATCCAAAAAATGATAACCATTATCATCATAATAAAGCCTTATAGGATATAGTCTCTGGTCTATATCAGAAATGCCACATTCATGAAATATAGGACTATTATTATTGAAGTCCCTATAAGCATCTTCTAAATTTTCATAGTGACTCGCCAGGTAGTCATTATAATGTTCAATAAAGCTATTTATAATATGCTCATCAAACTTACCCATCTTTTTAAAAAATTGTTTTATTTCTGATTTCTTTGCTTTCATATTATTTACCTTTTGCGAGCTGTTCTAATTCATCTTTTAATGAATTGAGTCTTTCCTGTAGCTTCTGAATATCGTCCTTTTTTTGCTTTATTGTATTTTGGTTACTAAAATACCTAGTAACCATATCATTAATTTCATATACTTTTAAGTTATAAAATTTGGCATATTTATTTACTTCTTTTTCATATATAGCTTTAGCTTTGTCCCATTCAGAATTTGTTTGTTTTCGCTCAATTTTTATTGTTCTCATTTCCTTATATAAATCAACTAATGAGTACTCTCTATTATCTATCTTTAAGCTTCTTACTTTACCGCTATAAATAAACTCTGTGTCAGGATATAAATATGACTCTTCAAAAATTTTTATTTTATTTTTCTTAGACTCAAAAACGCCTATAAAATCTTTAAGTTTATCTTGTTTATTACAGATTTTATAAAACTTTTTTTCTGCCTTATCTTGTTCACTAAAAAAGGAGTATAAGTTTTTAATCATTTCATATTTTTCATCATCCGTCATATAAGTCCTCCTTTAATCTAGCTGTAATAATTTCATATACCCTATGGTCGCATGATTTTCATATCTAAGAAACGACCATGGAAAATAATTTTCATTCTTTGCTTTTTGTATATTATCTCTGCATTTATCTATTTCTTCTTTATATGCAGCAATAACTGTTTCTCTATCATCCATTCCAGCTTTTTTTACATTTGAATTTGCTAAAGGTGAGCTTTTATCTAATACTTTCATAAGCTTTAATAATTTCTTATGGTACTGTTTTTCTTTAGATTCTGACCAGAGTTTATTATTAAAAGATTTAAGTCCCTTAATATTAGAAAATCTAATTTGTTTTTCTTTTAATAAAACAGCTTCATTGAGAATATTATATAAATCTAATAGCGCCTCTAAAAATTTTAATGGCACTTTCCAGTTTTTTCTTGCAGCCATACTAATAATAATTATCTATATTTGTACTTTTACTACCTAATAACATAAATGTTTTTACTAGGTCATCCTTTGAAAAGTTTATAGTTTTAATTCTTCCTTTAAGACAAGACCCATCTGTGGTGTCTGTTGAATAATATAATTCAAAGTCAATAAAAAACTTATTAATTTCCTTAAAATTTGGAAGTTCTTCATATATATTATCTAATAAATCATTAAAATAATTATAATTACCACAATTATTTAAATATGCGGATAATACATACTTTTTATTTTCTGCACATCTTATAGAAAAATATATCATTTTACAATCAGCAAATAGAGACTCTAAATCCTGAAGTTTATTATTACTATATTGAATATATTTTAAGTTATCAAGTAATTCATCGTAAGATGTTATCAGATTTTTTATCTTTTCCATATCAGCTAAAATATTCTTTATAGGTTAAGGTATTATGATAGCCTTCATAATAAAATTTTATATCCATACCGAGTTGTATAGAAACTAGAAATTTAGATTCAACTTTCAGTCCTCTTAATTTAAGAGCTTCGAGTATTCCAGCTCGCATTGGATTTATAAAATTTGGTGTTGCTACTTTACGTTCTAAAATATACCCATCACCATAAACTATATCATCTAGAAATTGTTCTTCATCTATTTTATAGAGCCTTATAAATTCATTATATTGAAAATTATGTACTTCGTTCATAGTAATACCTAAGAATAATAATATTTAAAAGCATCATCATTTACAGGCTGTTCTGGGCCATCATAAATTATTATGGTATTCTTATCAGTGATAACCTTAAAATCTGACGCATTTAACGATACTCCAAAAATATTATAACTAAGGTCCATTATTAAGTCAACAGCTATACATTCTTCAAACTGAGATAACGGCTTTTCAAAAATTACTTTATTTAATCTAATGCCGTCTATAAGATTCAACTTATCTACATTATATTTCTTACAGAATTCATTATGTATTTCTTCGCCAAACATTAAAAATTCCAAATAATAACAGCTAGACCTACTAGAAATAATGTACACCAAAAAGCTGGTGGTATTAAATTTCTTCTATCATGAAAATCACCATTTTCTCTATATGTAAACCAATCTATAAAATGCTTAAAGTGCAAATTCACCAGGAGACCTCATTTTCTTTAATACTTCTTCACCACCATATTTAATAGCTACTTCTTTATAAATATGTTCCATAAGAATATCTGGACTTTCCCAATTATACGCATCAGAATATCCATAACCATCTACCCAATTTCTAATCATTAGCTGAACTCTAGGCTGATTTAGCCATTCAAGAAATTCTTTTGTAAGGTCAGAACGTCTTTCTGGCTCATACATTTCGACTGGGTATTTTTTAAAATATTCTAATTGATACTTTTTATATTCTTCAAAGTCTTCTTTACTTGTAAGAACCTTAAAACTTTTAATTTTTTCATATGGAATAAATCCACAAGTATCATCTGGATACTCATTCCAAATTCCCTCATTTAAGAAAAAATGTCCACCTCTACCACGTGGATTCATCCAATCATCGTTCTTATTATTCTTAAAATCCGCATGAGCTTGGCGACTACAATAAAGTTTCGTACCATTATCGAGTGTAACCTGTAAAGTTCTTACATAGGGTATTGTAAAATAGTTTTTAATTTTTCTAAATATCTTCATTTAATAATCCCGCTAATTCCAAATTAGAATATAACTTTAATGCTTTTTCTTTTAGATTTTTTATTGTATATGGCGCTTGTGTCTCAATAGCATTTTTTTCTTCTGCTTCAAACGTAGTAATCTCTGCTATTTCATCTTCAGTATAAAATCTATCATCAAATATTTCATCTTGATTACCATCATCATCTATTTCTAAAGACCATCTTCCCCACTTTTTATATATCGGATTATAGCTTAAATAAATATCACCTTTTACTTTAGCCCAGTGCTCAATAGTCTTTTTTATTGCTTCTTTTTCATAATCAAGCGCATATATATCAATAAGCTTTTTATATACTTTTCTAGTTTCCCAAATATCATGGACATTATGTCTACGATTTATTAAATTTTCATTAAAAAAATAATTTTTGAGACCAAGATAAGTTAAATAATCATATAAATATTTTTCTTTAGTTGCCGCGGTTTTTGGTTTAAAAAGAGCAGAAAGCTTTTCTAAATATATGCCATCTACCCAAAATTTTGTGTTAAATTTATCATTTAATATTATATGGTTAGAAATCCAATTAAACTTATATTTTTCTAATTTTTGTTTCCTCTCAAAAGATGACGTACTCTTATCGACTACTTTATCTACATAAGTATATAATTTATAGCCCTTAAGTGATTTTATTTCTTTAGAAACTTTTGGTCGTATTACTTTAATTAGATTTTTAGAAATATTATATAAAACTAAAACGTCTCTTATATTGCTTTTCCAATTTTTTTCTAAATTCTTTTCTAAAAAGTTCTTACAGAATTCGTCTGTTTCGGCAAAGGTAAGAAAGTCTGGGAGGATAATCTTAAAATCAAACGGAGCTTTAATGTATTCAGACGTATCTTTACTTGTATTATAAATCCAGTTCCAATATAATACTAAAATATCTAATTTTGATAAGCTATTTCTTTTAAAGAACTTATAACCATCAGGTTTTTCTAGAAATAAGTCTATCTTAGAAAAATCTAAATCGGATAAAGATTTATTAATTCCTATCTGAAGATGAGAAAGCATTGTTTGTTTTCTACAATTTTTAAGATTCATTTTCATTATTTTTTTCAAGTTCCGTCTTTATAGAATATGTAATTTCGAGTAGACCAAATATAAAACCAAAAATAAATGTTGCAATCATACATGGTATAAAAATATTATCTGCATTACTTTTTAAACAAATTTTTATAGCTAAAATTACAAATGACAAAATTAAACTTACTATACTTACGCTTCTACAAATATCTCTTTTTTTTGTTATAACTAATTTTTTTTTCATCTTAATAATTATACTCACAATTTACTATTAGTATAGTCGGTATTTTATTTTTTCCAATAACAATATGCACAATTATGTCCACATGGATGTTTATTACTTAAAAGTTCTTTTTTAGCCGCAATACATGAACAAAACTGTCGTTGTCCATTTAATGCTAAGCTATAATCCTCTATTTTTCTACCAAGCGCTAAAATATCAGACTCACTTACACAGCCATTACACTTAAATCCCGGCTCACCACAAACATTTAAGGGCAAATTACATACATTTTTTATTTTATCATAAGCTTCTTGTCTCATTTCTAATGGCGCATGTAGTCCTTCCCAAGGAAGCGAAATTTTATCTCTATTGTGATAATAATTATCAATAAAAGAAATCCTTACTTCATCAAAATAACTTGGACTACTAAGTTCTTCTATTACTTTTAATTGCGCGTCTAAAGCTGGACTAACCGGAATTATTGGATCAGCTCTTAAAACTAGCTTTGCTAGAGAAAAGCCTTTTAATTCAAAGTCCGTTTTTAAGCTCATTAAATCATCTTTTATATCTTCATATTTTGGTACATTTGGCTCTAAGTAAGTTCCGCCCATACCAGTAACAGTACAATGTAATATAATATTTTTATAACAAAATACGGGTACTCTTTCAAAGAGTATATCTCGAAGCTTTATTGGATTTTTAGTAATTAAAATTGCGGCTTTTCCTTTATTTACCCAATTAAGCCATGAAGTATCTAAAGCCGCGTCGCCTCTCTCTGTGATTCCAATATATTCCATCTCTAATTCCAATAATTTTCTGAAACGTCAAAATTATTTTAATCCTCTTTTATTTATTTCCAAGTAAATACTATCTCTATAGTCTTTTTTAAAATCACTTGTTGGTAAATGTGTAAATGTTACAGCTAATGAAAAAATAATTAAAATAATTGCTAATATCAATAATGCCATAAGTTTACCTCTACATAAAAAGTTTAGATTAGTCAGCTTCTATTTTTCTGGTATTTATTTAATCCCAGTAATTATTTAAGTCCATACTAGAACAGCTATACGCAGTAACAATAACTTTATCTAACTTAGCGTTATAATCAATATCAACTTCATACCCCAACTTACGCATTATTTTCTTAAATTCACCAGCTCTTATTATGTTTTTTAATTCGGTTCTAAAATATGAAGAATTTCCTATAAGGAAAGTCTCTAAGCTCTTATAACTTGGTAGCGACTTTATAAGTACCCTTTCTTCTGGATGTAAAATATTTAATTTCTTTATTAGAGCGTCAGCTTCTATTTTAAGAGACTCCAACTTTGTCATATATATTAAATATGTAAAATTTATCTAAATTACATAATAAAAAAGCTCAGTACTAAATACTGAGCTTACTTATTTACAAATCAGCGTCTTCCCGGTCGAAAACATCTAGCTTAAAGTAATATTTATTACCATACTTAAATGACCGAACCAAATCATTACCCGGCTTTATTATAAGCTTAATTACTCTATTTTCCGTATTTGTTACATTTTCAGAATAATTGGACTTAAAAGCAAATGCAATAGAACCATCACCAGTATTTAACGAATCAATTTTAACAAGTAAATACTCTATAAAATTATCCTTTTTAGTACCAGAAATATCAATTTTATAAGCAGAGCCATACATAGCCTTAAGAGTAGTATCAGTTAAAGTATTTCTAGAAAAAGAAAAAGAATTATAGGTATCATCAATTTCATCGTCATCAATTGTTGATGCGCCACAAATCTTAAAACCGTTATGGTTGTCAATAAAGGTTACTCTACCTTCTAGAGTGTAGTCTTTCATGATGTTTTCTCCTTATAGTATTAACTATAATAATAAACAAATTAACGGTCCAAAATGCCGCTAAAACCAAAAGTATAATTTTACCAATTAAACTTGCTAATTCCATAATTATGTATAAAACTTATATCTTTTATTTTCTTGTATTACAATACCCGTAAAATGTTCATTATTATCTGATACAATATTCCTTATTCCATTTTCTGGACTAAGGATTTTTACTTTAGTATTATAAAACTGACTAATAAAGTTTTCTAATGCTTCCAAATCCGCACTTTCTTTCTGTAAAGAAAGATTCATAATATTTTCATTATCAAACATCTTATTAATAATAACAATATCAGCTATAATAATTTTTATTCAGCCTATTAAAATCTTCTTCATCTTTTTCATCTACTTTTTCTGATAAAATCTCATATAGGCCAGATAATGTGGATAATGTGGTCATACTAGCATAAAATCTTGCAAAGTCGTCCATATTAAGTTTCATATTACCTAATACAGCTGAACCATCTTTTGTATAATAATCTTTTGGTGGCATATTAAACTCCTTTATAGATAATAGTCATTTTGAATATCAAATAAATAATCATTTATACGTTCTAAAACTGTATCAATTCCTTCCTTTTTCAGAAAAAGGTTATAATCTCGACTGCCATTTCCAATTTGGCGAATTTTTATAGCAAAGTCCAACTTTAAGGTATTATGTAATAATAACATAAACCTTCTAGAGAAGGTCTTATCTACCATAAAAATTTTACTATCTTCAGTTTTTGCCCAAAATTCTTTAGCTTTCTTTATTTCAGAAATTATATATTCTAAGCTCTCAATATCCGAAATATTCAGCATCTTTGCCCCGTAAAATATAATTTTCTAGAATATCTAAAAACTTATGAAATTCTGCAAACTGTTCTTTAGTTAAAGAATTTATCATAATTTTATGAACGCCAGCTTTATTAAATGCTATAAGCTTAAAATATTTATCAAAATTTTCTCTTAAATAATAACTACTAATAAGAAACTCACTAAATGCCCGTAAAGCGCTATCAGACTTAAAGTATAGATTTCCTATAAATTTTGGGCCATAATATAATGACTCAAAATCTATTTTTCTAGACCTATCTATAATATATTCCAATAACTTACAAACTTCATCATTCATAATACTTAAAGTTTATTTCATTAAAAGTTTCTTCATCATACTTTTTATATTTTGTAGAGCCATATTCATCTCTACCATAAAAAATTTCAGACGTTAAGTTATTAAAAGCTCTTCTAAAAGCGTTAATAGTATCTTGCCGTAGTAACTCTACTTGTTTTGCATCCTGCATATTATAATGCGGCTGATGACTATTCATTAAAGTATTCCTCGACGTTAGGCTCGTTTACCAATTTATTTATCGCATCTTTATATTCTTTAGTATTTTCTTTTTTAGCAAAAACGTCTTCTATACAATTATTTAAAAATTCAAGATATATTTCTGGATTACTAATTTCGCTACTATTATCCATTTTTAGTTCTCATCAAAATAAAGCTCTACTTTTTTCTGGCCGTTATATGCATCAATAAACTTTTTTGTTGATTCATAAATTTTATTCTTCAGCTCGTCATTAGAAATATGTTGCTCTAGTTCTTCTATTGCTTGACGTAAATCCTCAGTTAGTTCTTTCTTTATATCTTCTGGTATTCTCATATTTTAATTATAATAAAGCTCCCTAGAAATATAATCTTCAATTAAATTAAGAAATTTTTCTAAATCTTTTTCTTTTGCGAATCTAGAAAGAAAAATTTTTCTTTTATTTTCGTTAAAAGCCGTTGGAAAAATTAAATTTGTATTATTTTCCATATCAAATAACATTAAAAATGTTATAAAATTTACGCTATATACACCGCTCAAATATATAGGCTTATCATCTGGTGTATTTTTTATAGAATTTTTATAATCATCCCTAAATGAAATAAGTTCTTCTAACTCAAAACCCATAAATTTATATTAGAATTATAAATAATAATTATCATTAAAATCTTTATATAGACTAGCTCTTATACGTTTTTTAAAATCTTCAAGTTGGCTATCAAATAGTTCTAATGAGTCCAGTTTCAAATAGATATCCCTACTATTGCCATTCTTAAGAAAGCCATCTATAAAAAAAGAATCAAAATCTCCAAAACATTTTGATTTTTCGCAATAGCTTTTTATATCTCTTATTTCATCAAGAGTATATCTACCCACTATACCAGTTTTTTTAGCAGAGTCTATATTATCTATAAAATTTTCTACTAACGACTCTAATGTTCTCATTTTAATAAAATATGTAAGTATTTTAAAATGTATGCAATTTAGCGCTATACTTTAATTATAGCTACTTTTCTCAACTAACTATTAATTATGAACCCTATAAATAGCGAGGAGGTCCTACGCGCATATAACAAATATTTAGAGCCAGAAAATCATATTATAGATGGCTATGATAATGATAATATAATAAAAGATCCATCCGCTCTTAAAACTATTAATGATATATTAAAACATAAAGAAAAAGTAAGAAGGAGACTTCTTTTTTTATCTAATGAGCTAAAAAAAAGAGCGGAAGAACATGATAATTCGAAATTAAGAAATCCTGAAATTGGATATCTTATAGAAATGGATAAAGAGCCCAAATATCCATATAATTCTCCAGAATATTTTAATAAAATGAAAAGATGGCAAAAATTCTTTGACCACCACTATGATAATAACCGCCACCATCCAAACCATTTTAGAAATGGCATACTAGATATGACTCTTACTGATATTTGCGAATATCTTGTGGATATTATATCCTATTATGATGAAATGCATGTTCATGATGCAATGGATACAATAGAAAAACAACAAGGTAGATTTGGGCTAGATAACCAACTATCACAAATACTTGTTAATACACTAATAGAATATTTCTCCTATATTGGCGACACTAAACCTGAAGCGGATAAAACACCTGAAGATAAGAAAAAAGAGGCTGAAGAGGCAAATGAACAACAATAATTTTAGCAAATTTTTAGCAATATCATTTCTTATTGCGGGCATAATATCAAATGGTATTGGTATAATTGTAGACTTTATTAAAAATGATAATACAGACTTATCTAATATAAATATTTTATCTACTCTAGCTAGTTTAATTTTAATTGTATTATTGGGTATTATTTTTATTTCTAATAAGAAATATATGTTATACTCATATATTATAGCATTTATAACAGCATTTATATCATTTCCTATTATTCTTCTATCTAGTATTGACGCTGTTTTTATATTTTATCTTATAATAATCGCGCCAACTTTTGGTATACTTTCTTATAAAAATATTAAAATATGCATCTTTGGTATTATTGCTATAATAACTTATTATATGGTATTTTATTTTAAGGTAAAATATAATATAAATATGTACAGCGATTTTATGAGAATAAATTTTATGCATATTGCTGGTGGTTTAATTGCGTCTTACTTGTTTACATTATTTATGTCAACAGTATTAGTTCAAATAATGTCTAAAATAAATAAAGAATTAAATAATAAAGCAATATTGGACCCGCTAACTAAAGCTAAAAATAGAAATATGTTATCAGCTAATGAATTAGAAAACTCTGGTATTTTAATGATTGATATAGATTATTTTAAGAGATTAAATGATGAATTTGGTCATACAAATGGTGACGAATCCTTAAAATTTCTAGTAGAAACTATAAGAAAATGTATTAGAGAAGACGATGAAATAATTAGATATGGCGGTGAAGAATTTGTTGTTGTATTAAAAAACTTACAGGATATTTTAGTAGTTAAAGATATAGCGGAAACTATAAGATATAATATTCTTTCTAAATCTAGACTTAATGCTTCTTTAAAAAAGCCTTTTACAATATCCATTGGTGCTAGTATTTATAAAAATACCTTAACGCTAGATGAAAATATAAAAATTGTTGACAGCTTATTATACGCTGCCAAACATAATGGGAGAAATCAGACTTTTTATAATGAATTAATCGCTTAATCTAAGCCGTCGGTAAGTTCCCACGTAAAATAAACTAGGCTAATAACTTCTAAAATAAGCGAAATTAAGATAGATTTTCCCGAAAGATTAAAAATAAATCTTTCAGCGGCCAGAATAACCATCATAAGTGCAATAAGGGAAATAAGAGCGAATAATCGTGCCTTAAAGTTTACTTTTTTAGTTTTATGAGTATTTATCATTAAGAACTCCTATATATTTAAATATGTAGGATATTACTTAAAAATATAAAAGCCTACATTTGTAGGCTTTTTAATTTAATCCAAATCTTCCAAAATTTCTAATACTCGCTCTAAAAATTCTTTTTGTATGTTATTCGTTTCTGGGTCGGACCAAATACCGGGAATACCACAATGCGCTATTTCTATACAGTTTTCTGATTTCCATTCGTGTTCTAAATCTTCTGCTGACTGATTTTTATATAAGGTCCAGTTTTGTCCTTTATTACTTGATTTTGATAATTCAATAAGCTTTTCGTCAGAATCTAAAGCGTCAATAAATTTAAGTAAAGAGTCATTTAATGGAAAATATCCAATTGTTTCTGGTACTGTAATACTAATATATGTTCCATCGCCTCTTTTATCACATCTCAATTCAAATTCAGCCGCATTATGACCTTCTTCTTTTGAAGAAAAAATCTGCTTATCTTCAGCCCAATTTTTTAATGCATCATCAACTTTTTTAATAAGTTTTTCTAAATTTTCAGCTGTATCTTCATTTAATCTAATCATAATAAAAATTAGTTATTAAAGCATACTTAACAACTGTGCAATAGTTTCTTCAGTGGACATTAGTCTTGTTTTATAATTGTTTATAAACCTTTCAATAATCCTATTTATAGCCGTTAATAATAATGATTCCGCATTAAGTCTATCTTTAATATTATTAATTTTTAAAGCATCTTTCAGAGACTTACGTAGACCTTTAATATTATCTAATAATTGTTCAAGAGTAGCGTCATTGGACGCTTCATAATAACTTATACGAAGATTTTGTAGGTCAATTTCTAGTTTTTCTAGAACCTTATCTAAGTCCTCCAATGACCTATTTGTTAAGGTGTCTTTACAATCATAGAGCATAGCTAATAATACATTATTATAATTATTGCTATCGTCATCAGTATCAGTTGGCTCATTATCAAAATAATTTTCTGGTGTCATTACTCATCCTTTGGAATTTCAGGGTCAAAGTCATGAAATATATTGCCATAATATTTCTTATATTCCCGCTTCATATCCTTATCCGCAAAAACTTTTTCTTTTAATTCATAGTTATGAATACTTAAATTATCAAAATCATCTATTGATAAAGGACTCTTATGGTCATGAAGTATAGTTAGTAAAGCCATTCTATGTTCGCGCCATTCATTAAATTCCATAAAATTCCAAATATCAGAAAATATTTGTTGTGTAGCCTTTTTATCTTCTTCTTTTATATCTGGATTAAAAATACCATAATTACCGATTTTACGGTATAAAAGCCAATCTTCCTCTTTCGCGCCTGGGAAAACATCTACTTTTGGTCTTCTTATATATTTATTAAAAAGTTCACGATATTGTTTTTCTGTACCTTCAAACATACTATTTTCCTTCTAATTCTTTTTTAGCCTTTGCGCCTTCTTCGTAAAAAGAATAAAGCGTAAAAGCCAGGTCTTCTTCTTCATTATAAAATATTCTAGTATCATTTTTATAATAATCTTCTTTTATGCTATTAAAGCCATCTATAAAGCCATACCTAAATGCTTCTTCTGCATAACACGCATCATTTTCATCCAAGCCTCTTAAGCAGAAAGATAATATACCACCATATTCATAAAAATTTGACCAAGCCTCACTATCTGTCATATAAAATACTCCTTTGTTATGGCATCATTGGAAATATATGTATCATAATAATCCTTCAACTTAATAAACCAATGCTTATTTTTTACATCATCTAATTTTATTTTCTTATAAGATGGTCGTATACTACCAGTAATAATAAACTCACAAATACTTACAACTTTTTCCCAAGAACGTAAAGAATTCCCAGTAGATTTCCAATCTATTTCATTATCTTCCGATAAATGAACTATATTAATAGTTACTTTTTTATATAAATTTTCTATTTTTACTAAATCCCAGTTTGATTCTCTAATAAGCCAATTCACTTTAGCATGAAGCCCGCTTGGATTTCTATGATGCTTTCCTTCAAATCTCAATGCCATATAAATATATTATGTAATTTTTTTCAAAATTTGCGTTTTAAATGTGAATTTTTTAAAATTGAAGTTATATTAATTAATGTAGTATAAGAAGAGATATTATTATGGCTTGCGTAGCGCCAATTAATATATGTTTTTTAAAATAAAAAAGCCACTTTTATAGTGGCTGTATTTTTTAGATATAATTTACTAAATATTTTTTAAGATTTTCAATAGATATTCTTTTAATATCTTTTTCATATTTCTTAAATACTTCAAAGAACTCTTTAGATGCGTCTTTTTCTACAAATTTATTCCAAGTAGTTTTAGCAGTATTTGATAATTTAAGAATATCTTTATAATAAGGCTTATTTATAAGATCCAAAAGAATCATTGAAATACCATTAGCCGCAAATGCCACATCTTTTTTAGATAAATCTTCTTTATTATTATACCAATAATAAAGAATTAAAGCGTTAGTACAAGGATAATTTTTCGGATCAGCAAAGAAGTCTTTAACAATATTCTTAATTACAGAATTAATTTGATTTTTAAGTTCTTTCATACTAAAACTCCTTTAATAAAAATATGTAATATAAGGACTAAATGTATGAAAAATTTGTTAATCTTTTTAATAAAAATATCCCGTATTTGCAGAGTCAACTGTAATTGTTACATAATCTTTAGCCGGTTCTATTTTATAGCATAAGTCGTATTTTAAGCATTCTATTTTTAACTTTTCGATTATATTAGATGTAACATTATTTATAACTGGTATAATATAACTATGAGGAAGCGGAGCGGATAATAACTTAAATATATCTGGTATATTGCAGAATTTTATACTGGTATCATCTTTGTCTGAAATATACACAATTTCATACATATAGTAATTAGCATTTTAGTACCAATAGCTATCTAAGCAATTTTGATTTTCTACTTCTTTTTTTAATTTCTTATATCGCGAAATGAGGCCTTTCCAGCTATCTATTTTACTAATAATATTGTTTAATTCTTCTACATTTTTATATAAACTTTCTAATTCTTTTAAGGCTTTATTTAAGTAATCATTTCTAAAATGCGTTTCTAATTTACTTTTAAAATTTATAAAATATGTAATTTTTCGTTCTAAGTAGTGATTTAAGAATTCTTTAGGGAATTCATCAATATATAATATATTTGGCTTTTCCCCAAAGTCATTATCCCACCATGAATCAAATTCTGATTTTAGATTTGCGTAATATATATTGAAACTATGTAATAATGAGCTGTAATATACATTTGTGTCGCCTCTTAATTCGTTTTCTTCGTCAAGAAGACTGTATAACAAATCTTCACTTACTTTTTTATAAAGTTCATCTTGCGATGATGCAAATATCGGAAACCAACCAGCAGCTAGTGAGTTATAATATGTAACAATTACCTTTTCAGATGTTATTTCTACTAAACTTTCAGCTATTGATAAATACCATTGAAATTTTTCATTTAATGAATACTCTGTCATAACTTAATTAATACTAACTTTATAGTCTTTTAAAAAGAACCTAATTACTTTATGGAATTAATGATTATTGAATGTCAAAGCTGCGGAAATTCTTTTAAAGGTGATATATCTAAACCTTTTATTTGTCCAAAATGTCGCGAAAAAAATGTACATGTTTCCGATTCTAGACATACGTCTGTTCTTAAAAAGGCTTTATCAGAAGAAGAAAAAATAGAAATAAATAAAGTAGAAGAGCAAGAAGCGTCAGTTGAAGAAAAAAAGAATATTGAAACAATAACAAACTTTAATCAGCCGAAGGTTATCGAAGCAATTAAACAAGCACAAGGCGTGACGGAAGAGCCTAAAATAAATAAAATATCAGAAAATCCAATTCAAGCCCAAATAAATAAAATTCTAGAAGAAACAGAACAAAAGAAAAAAGAAAAAGAACAAATTATTCAACCCGTAGTATCAGGTAATTTGGATAATTCCTTAGCGTCTGAAATTATAAAGAGACTAAATAAGCTTGATATGGAATATTCTATTATAGAAGCATTGCTAAAAGAAATTCTTAGTAGACTATCAAATAATTAATCATTAAAATAACTTTCGCCATAATTTGATAGAAGTATACCATTATTATTTTCCCGAATAAAATTTTTAGATATTCTGTCTATAGCACTATTAGCATTTGTATTTGCATTATCTACGTCTTTATAGAAAATGTCATGAGTAACGCTACTAAAGAAATCAAATAATGGTGTATCAAAATTGTCTTCTTTTTCAAAGGCATTAATCATATTACGTGGCTCTTCAATTTCGTCCATATAAAATATAATAACGAAAGGGACTATTTCTGGTCCCTTTAATATTTTAGTCAAAATTTAATATATATTTATTTTCTTTTAACTTTTTTTGAAAGTCGTTCCAATTTAGTATACCATTATTAGCCTTATATTTTTTGTAAGCTAATTTTGTTTCATTCTTATTTAGCTTTTTTATATTTCTAATACTATATACAATATAACCTTCTGGCTGTGTATCTTTATAGAAATAATGTTTTTCATTAGTTATTGGATTTATATAAATAATTTTATTTTTCTTACCCTTACTTAAATTATGTCTAATTTTTTTCGACTTAAATCGTTCTTTTTGAGTATTTTTCCAGAAATCAGAGTCTACATCTTTTTGTTGCTTAAACCATTCTTTTTTCTTATCTGAAAATTTCTTTTTTACTTCTTCGGTCCAACCTTTCTTTTGCCAATCACTTAGATATTCTTTATTATTAGCCATCCATTCCATAAACTTTTTATGTCTGCCTTCAGACCATTTAAGATTTTCAGGATGTTCTAAATTTGTTAGTCTACGAGACTCTATTCTTCTATTTATCCATTCTTTAGATTGATGGCCACCTTTATTCCATCCCAGATGACCGAAAGGTT
>Ga0326512_10001967_pt1 | contig 15420 bp, 8 predicted proteins | sample 1_2617_0518_D_FD_203652 | JGI IMG/M metagenome (GOLD analysis project Ga0326512, IMG submission 203652) | Bovine rumen microbial communities from UC Davis, California, United States - 1_2617_0518 | ecosystem: Host-associated > Mammals > Digestive system > Stomach > Rumen | place: USA: California... | reverse complement strand
CCTGCTCCGCACGACTGGCACTTCCATTTGGTATTGTCCTCATAAGTGCTAAGAGCCGGAGTGCCGTTCTTGCCTGTGCCACTCCCGCAGAATGGGCAATTATACTGTTTGCCTTTACGGTGCTGTGTAATCGTGGCAAGATACTCTGGAAGATGGACTTTCAGCTCGTCAAGATTGTAATTTTCCATTACTTTTCCTCCTGATAAATTATTTTACAATAGAAAAAGAGTATTCAGGTACAATTGCTCCGACATACTCTCAATAGATATAGCTATCCCGTAAAAAAATCATCAGTTAAAGTCTTGACAAATAGGCTGTGCTATGTTATAATTGATAGTACAAAGTAAACAATGAGGCTTCAATTCAAAGTTTACCGTATAATGCCGGAATGGAGTGGGGATGCTGCAATCATCTGCACTCTTTTCTGTTGCATTTTTATTTTAGCATATTTTTCATGCAAAGTCAAGACTATAAATAAGAAATCCTGCGTTCTCATGATTTAGAGGACACAGGATTTTTTTAGAGGTTATATGGAAATCTTCAAGGGGAGAATATTTTAGCTGATTGTTTCGGATTGGTTAATCAATGCACGTTTCATCAGAGCGAGGTCATAGATGTTTAATACACCATCAGCATAGAAATCAACAGCTTTCCAGTCTGAAAGGGTCACATCTGGAACTTTCAGAAGCCATTTCTGGAACTGGATAACGTCTACAACGCTAAATTCTCCGTCTTTATTGACATCGCCAGACGGGACAGCATCAAGGGTATAGAGGTAATAGCCGTTCTTTTGCAGACCGTTATCATAGAATTTCAGTCCCTGTGCGTATTTTTCTCCGGCGGTATCTTTGACAACATACAGCCTGAAATGCGGAACACGGCTATAAGTAAATCCGCTGTTATAATAAGTACAGCCATCAAAACCAGAATCAAGAGATTCCAAACCGTCTGGAAGTGTCACAGAGGTAAGAGCAGTACAGCCTTGAAATGCACCTTCTCTTATTTTTTTGACATTTTTCGGAATGACAATGCTTTCCAGTTTGGTACAATTAGCAAAAGTGTTATAATTGATAACTATTAGCTGTTCCGGAAGTTCAATTTCTTTAATGGGACAGCCGTAAAAGGCAGTATCTCCGATGACAGTCACTGTAGAAGGAATTTTTATTTCATCGAGTGACGAACATCCGCCAAATGCCAAGTTTTCAATAGTTTCCAAACCTTCCGGAAGATTGATTTTGGCAAGCTTTTTGCAGTCACGGAATGCCTGACCGCCGATTATTGCCTTGTTAGTTCGGTATAACCATATGGAATGCTCGTTCTGCTACCAACATAGAAATTGTTTCCATCCTGTGCGACAGTTTCATTGAACATTGAGGTTATCACCGTATTTCCGTCTGTTGTGGTGTATCTGTCTTCATCCTTGATATAATCATCCCATGCTTGCATAACTTTGTCCTGTGTATCCATATCGGAACTTGTAACTTCTGTTCCGCTGGAGCTGTAGGAGTTGGCAGCATTTGCAATTGCCTGTTCTGTCCTGTAATTGATAACCGTATTCATGATTTGATTTATGACATAGGCATTGGCTGAATAGAATGCCGCTGTAAAATAGCCGTTGGCGATAATCATCTCATAATCATCATAATACTTGTCGAATGATTCCCTGTCTGTTGCGGTAAAAGAAACCGTGTTGACAACATTCCACCATGTTTCTGTAATATCCAGAATTATCTTAGTATAGCCATACTGATAAGCCGAAACCGCACAGCCATATTCTGCATAGCCGTCACCGATTTGGTACTGACGGCGTGAAACAGTTCCCTCTGCACCCATTGGCGTGATTGCATAACGGCTGTAAGCCATCGCTGTGTTAATGCCATTGGAATAGAATTGTTCCGTGTAATTATCAATTGCCTGTTGATGTTCCGCAGGAATATCCACTTCTTTGAGCAATTTTGCATTGGAGAAGTTATTCTGTACCAGATAATCAATGTAAGCTGAGGCGTTCATATAGGGGGCAAGAGTGATAAAATTGGATAAATCCGTATCATATCCACGGTCGCTTGCCTGTTCATATGTCTGTTGTGATGCAATCTGAACACTTGCTTTTCCGTCAGGACTTGTGAAAACAGTAATTTCCTGACCGGGCATAGGGTTGATAAGTCCCCAGATTCCGTATGTTTCTGCTGTCCAGCCTTCGGGAATAATGCCCTCGAAAGCAACTGCACCAATTTGCTGGTCTACAAGTCCGATTCTCTGATAAACTTTTCCTTGATTTGTCGTATTTTCACTATTTTCTGTATGCTGATTCAGAAGTTCACGTTTCATCAAACAGAGGTCGAACACATTTAGAATTTCATCTCCATTGAAATCGGCTGCTTTCCAATCTGCAAGATGCGTATTAGGTACAGCATGAAGCCACTTTTGCAGAAGTATGACATCAGCTACACTTAAAGCACCATCCCCATTGACATCTCCTTTTCCTGTTTCAGCAGCAACAGGCTTTATATTTTGCCCTGAAATGCAGGCTAAACACATAAGTCCTGCTGTAATAAATGCCGATATACGCTGTCTTTTCATATTTTCACCACCCTGTTGTCAAAATAACAAAATCAAATCTTTATATCATTATAGCATAAACACCACTATAAATCATGTATTTTTTGTAAAATTTGCTATACTAACGAGATTTTCTTCTCTTAATAGATTTTTCTTGAATTTCAGCCTTTTTCTGTTCTTCTTTCAGTCGGCGTTCTTCCTGATGCAACTTTTCTCCAGTAAAATCACTTACCAATCAAGAACACCTCCGAAATCCTCAAAAATTTCGGAGGTGTTACTTCTTCCCAACAGGTACAGAAATTAAGTGTGGACTTGATTATGCATTTAAGCCAGTCTTTTTTTCAAATTCTTCAGTAGTCATATGAGCTTCTTCGGCTGCTTGTGTCAAAGAAAGTAATCCTTTTTCTACTAAGCTGATAAGCGTTTCCAATACACCCTCTGCCTTTCCTTCATCTCGCTGTTGAGCAAATACTTTTTCTTCGTTGTATTCCGTGATGCACATACGCTTCACCTCCGCTTGATTTTCCAAGAGAAATGTTTTGATAACAGAATCATTAGGCATAGCAGCTAAAGCAGCATCTACAGCTTGTTCCAGATTGCCCATTATCTTTTTATTAGAACGAATCTTGTCAACCAACCATGAATAATCTTTCAAAGACTGACAAGCCTCCATGAGTTCTTTATTCTGCCCATAGTTGATATTTATCATTGTTACTTTAACTTCAATATCAGGGTCAGAGCCTTCTGGAAACGAATCAGACAGTTTCAGAATGGTTCTGTCTGCTTTTTTATCTTTACCATTATAGAAACAAATACACTTAGGTACAGGAGCTTTCTGCTGTTTAGAGCTGTAAATATAATAATCGTCCGAAGTTTCAACGTATTTGGCGTAAACCATTCCTGCATAAATCAAAATACGCATGGGAAGATTAGGATTGAAAGTAGACTGCTGTTCCCAGAAATTCATAGTCTCTGTGATGAGGAATGAAGTATCATTTTTCATTCCCATATACACAGCATCTTCAACTGTTGTAAGCTGAATACTATCCGGATTGGTATAGTTTGTTCCGTTCATCGCATTATACAAACTCAAAGTCCATTCCTTATGCTCTGGATTTCCGAAAATGAATTTGAATAGTCTGTCCCGATACTGACGGTTTATCCCTTTTTCATTTGCCATTGGAATCACACACCTTTCTTACTTCTATTATACCATTCTTTGATTGAGCTGTCAAGAAAGTAAGTCTTACAGAATCTTTATATTTGCCATCTGGTTGGTTTAGGAGACATTAAACTTTTATTTTTTTGCAATCAAAATTCCAAAGCAATGCTTAGTTGAGATATAGATTTTTGAAATTGCTGAGAGTAGATTTCAGGGGTAATCAGATTTCAAAAATGAAAATTTTTGAAATTTCTAAAAGCGGATTTCGGGGAAAATCAAATTTCAGAAATAGAGTTTTTGAAATTGACACAAGAGGATATTGGAGACATCTACCATTCAAAAATGAAATTTTCTAAAAGGCATTTTGAAGGTTCTTTCGATTTTCAAAAAGGGGGGTACAGGGGGGAAAGACCTGTCAAGTTTACCACTTTGAACAACAAACGCTTTAGCGGTTTTGATTCAAAGTGGTATAACTTGCTATACCACCCTCTTGACAAACTACCCCTAATGTGCTATAATGGGTGGTAACAGCAACTACTCACCAGCCATGACAGAAAGGAATGATGCATTGTGGCAAACGTACAAAAATACACCCTGAAGACAGTGGGGCATATGCTCAATCATTATGCAAGAAAAGAAAATGATGGTGTTGAAAGAGGGAATAAACAAATTGACAAATCGAGAACACATCTCAACTACAAATTGTCTCCTGAACGAATCGGAATTGATAAAGATGGCAACGAATATATCATGTCTGACTATCAAGTACTACAGAAACGATTGAGCGAAGTAAAGCACATGAACCTGTCAAAGCGAACTGATATTAACGTCTTGTGTGATTGGATTATTACTCTTCCCGAAGATGTACCACCTGAAAGAGCAAAAGAATTTTTTGAAAACGCATACGCTTTTTGTTGTGACCGTTATGGTGAAAACAATGTTGTGTCTGCTCATGTACATATGGATGAGACAACTCCACATATGCACTTTGCCTTTGTCCCTGTCGTAGTAGATGCCAAAGGTTCAGAGAAATTGTGTGCGAAAGAACTTATTTCCAAATTGGAGCTTTCCAAATTCCACCCACAGTTACAAGAATACATGGTTTCTCACATGGGGCAACCAGTAGGAATATTGAACGGTGCAACTGTCGGAGGCAACCTGACTATCATTGAAATGAAAATGCGTAAGGCATTGGAAGAGCTGGCACAAGTACAGGCAAGAACTGGAAGCCTTGACAAAGCTGATTCTATTATTATAGAAACTATGCACATGATGGAGGAAGTAGGGAAGTTATACAAGAAACTTGATACAGACTTGAAAGCAAAAAAATGGTTTGGTGATGATGATAAGGCTAAAATGAAGGCACTTACAAAAGAACTGGACGAATTGAAACAGACAGTTAAGAGTGCAAGCGAAACGGTTAGAGTGGTAAGAGAGACCATGCAGAGGCTTGACAGTGACATAAGTAGAAGTGTTGATAGTGTATTTGATACCATAAAGAAACTCGAAGCGGATGCACAAAGGCGAATCAAACGAACAGAAAATAAGCTGAAAAGAAGAGAAGAGCGTGTTGCAACGACTGAAATAGATGTCAAAATAGCAAGAAGAGAAATTGATGAGGAAATTGAAAAGGGTGTAAAAGTAATTCTTTCTGGAATGGAAGAGCCTATTCGCAAGAAACTAGAAGAATACAAGGCATTAGACGAAGAAATCAGACAAAAACAACAACAGTTATCAGCAATCAACATGGATTTTTGGGGCAGTCAGGAGTTTTTAAGACAAGCCTACGCAAATCAACAATCTTTCATGGATGTGTTGAAAACATGGGCTGATAATGGTGATGGAGGGATGCAGAATGAAAGCGAAATTTTTAAATCAGACGTTCCGAGAAGGTAAAAAGTGCGATTTATGGACTACAATATATATTACAGATATTCCAATCAAAGAGCCAACCGCTATCGTATTGAAAAAAGTGAACGATTTTGTTACCCGACAGAAAATGCGTCCTTGTATGGGAAATTCTGGCGAAATCAGATTGCAACGTGACGGAATGTTAGGGTTTTGGCAGTTCATTATTGTTACTGAAAAGGAATTAGACTACACTGACATCATAGAGGAAACAGAAGAATAAACAAAAATCTACTATATCATTAACAAAATATGGTATATCCACCCTTGATTTAGGGTGGATATTTTTCTATTACAAGCCCAATTCCTTGACTTTCCTGTAAAAGCGATTCGGTTTCATTCCTATTTTCTTCATAGTTGCCTTTGCCGTCTGCTGTCCTGCTCTCCATTTAGCACATTCAGCCTTGAAACGCTCTACATCAATCGGAATGGGCTGTCTGCCCTTATATTTGCCCTGTGCCTTTGCTATGGCAATACCCTCACGCTGTCGCTCCAGAATGGTCTCACGCTCCAATTCAGCCAATCCTGCGAATACCGTCAGCATAAATCTGCCTTGTGGAGTGGTGGTGTCAAGCTGTTCCCTCAAACTGATAATCTCAACGCCATTTTCCTGCAACTCGTTCACGATTCTGAGCATATCTGCACTACTTCGGGCATACTCACTAACAACAACCACATCACCATCACGCACATAGTCAAGCATTTTGCGTAATTCTGGACGGTTGGTATTCTTTCCACTGCACTTGTCAACGAAAATTTTGTGCATGGGCTTTCCGAAATCCTCTAAGGCTTTCAATTGCCTTGCTTCGTTTTGGTCGGCACTCGATACACGAACATAGCCGATATAGGTTTTTTTCTCCATATTTCAACAACTCCTTTGAAAAATATGTGTCATTTAAGTTTAACATATTTCATAATATATGTCAATAGCGAATTTTAACTTATATGAAATACTTTTCCAGAAAACTGATTGAGTGTACCGATACGAAAAAGATTCTAAAAATGAACTTGCTCTAAAAAACTTCTGCAACTTCTGCAACTTCTGCAACAAGAAAACAAAAATGTTTATTCTATGATGTTTTTTTTCGGTTGCAGAAAAAAATAAAAACAAGCGTTCTGCAACCGAAACGACAAAATATAATATTTGTCGACTAATACATATCGTATTTCTCAGTTGCAGAAGTTGAACTAGTTGCAGAAAAAAGTGTGTTAGAAAAATTTTCTGCAACCAACTTTTTTTACGATATTTCTATACATTTTGTATTTGGTTGCAGAAGTTGCAGAAGTTGTAGAAATATTTTATGGAAAATTTTCTGCAACCAGAAAAATTACAAAATGGTTACAAAAAGACTGCTAACTATGAAAATTAGCAGTCTCATAAGTATGTCATAATTCAATTATTATTTGGGCATTGCTTCTGCCATCAAATGTGAATCTGTCATACAGTGAATAGTGAATCCTGTTCTTGATATAGTGTCACATTCGCCATTCGGTAAAATGCCTTTGACTTTTTTTAATTCAAGTCCAATTCCACAAGCTCTTAAATCAGAAATAAGTGAGTTCATGAACTTTTGCGGACGTTTAGGAAGAAAATCTTCTCCGCATTTGTTCTTTAACTCCTCTCTAAAGCGGTCATAGGAAATATTGATGCTCTGACCATATACAGACAAGTGTTTAATAACTTCAATAGCAGTCTCTTTGTTTTCTTCATCATCAAAGTTGTCATTTTCAATGTCTGACAGGCTCTTTCCAGTGCGTGCAGACTTTGTCAAATCATCTTCTGTCAGGTCGCTGAAGCTGTCCCATTCAAAGCGTGCAGTCTTGTTCTCGCCCTGATTAACAATCTTATAGCATACAGATTTTGCTTTCTTCTGGTAGTTTGATTTAGTCTGGATGATAACACGGCGGTCGGAATTAGCACCAAAAGAACGAATACAGAGGGCAGAACGTGCGGAATCAATCAGAGCTGTACTACCTGAAACGGCATTATTAGCGTTTTCTGTCTGGGGCATTTTGTTGACATGAGCAACAATCAGAATGGCACAGTTGTATTCTTTGGCAAGGACTGTCAGAACATTGGTTACTCCACGAACGTCATTTGCCTTGTTCATGTTCTTATCATCGCCGATATATACGCTCCATGGGTCAATGATAACCAATTTCGGGTGAATCTGCTCCAAAAGTCTGGCGAATGCCTCAATTCTTTCAATATCGTCCTTGTTCTGTGGCAAGAGAAAAGTAGCTGTATCAAGGTCTTTTCTGGTCTTGGGAGTTTTCAGGACATAACAATTGTCGGGGTTTCCTCCTGCTTCTTTCATTCGGTTCAGAATGATACTTTCGTTATCTTCTGCCGAAATGAACAGCACTTTTTCTGGATTTATCGCTGTTTGTTCGATTCCATATCGGGGAAGTGACCGCCCTGTTGTAATATCGGCGGCGATTCCAATGGTGGCATAGGATTTTCCTGTTCCTCCAGCGGCGTACATGACAGTGATTTCACCAATCGGGATATACGGATTCCATAAAAATTCCTGTTTTTCGGGCTTCACATCGGATAATCGTACAAAAGTATATTCGATTTCCTGTTGAATTGGTATAATTGCAGTGTCGTTTTCTTTGATTGGTGGGAGTGATTCAGGGGTACAGAACGGTGTATTATGAATGGCATCCGCTAATAATTGGGTCGCCTCATCTGCTCCAAGAGCTTGTACAATATCCGAAATATCACCTTTTTCGGGGCATTTGCTCCAAATTGCAGTAGCAGGGATAATTTTCACGGATTTAGCGATATTCAGGGTATTTTGAGCCACTTTGATGCCGTATTTTCGCCCTACATCATCGTTATCAGTCAGGATAATGATGTCTTTTCCCTGCAAGCCGTCGTTGTAGAGGTCAAGCCATTGGCTGAATCCTGCTCCATTGGGAATGGTAGTTGCTGGAATATCGTCCAAATGTGACAGTGTATCAGCATCTTTTTCGCCCTCGGTGATAAAAACAGTTCCCTCATCCATGTTGTGAAGAACATTTGCATTGTAAAGAGGTGCTTTCTGCTCGTGTAAGCCTGTAATATAGGTCTTTTTCTCATGGTCGTACAGATACCAGCAAGGAGATTTTTTACCATTTGTCAGTGTCGTAATGACTTTTTTTCCGAAGATACTACCATCCGCATTGTAGTAAACGTGTGTGCGTGAGCCGACTTTCCCTGTGGGGCGGTAAGACTGTGACGGTTCTGACGGAATAGAGCCAGTGTGAAACATTTCTGACAGCGTTTTGACCGCATATTTGAAATTTTCGGGGGTATCTTCCAGACGGTTCACCATGTAGAACAGATTGATAATGTCCCCTCCTGCTCCGCATGACTGGCATTTCCATTTGATATTGTCCTCATAAGTGCTAAGAGCCGGAGTACCGTTCTTGCCTGTCCCACTTCCGCAGAATGGGCAATTGTACTGTTTACCTTTGCGGTGCTGTGTAATCGTGGCAAGATACTCTGGAAGATGGGCTTTCAGCGTTTCAATGTCATAGTTTTCCATTATTTTCCTCCTGATAAATTTTTACAGCAAAAAAAGAGTATGCAGATACAACACATCCGGCACACTCTCAACAATATATAGTTATTCTGTAAAAACGTCAGTAAGACTCTTGACAAACGGAAAAAACTATGCTATAATTGAGTATACAAAGCAAACAATGGGGCGATAATCCAAAGTTTGTTGCATACAAGCCGGAATGGAGTGGAGATGTTGGTGTCATCTGCACTCTTTTCTCGTTGTACTTCTATTCTAACATTTTTTTCATGAAAAGTCAATATAATTTTTGAATTCTAAAAGCAATGTATTAGGATTATGGATATTGGATTAAAATATAAGTTTTTATCAGCAAATCAGCCGAATATATTATAATAAAATTGTAAGTTTTCACAAATTTTCAAAAAAGTGTCAGGTTTTGACCTTCTGAATTGTATATAGAGTGAAGCCTTATATCAGGCAAATACTTTTCAGGAGGAATGTATCATGAAAAAAATAATATTAGTGTTCACAGCCGTTATACTAGTTCTTAGTTTATGCGGATGCAGTAAACAGGAAGATAATTCCGGTATTGCAGAACGCCCCTACCATGAGCCGACAGGTGCTACTATGGAGGTAGATTTCAGTCACGCATGGAAAGCCGAAGAAATTGCAATGCCTGACGGATTCCAGCCCAATTGCTTTTACCCCACGGAAAACGCTGTTATCATGAGCGTATACAATATCAATCCGCAGGACGATGACGTGACAAATTCCGGAGTTGTCTATGATATAGCATCCGGTGAAATGAAATTGCTCGAATCTCATGGAGTGCCTATCGGCGCAACGGAAACAGATGAGGGCTTTCAGATTCTCTGGAATGTTTCCCGTTACGACGAAACAGAAAACACCTATCTCAATACTGGTAGTCTGGTGACGTATGACAAGAATTTTCAGGAAATCAGTTCCGAAGATAAATCCGGTTTATTTGAAAAAGGATACCCTAATTTCTGGTATCAGACAGAGGACGGCAAACAGCTGATTTGTGATTCTGGTCAGCTCTATCTTTATTCTGCTGATAATACCAAAATCGGACAGATAACGGGCAACCTCTCTGGTATTACAAGAGTATTCGAAGGAAACGGCGGTCAGTTGTATGCGTTTGCTAACTGGGGAGATGCCTTAATTGGGGAAATCAACCTTGACGAAATGAAAGTCACATTGTTGCATCCAGACGGTGAACCTGAAAATCCGCTGAGCTATGCACCAGCAAAGGACTATGATTTCTATGTCACAGATAGTTATCACGGTTTATACGGTCTGAAAAATGGCAATGCAGAATTATTGATTGACTGGGTGAATTCGGATGTTGACAGCTACGGCGATATTTTTCCCCTTTCGGACGGTTCTTTCCTGAAAATCGAACCGGAATATACCCCAACAAGAATGTTTTCAACACTCCTTCACCTGACGAAACGCACACAGGAAGAAATCGACAACATGAAAATTATCTCTCTTGCTGCCTTAACACAGAGGAGTGAACTCACCTATGTTTTGCGGAAATTCAACCGTCAGTCTGACAGTTGCCGGATTGTTCTCAAAGATTACGAGGACAAGCTGAGCCATTCCGAAGGTACATGGGATAACGCTATCAACGAATTTTTCAATGAGCTTATCAGCGGTACAATTCCGGATATTCTCTGTCTGGACGGTCTGGATTATCTTGCACTTTCCAATAAAAATATGTTCGAGGACTGGTATCCTTATATGAAAAATGACCCTGATTTCCACGAGGAAGAATATCTCATGAATTTCTTTGACTCTCTGACGTATCAAGGACGGCATGAGCGTTTCGGATTTCAGACCTATGTCACGACAAATGCCGTAAAAAGCCAATATCTCCCCGAGGGTGCAATCACGGTTCAGGAATTGGCGGAAGTTGTTGACAATATGCCGGAAGGTATGACAGTCGGGGGTGGTGCGGATGAACCTGAAAGAGTTTTACACTATCTGCTTGATTATGCTGATTATATTGACCTTGATAATCATACCTGCCGTTTCAATTCTCCGGATTTTATCAAGCTCCTTGAAATTGCCAATTCACAGCCAAAAAGCGGATTATCAGCGGATTCCAAAGCATGGGTCAATGATAAAGCCTTATTAAAATACAGCAGTTTTCATGGGAATGGTATACTCGACCTTGAATATTTCTTTTTCAAAGATACCGATTATTCTTTTGTTGGGATTCCCAATTCTGAAAAAGTCGGAAATGGCGGAATTTTCGATGCAGCGTCAAGTCCTTTTCTTACCATGTCAGCGGATTCCCTCTATAAAGACGAAATCTGGAAATTTTTCAAATTCTGTCTAAGTGAGGAAATACAGGAAAGAGCCGGCTATAGTATGCCGATTCGCTTGGAAGCCATTCAAAAATATTATGAGCCGTATACCGATGCTGATTATTTGTCCGGCGGTTCATGGGGTGATAGTTACGGAAGCCGTTCACTTCCTCCGGCAACCCCTGAAATGATTGACCGCATCATTGACTATGCAAAAGGAATTTCACGGGTGCAGTTTGATAATCCAAAAATTATTGATATTGTGGAAGAAGAAACCGAAATGTATTTCTCTGGTGACCAAACCGCTGAAAAATGTGCCGAAATGATTCAAAACCGTGTCAGCCTGTATCTTTCTGAACAAAATTGAATGATACCGATTGAAAAAGAAAGCATATTTATCTCCGGTGCAATTTCTTTTTAACCGATTTTTCTTGAATTTCAGCCTTTTTCTGTTCTTCTTTCAGTCGGCGTTCTTCCTGATGCAACTTTTCTCCAGTAAAATCACTTACCAATCAAGAACACCTCCGAAATCCTCAAAAATTTCGGAGGTGTTACTTCTTCCCAACAGGTACAGAAATTAAGTGTGGACTTGATTATGCATTTAAGCCAGTCTTTTTTTCAAATTCTTCAGTAGTCATATGAGCTTCTTCGGCTGCTTGTGTCAAAGAAAGTAATCCTTTTTCTACTAAGCTGATAAGCGTTTCCAATACACCCTCTGCCTTTCCTTCATCTCGCTGTTGAGCAAATACTTTTTCTTCGTTGTATTCCGTGATGCACATACGCTTCACCTCCGCTTGATTTTCCAAGAGAAATGTTTTGATAACAGAATCATTAGGCATAGCAGCTAAAGCAGCATCTACAGCTTGTTCCAGATTGCCCATTATCTTTTTATTAGAACGAATCTTGTCAACCAACCATGAATAATCTTTCAAAGACTGACAAGCCTCCATGAGTTCTTTATTCTGCCCATAGTTGATATTTATCATTGTTACTTTAACTTCAATATCAGGGTCAGAGCCTTCTGGAAACGAATCAGACAGTTTCAGAATGGTTCTGTCTGCTTTTTTATCTTTACCATTATAGAAACAAATACACTTAGGTACAGGAGCTTTCTGCTGTTTAGAGCTGTAAATATAATAATCGTCCGAAGTTTCAACGTATTTGGCGTAAACCATTCCTGCATAAATCAAAATACGCATGGGAAGATTAGGATTGAAAGTAGACTGCTGTTCCCAGAAATTCATAGTCTCTGTGATGAGGAATGAAGTATCATTTTTCATTCCCATATACACAGCATCTTCAACTGTTGTAAGCTGAATACTATCCGGATTGGTATAGTTTGTTCCGTTCATCGCATTATACAAACTCAAAGTCCATTCCTTATGCTCTGGATTTCCGAAAATGAATTTGAATAGTCTGTCCCGATACTGACGGTTTATCCCTTTTTCATTTGCCATTGGAATCACACACCTTTCTTACTTCTATTATACCATTCTTTGATTGAGCTGTCAAGAAAGTAAGTCTTACAGAATCTTTATATTTGCCATCTGGTTGGTTTAGGAGACATTAAACTTTTATTTTTTTGCAATCAAAATTCCAAAGCAATGCTTAGTTGAGATATAGATTTTTGAAATTGCTGAGAGTAGATTTCAGGGGTAATCAGATTTCAAAAATGAAAATTTTTGAAATTTCTAAAAGCGGATTTCGGGGAAAATCAAATTTCAGAAATAGAGTTTTTGAAATTGACACAAGAGGATATTGGAGACATCTACCATTCAAAAATGAAATTTTCTAAAAGGCATTTTGAAGGTTCTTTCGATTTTCAAAAAGGGGGGTACAGGGGGGAAAGACCTGTCAAGTTTACCACTTTGAACAACAAACGCTTTAGCGGTTTTGATTCAAAGTGGTATAACTTGCTATACCACCCTCTTGACAAACTACCCCTAATGTGCTATAATGGGTGGTAACAGCAACTACTCACCAGCCATGACAGAAAGGAATGATGCATTGTGGCAAACGTACAAAAATACACCCTGAAGACAGTGGGGCATATGCTCAATCATTATGCAAGAAAAGAAAATGATGGTGTTGAAAGAGGGAATAAACAAATTGACAAATCGAGAACACATCTCAACTACAAATTGTCTCCTGAACGAATCGGAATTGATAAAGATGGCAACGAATATATCATGTCTGACTATCAAGTACTACAGAAACGATTGAGCGAAGTAAAGCACATGAACCTGTCAAAGCGAACTGATATTAACGTCTTGTGTGATTGGATTATTACTCTTCCCGAAGATGTACCACCTGAAAGAGCAAAAGAATTTTTTGAAAACGCATACGCTTTTTGTTGTGACCGTTATGGTGAAAACAATGTTGTGTCTGCTCATGTACATATGGATGAGACAACTCCACATATGCACTTTGCCTTTGTCCCTGTCGTAGTAGATGCCAAAGGTTCAGAGAAATTGTGTGCGAAAGAACTTATTTCCAAATTGGAGCTTTCCAAATTCCACCCACAGTTACAAGAATACATGGTTTCTCACATGGGGCAACCAGTAGGAATATTGAACGGTGCAACTGTCGGAGGCAACCTGACTATCATTGAAATGAAAATGCGTAAGGCATTGGAAGAGCTGGCACAAGTACAGGCAAGAACTGGAAGCCTTGACAAAGCTGATTCTATTATTATAGAAACTATGCACATGATGGAGGAAGTAGGGAAGTTATACAAGAAACTTGATACAGACTTGAAAGCAAAAAAATGGTTTGGTGATGATGATAAGGCTAAAATGAAGGCACTTACAAAAGAACTGGACGAATTGAAACAGACAGTTAAGAGTGCAAGCGAAACGGTTAGAGTGGTAAGAGAGACCATGCAGAGGCTTGACAGTGACATAAGTAGAAGTGTTGATAGTGTATTTGATACCATAAAGAAACTCGAAGCGGATGCACAAAGGCGAATCAAACGAACAGAAAATAAGCTGAAAAGAAGAGAAGAGCGTGTTGCAACGACTGAAATAGATGTCAAAATAGCAAGAAGAGAAATTGATGAGGAAATTGAAAAGGGTGTAAAAGTAATTCTTTCTGGAATGGAAGAGCCTATTCGCAAGAAACTAGAAGAATACAAGGCATTAGACGAAGAAATCAGACAAAAACAACAACAGTTATCAGCAATCAACATGGATTTTTGGGGCAGTCAGGAGTTTTTAAGACAAGCCTACGCAAATCAACAATCTTTCATGGATGTGTTGAAAACATGGGCTGATAATGGTGATGGAGGGATGCAGAATGAAAGCGAAATTTTTAAATCAGACGTTCCGAGAAGGTAAAAAGTGCGATTTATGGACTACAATATATATTACAGATATTCCAATCAAAGAGCCAACCGCTATCGTATTGAAAAAAGTGAACGATTTTGTTACCCGACAGAAAATGCGTCCTTGTATGGGAAATTCTGGCGAAATCAGATTGCAACGTGACGGAATGTTAGGGTTTTGGCAGTTCATTATTGTTACTGAAAAGGAATTAGACTACACTGACATCATAGAGGAAACAGAAGAATAAACAAAAATCTACTATATCATTAACAAAATATGGTATATCCACCCTTGATTTAGGGTGGATATTTTTCTATTACAAGCCCAATTCCTTGACTTTCCTGTAAAAGCGATTCGGTTTCATTCCTATTTTCTTCATAGTTGCCTTTGCCGTCTGCTGTCCTGCTCTCCATTTAGCACATTCAGCCTTGAAACGCTCTACATCAATCGGAATGGGCTGTCTGCCCTTATATTTGCCCTGTGCCTTTGCTATGGCAATACCCTCACGCTGTCGCTCCAGAATGGTCTCACGCTCCAATTTAGCCAATCCTGCGAATACCGTCAGCATAAATCTGCCTTGTGGAGTGGTGGTGTCAAGCTGTTCCCTCAAACTGATAATCTCAACG
>Ga0326512_10001966_pt1 | contig 15421 bp, 10 predicted proteins | sample 1_2617_0518_D_FD_203652 | JGI IMG/M metagenome (GOLD analysis project Ga0326512, IMG submission 203652) | Bovine rumen microbial communities from UC Davis, California, United States - 1_2617_0518 | ecosystem: Host-associated > Mammals > Digestive system > Stomach > Rumen | place: USA... | reverse complement strand
AATACTCAAAAAGTCCGAATTGAAGTTCGACCAGACGGTCGAAATCCACTTCAATCTCGGTGTGGACCCAAAACATTCCGACCAAGTGGTTCGTGGCACTGTCGTGCTTCCGCATGGTACCGGTCGTTCGGTCCGCGTTCTCGTTTTTTGCAAGGACAACAACCTTGAAGTTGCAAAGAGCGCTGGCGCTGACTATGCGGGTGGTGCTGACTTGGTTCAGAAGATTCAGGAAGGCTGGCTGGACTTTGATGCCGTCGTTGCTACTCCCGACATGATGCCGGTGATTAGTAAGGTCGCTCGCGTCCTCGGCCCCCGTGGCATGATGCCGAGTCCCAAGGCCGGTACGGTGACCGTTAACGTCGCCCAGACCGTCAAGGAACTCAAGGCCGGTAAGATTTCTTACCGCGTCGACAAGGGCTCCAATGTCCACGCTCCTGTTGGCAAGCTCTCCTTCACTGCCGACCAGCTGGTTGAAAACACCAAGGCTGTGATCGACTCTGTCGTGAAGAACAAGCCGCAATCTTCTAAGGGCACCTACATCAAGAGCCTCACTTTGACGGCTACGATGGCCCCGGGCATCAAACTTGATATGGCATTGACACGATAGGAGAAACCATGAAAGCTGTAGTTAAAAAACAACAGACCGTGGACGCCCTCGTTGAATCCTTCAAGGATGCTACCGCCGTCTACCTGCTCAATTACCAGGGCATCACTGTCGAAAAGGACAATGCCCTCCGCAAGGCTCTCGCTTCTAAGGGTGTCAAGTACCACGCTGTGAAGAATACTCTTCTCAAGCGCGTGCTCGCCGCACTCAAGGTGGAAGGTCTCGACGACCTGCTGACCGGAGCAACCTCCGTGATGGTCGGCTTCGCAGATGATCCTCTTCTGCCTGCTCGCGAAATTGAAGCATTCCACAAAGCTAACCCTGATTTCTTGGTTGCCAAGAGCGTCTACCTCGATGGTAAGCCGATGCCTGGCTCCGAAGTCGTGAACCTCGCTAAGATCCCGGATCGCAAGGGCATGATCGCTCAGATCGTCGCCATCGCTCTCGGACCTGGTGGCACGATTGCCGGTCAGATCAAGGCACTCCAGGAAAAGCTGGAAAAAGAATCGGGTTCCGAAGCAGCCCCTGCTGCCGCGGAAGCTTAACAACAAACCACAAACCAAAAATTTTAAACGGAATAATCGGAGAAACACATCATGGCAACTGATATCAAGGCACTGGGCGATCAAATTGTTGGTCTTACCCTTCTCGAAGCCAAGGCTTTGGCTGACTACCTCAAGGAAACCCACGGCATTGAAGCCGCTGGTGGCGTCGTTATGGCTGCCCCGGCTGCTGGCGCTGCCGCTGCCGAAGAAAAGACGGAATTCGACGTCATCCTCGCCGAAGCCGCCGCTGCAGACAAGAAGATGGGCATCCTCAAGGAAATTCGCGCTATCACGGGTCTCGGCCTCGGTGAAGCCAAGAAGTTCGTTGAAACTGCCGGTAGCGTCATCAAGGAAGCTATGCCGAAGGCTGACGCTGAAGCTCTCAAGAAGAAACTCGAAGAACTCGGAGCAAAGGTTACCCTTAAGTAATGCTCTCAGTTCTTTGAACTGCTATTAACCAATCGCCTGCACGGGAGTGCGGGCTTTTGGTGTTTTTTTCTAACTAGGCTCTTCTCACCGGATGAGGTATTTCTAATGACAACGGAGCGAAAAAACTATTCCTCCAACAGGTTCCACCTGGAACTTCCGTACTTGATCGAAGTCCAGAAGGCTTCCTACGAGCAATTCCTTCAAAAGGACATTCCTCAAGAAAAGAGATTGAAGGTCGGCCTGGAACGCGTCTTCCAGGATATTTTCCCGATCACAGACCCCAACGGTCTGTTCTCCTTGGAATACGAAAAGTACAGTTTCGGTATTCCGAAATACAGCATCCCCGAGTGCCGTGAACGCGGTCTTACTTACTCCATGGAGCTCTACGCCACTCTCGCACTCCGCGTGTTCGAGAAGGACGGCGAAGATACCCGCCTCAAGGAAGAAGTCAAGAACGACGTCTTGATTTGCGAACTCCCGATCATGACCGAAAACGGGACGTTCATCGTGAACGGTGCGGAACGCGTTGTCGTTTCCCAGTTGCACCGTTCTTATGGTGTGAGCTTCGACGAAGAACTCCAGCCGAACGGCCGTTCTGACTACAAGAGCCGCATCATTCCTCATCGTGGTGCGTGGGTCGAATTCAATACCGAAGGCGACGTCCTTTACCTCATCATCGACCGCAAGAAGAAGATTGCCGCTACCGCGATGCTCCGTAGCATCGGTTTCGAGACTACCCAGGACATTTTGAACCTCTTCTACAAGAAGTCCGAAGAAGTCAATGTCGCTGAAGAATCCGAAAAGTTTAACGACGACGGTGTCTGCGTCCTTATCGACCGTATCATCTTCAAGGACGTTATCGACGAATCTACCGGTGAAGTTATCGTCGAAGCCAACACTGTCATTGACGACAAGAAGCTGGAACGCCTCCGCGAAAGCAGCGTCGAAAAGATCACGCTCCTTTCCACGGAAGAGGAAAACCTCCTCATCCACTACACCCTCGCGGCCGACAAGACCCGTTCCCGCGAAGAGGCCCTCCGCTCCATCTACTCCGTTACGCACCAGCAGCAGGACGAAGCTCCGAACCTGCAGGCCGCGGAGAACTACTTTGACAACCTGTTCCTCAACGACCCGCGCAAGTACGACTTGGGCGAAGTCGGTCGTTACCGCTTGAACGCGAAGGTCTACAACCAGGCCATCCTCGCGACCCTCAAGGAAGTTGCCGAACAGTTCAACATTGCCGATCTCAAGATGCCGTCCGTCACCAAGATGACGATGACCAAGACGGACTTCCTCGCCATTATCGAGTACATGGTCGGCCTCTACAACGGCGACGATGGTTACGCCCTCGACGATATCGACCACTTGGGCAACCGCCGTACCCGTTCCGTGGGCGAACTCCTCGCCAACCAGATTTCTGTGGGTCTTTCCCGCATGTCCCGCGTGATTCGCGAAAACCTGTCTCTCCACAACGAAGACGAACAGACGACTCCGCGCGACCTCGTGAACACCCGTATGGTGAGCTCCGTGGTGCAGGCGTTCTTCGGTTCCAGCCAGCTGTCTCAGTTCATGGACCAGATGAACCCGCTTTCCGAACTTACCCACAAGCGCCGTCTTTCCGCTCTCGGTCCCGGTGGCCTTTCCCGTGAACGCGCGGGCTTCGAAGTCCGTGACGTGCACTACACGCACTATGGCCGTCTCTGCCCGATCGAGACTCCGGAAGGACCGAACATCGGTCTTATCAACTCCCTCGCATCTTACGCCGTGGTGAACCACTTCGGCTTCATCGAGACCCCGTACCGCATTGTCGGCCTGGTCGACTTCAAGGATGCCAAGGGCAACATCGTGAAGTTCCCCGAAGAAAAGTGGCACTTCGGCATTTTCAAGGGCTTCGTTCACGACCCGCACCTGTTCGTGCAGCTCGAACTTTCCCGCAAGGAAATGGACAGCGTCCGCATGAACCTCGACAACCGTCAGCGCGACCTCTTCGACAGCTTCGTGAACAAGGTGTTCCAGGTGAAGATGGCCGACGGCGAAACGCTGTTCGTGAAGAACGGCTCCGTGCTCGACAACTTCAGCGGTTCTGCTGATTACGTCCAGACGGGCGATGTCGTGGAACAGGTCGTTTCTGACTTTATCACTTACCTCACTGCCGACGAAGAAGACGCCTTCAAGGTGGCTCCGGCTTCTACCGAACTCACCGACGACAACCGCTTCGCCGAAGAGTACGTCATCGTTCGCGACAAGAGCGAATACCCGCACGTGCTCCGTCAAGAAAGCATCGCCATCGGCGACGAAGACGTGGAACACATCGACCTCATGGACGTGGCTCCGATGCAGATCGTGTCCGTGGCCGCTGGCCTCATCCCGTTCCTCGAACACGATGACGCTAACCGTGCCTTGATGGGTTCTAACATGCAGCGCCAGGCTGTGCCTCTGCTCCGTGCGGAAGCCCCCGTGGTGGGTACCGGCCTCGAACGCCGCGCCGCCCTCGACTCGGGTACGGTCGTGCGTGCCAAGCACGACGGCCGCGTGACCTTCGTCGACGCCCGCAACATTACCGTGCAGCGTGGCGACATGGTCGATGGCAACTTTGTGCCGCTGACCGGTCTCGGTGAAAACTACGAATTCCTCGGCAAGGATCCGATTGACGAATACGTTCTCCGCAAGTTCGAACGTAGTAACCAGGATTCCTGCATCAACCAGAAGCCCATCGTGAGCGTGGGTGACTTCGTCAAGGCTGGCGACGTGCTGGCCGACGGCGTGTCCACCGATCACGGCGAACTGGCTCTCGGTAAGAACATCCTCATCGGCTTCCTCCCGTGGAACGGCTACAACTACGAAGACGCCGTCATCATCTCGGAAGAACTCGCCATCAAGGATACGTTCACCTCTATCCATATTGAAGAATACGAACTCGAAGTCCGCGACACCAAGCGCGGTCCGGAAGAACTCACCCGCGAAATCCCGAACGTCGGCGAAGATGCGCTCCGCAACCTCGACGAAAACGGCGTGATCCGCGTGGGTGCCGAAGTCGGCCCCGATGATATCCTCGTCGGTAAGGTCACCCCGAAGGGTGAAACCGAACTCTCTCCGGAAGAACGCCTGCTCCGCGCCATCTTCGGCGAAAAGGCCGGCGACGTCCGTGATTCTTCCCTCAAGGCTCCTCCGGGAATGAAGGGCGTGGTTCTTGAAACCCGCATCTTCAGCAAGAAGGACAAGGCCGACAAGAAGAGCAAGGAAAAGGATCAGGAAACGATCGAGAACATCCGTTCCAATTTCCAGGTCCAGATCGACAAGATCAAGGAATCCTGCCGCGAACACTTGTTCGAACTCCTCGGTGGCAAGGCTGCCGGCAAGGTCATGGACAACGAAACCCATGAACTCCTGATCCGCGAAGGCCAGATTTACAACGAACAGAACCTCGCCATGATCGACGTGACGAAGGTTTCCCCGATGTCTACGTTCGTGACCGGTGACGAAGACCTCCAGGACAAGGTTCTTTCCCTCGTCCTCGTGGCTCGCGACAACCTCGATACCCTGACCCGCACGATGGAAAAGGAAATCGACAAGGTCACGAAGGGTGACGAACTCAAGCCGGGCGTTTTGAAGAGCGTCAAGGTCTACATCGCGAAGAAGCGTTGCCTCTCCATCGGTGACAAGATGGCAGGTCGTCACGGTAACAAGGGTTGCGTTGCCAAGATTGTTCCGGTCGAAGATATGCCGTTCACCGAAGACGGCCGTCCGCTCCAGATTCTTCTGAACCCGATGGGTGTGCCTTCTCGTATGAACATCGGTCAGGTGCTTGAAGTCCACCTGGGCTGGGCTGCCAAGACGCTCGGCTTCAAGGTCTCGACTCCGGTGTTTGACGGTGCCAAGTTCGAAGACATCTGCAAGGAACTCGAGAAGGCTTACCAGAAGAACCCGATCGTTAGCTACGAGATGGATCCGGACCACGACAAGATTATCGGTAAGGCGAAGCTTTACGACGGCAAGACCGGCGAAGCCCTCCTGAACCCGGTGACCATCGGTTACATGTACTACCTCAAGCTCGGCCACTTGGTCGACGACAAGATCCACGCACGTTCTATCGGTAGCTACGCCCTCGTGACGCAGCAGCCGCTCGGCGGTAAGAGCCAGTTCGGTGGCCAGCGCTTCGGTGAAATGGAAGTGTGGGCTATGGAAGCTTACGGTGCCGCTTACACGCTGCAGGAACTCCTCACCGTCAAGTCCGACGACGTGCAGGGCCGTTCTCAGGTGTACGACGCCATCGTCCATGGCAAGAACACTCCGAAGCCGGGTATCCCCGAATCCTTCAACGTTATGATTCGCGAAGTTCATTCTTTGGGTCTTGACATCGAGACCACTGGAGATAAGTAATATGTCCGAAGAAATGATGGAAATTCAAGAAAATTCTGGCGACATTTCGATTCATCTCGCCGCTCCGGACCTCATCCGTTACTGGTCTTATGGTGAAGTCACCAAGCCGGAAACGATCAACTACCGTTCCTTCAAGCCCGAAAAGGATGGTCTTTTCTGCGAAAAGATCTTTGGACCGGTCAAGAACTGGGAATGTAACTGCGGTAAGTTCAAGCGCGTGCGCTACAAGGGCGTTATCTGCGACCGTTGCGGCGTCGAAGTGACTCACTCCAAGGTGCGTCGCGAACGCATGGGCCATATCGAACTCGCCATTCCTCTCGCACACATCTGGTTCGTCCGTAACCAGCCGTGCGTGATCGGCGCCCTCCTCGGCCTCAACACCAAGGACCTCGAACAGGTCATCTATTACGAACGCTACGTCGTTATCGACAAGGGCGACACCGACCTCGAAGAGAACTCCCTCATCGACGAAGCTACCTACCAGGACCTCGTCGCCGAAGACCGTAAGTTCGACGCCAAGATGGGTGCTTCTGCCATCAAGCAGCTGCTCGACCGTCTCGACCTCGCCAAGCTTTCTGCCGACCTCCGCCTGCAGGCTACCTCCAAGAGCCGCACCAAGGTCGAAGAAGCCGTGAAGCGCCTCAAGATTGTGGACGCCTTCCGCAAGTCCCAGATGGAAAGCTTCAAGAACTACTACAACAATCCGGATGGCTCCCGCGACAGCGGTAAGGCATGGCTCAAGGGCCTCGCCGAAGCCGTGGCCGAATTCAAGGCCGATTACGAAGCCAAGCACGGTGAATTTGTGCTGGCCGACGCCTTCGACGAATTCCGCCGCAAGTATCCGAACGAAGTTCGTCTTCTCGCCAACCAGCCGTCTTGGATGATCCTCGACGTGCTTCCGGTGATTCCGCCCGACCTGCGCCCGCTCGTCCCGCTGGAAGGCGGCCGCTTTGCGACCTCTGACTTGAACGAACTTTATCGCCGTGTCATCAACCGCAACAACCGTTTGAAAAAGTTGATCGACATCCGTGCCCCTAACGTTATTCTCTGCAACGAAAAGCGCATGCTGCAGGAAGCCGTCGACCAGCTGTTCGACGGTGGCCGCCGTGTCGCTCGTTCCGGAACGTCTCGCCCGCAGAAGAGCCTTGCCGAACTTTTGAAGGGCAAGCAGGGCCGCTTCCGTATGAACCTCCTCGGTAAGCGCGTGGACTACTCCGGCCGTTCCGTGATCGTCGTCGGTCCGGAACTCAAGATGCACCAGTGCGGTCTTCCGAAGCGCATGGCTTTGGAACTGTACAAGCCGTTCATCATCCAGCGCCTGGAAGAAGACGGCATCGTGTACACGCTCAAGTCCGCCAAGAAGTACGTGGACGCCGAACGCCCCGAAGTGTGGGACATCCTCGAAGAAATCATTGAGGACCACCCGGTGATGCTGAACCGCGCCCCGACGCTTCACCGTCTGGGTATCCAGGCCTTCTATCCGAAACTGATCGAAGGTAATGCGATCCGCCTGCACCCGCTCGTCTGTACCGCCTTCAACGCGGACTTCGACGGTGACCAGATGGCTGTGCACCTCCCGCTTTCTTTCGAGACCCAGCTTGAATGCCGCGTGCTCATGCTGTCCTCGAACAACATTCTGCATCCCGCCTCCGGTCAGCCGATTGCTGTGCCGGGCCAGGACATCGTGCTCGGTCTGTACTACCTCACCAAGCCGCGTCCGAACCAGAAGGGCGAAGGCATGCACTTCTACGATCCGGCCGAAGCCGTCCGTGCTTACGAAAACGGCGTCGTGGGTCTGAACGCTATCGTCTACCTCAAGCTCAAGGCTGGCCAGAAGGTCTACATTGGCGCTCTCGAGAAGGACTGCGTCTGCCTGCGTGAAGAACCGGATGACAATGGCAATATTGAAGTGAGTGTCAAGGCTGGCGAAAAGGTCAAGTTCCTTACGCTCAAGGAAGACAACGTCATCAAGACGACTGTCGGCCGTATCATCTTCAACGAATTTGTTCCGTCCGCTATTGGCTACGCGAACGAGACCTTCGGCAAGAAGGTTATCGCGAAGTCCATCGACGACCTGTACCGCCGTACCGGTAACCGCGTGACTGTCGACTACCTTGACGACCTCAAGGAAAACGGTTACAAGTGGGCTACCCGCGCCGGTTCCTCCGTGGCTATCGCCGAAATGGTGATTCCGGAAGAAAAGCAGGCCATGCTCGACGCCGCCACCGAAAAGGTGAACGAAATCCGCAGTCTTTACGAAGACGGTGTGATTACCGACGGCGAACGCTACAACCAGATTATTGACGTGTGGTCCAAGACCACGGCCGACGTTGCTGCCAAGCAGTGGGATTTGCTTTCCCACGACCGTGACGGCTTCAACCCGGTGTACATGATGGCTGACTCTGGCGCTCGTGGTAGCCGCCAGCAGATTATGCAGCTGTCCGGTATGCGTGGTTTGATGCAGAAGCCGATCAAGCAGCTCGGTGGTCAGGAAGTTATCGAAAACCCGATTAAGTCCTGCTTCCGCGAAGGCCTGAACGTGATGGAATACTTCATTTCGTCTCACGGTGCCCGTAAGGGTTTGGCCGATACTGCTCTTAAGACGGCTGACGCTGGTTACCTTACCCGTCGTCTCGTGGACGTGGGCCAGGACCTCGTGATTACCGAAGAAGACTGCGGTACCACCGACGGTATTGAAGTTTCCGCATTCAAGGATGGTGACGACACCGTTATTCCGCTGGAAGAACGTCTCCTCGGTCGCGCCCCGGTCGACGACATCAAGCACCCGGTGACGGGCGAAGTGATTGTGAAGGCTGGCGAGCTCGTGACCGAACGCGACCTCCCGAAGATCAGCGCTACCGGTCTCGAACACATCAAGATGCGTTCCGTGCTCACCTGTAATTCCAAGAACGGCGTTTGCTCCAAGTGCTACGGCCGTATGCTGGCGTCCGGCCGTCCGGTCGACCTCGGCGAAGCCGTGGGCGTGCTCGCTGCACAGTCCATCGGTGAACCGGGTACGCAGCTTACCCTCCGTACCTTCCACATCGGTGGTGCTTCTTCCCGTCTGACTGTCGAGAACAATAAGAAGGCTCTCGTTGACGGTCGCGTGGAACTCGAGCAGGTCGAAACGGTGGACCACGACGGTCACAAGGTCGTTACGAGCCGCATGGCCGAACTCGTTATCTTCGACAACACGGGCATCAACAGGGGTCGTTACCAGATCCCGTACGGCGCCATCATGCACGTCGAGAACAACGCCGCCGTGAAGACGGGCGACGTGATGTTCGAATGGGACCCGTATACAAGCCCGATTATCACGAACGTGGCCGGTAAGGTCAAGCTCGTGGACCTCGTCGAAAACAAGACTTTCCGTATCGAGAAGGATGAAAATACCGACGTCGAAACGTGGATCGTGATTAGCGAAAAGCACGGCAGCAGCGGCAAGCAGCTGCGTCCGGCTATCGCAGTCCTCGATGCCGCCGGCAACAAGATCGGTAACTCCATGCTTCCGGACGGCGCCATCCTCACCGTCAAGGACGGTGACATGGTTACTGTCGGTTCTACGGTCGCGAAGCTCCCGCGTGCCGCAGGTAAGACCCGCGATATTACCGGTGGTCTTCCGCGCGTCGCCGAACTCTTCGAAGCCCGCAAGCCGAAGAATACCGCCGTGCTCGCTCCCATGGACGGCCTCGTCGTCATGGGCAACGAAGTCCGCGGCAACCAAGAAGTTATTATCAAGCTGGACGACCAAGAAGCGAAGGTGCTGGTTCCGCGTGGCGTCCACTTGGCGGTCAACGAAGGTGACCGTGTCCGCGCTGGTCAGAAGATCAGCGAAGGCAGTGCAGACCCGCACGATATCCTCGCGATTCTCGGACCTGAAGAGGTCCAGCGTCACTTGGTGAACGAAATCCAGGCGGTTTACCGCCTGCAGGGTGTGTCTATCGCAGATAAGCACATCGAATGTATCGTCCGCCAGATGATGCGTAAGGTTCGCATCAAGGATGCCGGCGATTCCGAACTGCTTCCGGGCGAAGAAATCTCCAAGGCACGTCTCCGCGCCGAAAACGATCGCTTGATCGCTGAAGGCAAGACGCCGGCGACCTTCACGCCGATGCTCCTTGGTATCACGAAGGCCTCCCTGGCGACAGACAGCTTCATCTCTGCCTGCTCGTTCCAGGAAACGACCAAGATCCTTACCCGCGCTTCTATCGAAGGGCAGGTTGACCCGCTCATGGGCCTCAAGGAGAACGTGATTATGGGTCGTCTGATTCCGTGCGGTACTGGCGCCCGTCACCTGAGGAACGTTCAGGTGGTGGATGCCGACGCCGAAGCAGAGGAACGTGCTCGTTTGCAAAACGTACAGGCAAATCATTTCGAAGCCGATAGCGGCATCCAGATGCTGGATAACGAAATTGGCGTTTCCGACGAGGAAGAAGTCGAATAATTTGCGTAAGTACTTGAAATAATTGGAAAAAGAACTATATTTGCACTCCAAAATCTAGGAGATTAACAGTGCCAACTATTCAACAGCTCGTCCGTAACGGACGTGAACAGATCAGCAACAAGACCGCTTCCGTGGCCTTGAAGTCCTGCCCGCAGAAGCGCGGCGTTTGCACCCGTGTTTACACCAGCACCCCGAAGAAGCCGAACTCCGCTCTTCGTAAGATCGCTCGTGTGCGCCTTTCCAACAAGATGGAAGTTACCGCTTACATCCCGGGTGAAGGTCACAACCTCCAGGAACACTCCATCGTGCTCATCCGCGGTGGTCGTGTGAAGGACGTTCCGGGTGTGCGTTACCACATCATCCGTGGCGCCCTGGATACCCAGGCCGTCAACGGTCGTCAGAACGCCCGTTCTAAGTATGGTGTCAAGAAGAAAGGTGCCGCTCCGGCCAAGAAGTAAGGAAGTAGTATATGTCTAGAAGAAGAAAGGCTCTCCATCGCTCCATCCTCCCGGATCCGCGTTTCCACTCCACGCTCGTTACCGAACTCGTCGGTGTCGTGCTCAAGCAGGGCAAGAAGACCATCGCTGAACAGATCGTCTACACCGCTCTCGAAACCCTCGACAAGAAGGTCGAAGGTAAGGAAACCGCCCTCGAAAAGTTCGAAGCTTGCCTCGAAAACATCAAGCCGCGCCTCGAAGTCAAGTCCCGCCGTATCGGTGGTGCCAACTACCAGGTTCCTATGGAAGTTGCCCCGGACCGCGCCAAGGCTCTCGCTCTCCGCTGGCTCCTCGATGCCGCCCGTAACCGCAACGAACCCAACATGGCCGAACGCCTTGCTGCCGAACTCGTTGCTGCCAAGAACGGTGAAGGCAATGCTGTCCGCAAGAAGAACGACACGCACAAGATGGCCGAAGCCAACAAGGCTTTCGCCCACTTCCGTTTCTAATTCTTGCATTAGCACAGAATATCCTAGAGGGAAGGCTCGCTTACAAAAGCGAGCCTTTTCTGTTTCCTCCTGGCCCTTGGACCAAGCCGAGTTTTTATGTCCAGATTTCTAGTGGCGCCTACCGCTGTGGCACGAGCCTGTAGATGCTGCGTACGCCAGCCTCGGGGACGTCGATAGCGTGCTCGCCCGGCATGAACTGCTGCACGGCGCTCTGCCACAAAATACGGCCCTGGTAGTCGAACTGTACGACGCTTGCCTTTAGCGCTTTGCTCGTTTGCATGTGGAGCTTGCCGTCTTGCAGGCGAAAGGAACTGCTGGCGGCCCTCCCGTTAGGCACGATGTCGGTGTTGTTCGAAGATGAGCTGACGTCTTGACTGCTCGAAGATTCGGGTTCAATTGCCTTCATCTTCGCGATGCCCGCCTTCCATGCGTCAACGGCTGCCTGCGAGGTGTTGAGCGCCCAGTCGCCCTCGTTCGCTTCCTTGCTCTGGCTGAACCACATTACCGCGAATACGCGCGAGAAGTCCGTGGCGAAGTGCTCGAACATGTCGGTAATCCATTCGGCCTTGTTGCCGCCCCTTTCGGAGCTCGAGATTTCGGCGATAAAGAGAGGCTTGTTGATGTTCGCGAGCGCGCTGTACGCCTTCTTGAATACCTGCGAGAAGGTCTGCCAGCTGGACCAGCTCTGGCACGTGCCCCAGTTGTAGCCGTCGATGGAGATGTAATCGACGTACTCGTCGCCGGGGTAGTTGCCCGTAAGCGTGGTGCCGCTGCCCTGGTTCGAGGCGTTGGTGGTCCATACCCACTTGACGTTCGTGACGCCTTCTTCCTTGAAGATTTTCACGATATGGCGGAAGGCCTCGGCGACGTTCGCGTCGGTGTTGCCGGCGCCCGATTTCCCCACTCCCCAGTCATACCAGTCGCCGTTCGCTTCGTGGAGCGGCCTGAGCCAGATTTCTTCGCCGTAGGCTTTGACGCCCTTGGCGTAGTCACGGATGTAGGTGTCGGCCTTGCCGTTCACCAGTTCCTGCGCGTTGTAGCCGTTCGCCATCCAGGTCACCACCAGCGTGGAGCCGTTGTTCTTCGCGACATCGGCGTACTCCTTGGTCGCGTTCCAGTCGTTGATATCGAAGAGCGCGAAATAGCTGATGAGGTCGAGGTGCGTGCCCTGCAAATCTTGGAACGCCTGCACGTTCTGCTGTGTGGGCTGCGGGTACTGCCCGGGCCCGCCGACCCAGGCGCCAATCTGGAAAGCTAAAGTAGTCATAGGCAAAATTCCTAGCGTGAAAAGGAGCTTCTTCATAAGGGCCTCATCTTGATGGCGGGCGGAACAGCCCGCATTACACATAAAAAGATAAGTTGTCTGGACTCCTCCGCGCCTGCCCATTATATATGATTTAGCTAAAGTGTATCTACTGTTTTGCCTAGGAAACGATCAAGTCCGTCGTAAGGGAATCACCCTAACAGTCGTCTCCGAAGAAGATGAATTGATTTATATTATTGACGATGCTTATCATTTCTTACAGACCGGGCGATGACCAGTTCTGGATCGGCTGCACGATGGCCGAGGCCGGTGCTGAACTGAAAACCATCAAGCCTGTCGTAAGGGACTAGCCGTATGTTCGAATTCTTCAGATACTACGTGAAGGAATTCCGGGAAGACGACGGCGTGCCCGAAGGCTACAAGGCGCTGCTGTTCAACCGGTACATGAAAATGTCCTTTTCCGTAGTTGACTCAATCCCAGATTTCAAGGCCTTTTACGAGGAATACTACGGATGAATTTATTGGAGGGGAAAGCCTTCCCCTCGCTGCAACCGCCTGCGGCGTTTTCCGCTACCCCTTCTAGCGGGGACACCCCGCAACGCCCCGAACTCACTCTTTTACAAGCCAATCGTTAATTGGTATTTCGAAGGGCGTCTTCAGCTGAATTCTGTTCATCTTTTTTTCGTCAGTTTCGTATATTAAGTCCATTTCTAAATCTCTCAAAAACCAGTCTCCATAGATTGAGTCGCAATTTGGACAACCAAACGACATATAGTGATTATTCACTGTACCACTATAGCGTTCTTTCACTTCTCCCATCAAGATACCCTTTTCGGGATGGTTAGAGATGAATTGCTTAACAAGTTCCAGTATTTCATCTCCAAATCGTAAATCTGGTATCTTGAATTCTTTATTCCAGTCGTGTACCCAATTGGGGTCGGTTTCGTCATGTCTTGATCCTGACCCATCAACTAGATAACGTGTATAGAATATAAAATGAGGCTGATGACAGCGCCAACATTTTATTTGTTCAAACATTACATCTACAGCCGTAATCTGTACTTTCGTTAAATGCTTAATTTTATCTTCCACAGTTTTCTTTATGAATGAGGCAAGAGGCAACTTGGTTTTTGCTATGGTTACTTCTATCGTATTTTCAAATCGGCTTAGGCTAAAGCAAGGTGTTTTGGGAATACTATCATCCCAAGAAGAAAGGAGCAGTCCGAAACCTTTTACCCCATCACGTTCCATTAGAGACAACGGCTCCGAGGCTTTCTTTGCCGATTTATAGGCGGAGAACGCGAAGCGAGAGCCTCCTATCGAGATAAGTATGTCGGCGGTCCAGTCTTCGGCTTTGTAGTGTTTTTTGTATTCCCATCCCTCTTTTTCGCATGCTTCTATGAGGGCCGTCATAAATTCCGTCTTGCTGATGTTTTTTTCTACAGGATCCTTCTTTTCAGCATGGTCGAGATTTTGTGGAAGTGTAGGCTCAATTTTTGTCATGGGGATGGGTTCTCCCTCTGTTTTTACAGGTTCTACATCAACAAGGAAATCAAAATTCTTTTTATAGGTAGGATTGGAGTTAAAAATCCATTCCTCAATCTGTCTTCCGTTGTTTTTGCTTTCGGATCGAGGTTTGTTTAGAAAAGTATTCCAACTAATCAAGGTGTTTTGAGCCTCTTCTGGAGTGACCGCCCTCATCCAATTAAAGTTTGCATCATCATTTTCGTGACCATTCAGTTGGGACGGGTCTTCCAAAAAACTTTCCACACTGCCGCACCAATACTCTATTTTAGCCTTGGTGAAAGGATTAAGTAGGATGTTTTCAAGTTTTGTTAGCCATCGGAGATTTTCTGGACGATTGTTTTGTCGGTTGGTGTCAATATGGTCCACTACATGCTGCTTTGTTGGCGCTTGACCCAAAAAGGCCGTAGCAACAATTCTGTGTACAGCTTCACTACAGAACCATGCATACCCTCGGTCAATCCGATGACCGAAAGTCCATATTTCATCTTTAGGCCGTTTAGGTTTCCCCTCGCGCGCCATGCGCAAAACAGCCCCGTTATCGCGGACCTTGTATTTCTCGCCTTTATATTCACATTCTACTTCGCGTGTATATTCTTGATCTACATCTATCATGGTATTTTTCCTTAAATGACGAATATGACTTTTTTACGAGGCATTGGAACCTCCGGCAAGTTTGAAGGCCAGGGCGATTTCGGAATTGTTGGTCGATTCGTAAACGGGTTCACTCTGTTCACCCAGGATGATATCTCGATAATAGAAATCGCGCAGGTTGTTGGTCGTCTTCACGCCGCTGAAGCGGATGTACCTGTTCGTCGGGTTTGTGGTTGTGAACACAATGAAGTTCTTGTCCAGCGTTTCAAGGGGGCGCAGATTGTGCGACGTAAACAGCAGCTGCCCCTTGCCCTTCTCGGAAATGACGCGGAGGATTTCGCCCAGCAGGTATTCGAAGATACCGGAATCGAGCTCGTCTATGGCGACTGTGATGGAGCGGTTGTTATAGACGTCGATAAGCAGGGAGAGTATGGATATGATTTTCTTGATGCCGTCGGATTCCATCACGAGCGGGAACTCGTGACCTTCCTTGCAAGATGTCAACTGCACGATATAGCCCAGCGTACCGTCGGGCATAAGCTCCTTGCCGAGAATCTTCAGGCCGACCTTGAGATTGGGAATAATCTGCGGCAGAACGATGTTTATGCTGTTGATTGTTTTTTTCAGAATCTCCAAAGCAATTGAAGATACAGGTGTTGATTTTCTTAATGTGAGCAGCAGACTTACGGAC
>Ga0326512_10001964_pt1 | contig 15445 bp, 35 predicted proteins | sample 1_2617_0518_D_FD_203652 | JGI IMG/M metagenome (GOLD analysis project Ga0326512, IMG submission 203652) | Bovine rumen microbial communities from UC Davis, California, United States - 1_2617_0518 | ecosystem: Host-associated > Mammals > Digestive system > Stomach > Rumen | place: USA... | reverse complement strand
CAAGGTCATACATCGGTATTCCAGCTGATTACAACACAAACACATCTTATGTAGCCGGAGACAATTGTATTTATCCGTCACAATTACAAGGCGGTACATGGTATAGATGTATTTCGCCCACAAGCGGCACATGGGATTCAACAAAATGGGTGGCAACATCTTGCTATGATGAACAGCTTACAGGTTCACGCAAAATGTGTGATGCAAGTGGAACAGCCTTAAATGTAGGTAGTCCAAGTCAGGCGGTTTATTTTAACAACGGTGTTCCGACAGGACTTGCAACAGGAAATCTTACACCTACATTCTCAAGTGATGATGTTGCAGACGATGATGTTACAACATCTTCTGGATGGACAACAGTAACGAAACTTACAAGCGGTTTGTCGCTTTCAACATTGTTTAGTAGAATATCACAGATGTTCAAGAATGTAAGATGGCTTTACAAAATGTTAGGCACAACCGATATTAGTTCAATCGGCAATGGCACAGTAACGGGAGCAATCTCTTCGCTAAACACAAGTTTGACGAATAGTTACACTACGCAAGGTTTATCCTATGCAAGTGGGGTAGAATATGCTGCAGGTGGCTATATAAGAGTAGGTAATATAATTATTGTAAATATAAGAGTTTATATTGCTTCAGATATAGCCGCAAAAACTCATATTATAAAAGGTTTTCCATTGCCAAATGTATCATTGCAAACAATTATTGTAACAAATAATAGAACTATACCTGCTTTTATTGACTATGCAACGGGTGATTTGTATTGCGATTCACCTTTACCTTCAAATATTGCATTTAGTGCGGGTTGTGTTTATATTGCAAAATAGTCAAATATAAGTGTATTTAATTGTAATAGGGCTTCCCGCTTTAGTGCCAAATGCTCTTATTTTCGTGTCTGTAAGTCTTTGAGCAAAGCAAGGGGAGTTATAATCGCTTGACGTTGCGTACATTGCAATAATGCGTGAAGTTGCCACGGCTACGTCTAGATCCGCATAATACATTGTATAGTGCGCAGTTGTTGATAGTGTGCCGCTTACTGTTAAACTCTTCGTCAAACTTGTGATGTGCGTAAAGTTTATTCATACCATATACGGGCGGTAACATCTGCAAGACTTATGGCGGTTTGTCCACCTAAACTTCTTGCTCTTATGATTAAATACCCATTAGATATACCGCAAGCATAGCTAACCCAACCCGCATTATTATTTGTAAATATTGATATGGATTTGACGGTTGCCCCACTCGGCAGACTTAATGTGTTATTGTAAACAATAGCAGGGTTTCCCGTATCAAAGGCGGGAATAGTTGTACTTGTTGGAGTTGACGATAGTTGAACATCTACATACTTCGGTAAACTTGTGATGTGCGTAAAGTTTATAGCTATTTCACACCATAGAAAGATACCTGTGTTGTGTTACCAATCCAAGAATTGACACCAAACTGTGTACCAATAATGCTATCTGATATTTTGTACATAGCATATACAGCGTATGATGCGTTAGCATAGAAACTATCTACGGCATTATAAGTACTTGTTCCAATAGCAGATAATGTATCGGTGTAAAACTCTTTTGATAGAAATACAATACCTGTTTCATTCTGTTTTAGAACTACAAGCACCTTTTTAAAGTTTGAAATTGGTTCACTCGGTGTTGTTGTAGCCCAAGTGTTTAATGATGTAGCATTAACAGTACCAAGTAAAACGAGATTGTCTTTATTCGATAAACTTGTGTTTAGCGAATACTTTTTACTTGTGATTAGGAGAAGAAAATTATGAAGATAATTGAAACGAATTTAAAATTTAATAACACACTTTCAAAGAGGAAAAAAACAACACATATTGTATTGCATCATTCTGCTTCTAAAGAAGCCTATGCAAGCCTTGTTCATCAATGGCATATAGGCAGAGGGTGGAGTGGTATAGGTTATCACTTTATCGTAAGAAAGAATGGTACAATCGAAAGAGGAAGACCGATTGACACAGTAGGAGCGCATTGTTCTAATCATAACTCTTACACAATAGGAATTTGCTTTGAGGGGAACTTTCAGGAAGAGCAAATGAACAATATTCAGATACAAGCTGGAAGAGAACTCATTGCGTATATTCAGGCTCTTTATGGTGGAAATCTTAAGGTTGTAAGACATAGAGATTTAATGGCAACCGCTTGTCCGGGAGACAACTTCCCATTTGATTTAATGCTTTCAGATGTGAACTTTGAGGAAATCGAAGAAGCAAAAGTAAGCACAGATTCAAAGATTGAAGGTGTCGAAGGAACACTTAACAATCTTAAATTTGACACAAGGCTTGTTCCGGCTAAACACCATATGAATGCTGCAAGAGGGTGGTGGGTAACTAACCATGACACATACCTTGCGACAGGCAGAAACAATTTTAGTGAAATGATCGTGACCATTCCTAAAGGAGCAAAGGTTTATTCAGCCGGATATTACAACACAGTAGGAATAAATTGTTTCCTTTGTGTGTCATATAACAACACAGTAGGTTATGTATGGAGAAAATACATAACCAAAGAAAAGTAGGGTTGACCATACCCTACTTAAATTTATTAAGGCTTATGTTGTATCTGTTCCCATTAAAGATTAACATAAGCCTTTTGTTTATGTATTCCAGCTCGTCACTTTCTACAATATCTGAAAAGCATATATGCGAGTTCTCAAATATCTTATACATAGTGGATAGTTTAATATCTGTAACACATCCATTGGCAATCCGTCTCATTTCCCCATAAGAAACATCACACCTTAAAGCAAAATCCTGAATCGTGTAACCACAATTTGTAATTTCACTATTTACCTGTTCGCATAACCTTGCAAGAATACTTTCCATGTTATATGCCCCCTTGTTATAGTAATTTGTGGCATACCAATTAGAGCGAAAAAAATAATATCACATTATCATTACAACAACAATGCAATGTTATTTTGATATACGGACTTGATCTATTATCATTATGTCCTTTAGAGGACAACAAGTTCAGGCTAGAGGGTGGGTTTCTGTTTGCTCACCCTCATTTTGTGAGGAGAGAGAAAAAATGAATAAAGAGTATTATAGAGATAAGATTATTGAATATATCATGCGTATTTCAAGTGAAAAAGCATTAAGATACTTATATCTTATTACTAAAAGCATTGCAAAAGATACTTAAAAAGGACACCTGAAAAGGCATCCTTTTTGTGTTATTTATTGTTATTTATTGTTATTTGTTGTTATTTGTTGTTATTGCTTATCATTTCAATAGTGTTTCTTATATAAACTTTCTTATCTTCCGAAAGTTCAAAGTATTTTTCAAGCATTTCTTGTGTTTCAACATCATATCTTAACTTATTCGTTAAGTCTGCAAGTCTATCAACATCTATTTCATCTTCCCATCCCATTATATATGCTGGAGTGGTGTTTAGTGCTTTTGCAATAGTAACTATCTTTGTTTGTGGCAAACCTCTTCCGTCAAGTTCTATCTTGTTTATTGATACCCTAGACGCATATCCTATCTTCTTTGCAAGTTCTTCTTGTGTCATTCCTAGTTCTTCTCTTCTTGCTCTGATTCTTTTTCCAAATCCCCCATTATCTACCATTGTTAGCACCTCCCTTCTGCCCTTATTTTAAGGGAAAAAGAATAAAAATGCAATAATTTTGAAAATAATTGTTGACAGAATGATTACAGAGTGATATTGTATCAATGTAATCAAATTGATTACAAAACGATGGAAGGAGGAAATATATGACGGACACAGAACTTCTTAATCAGGCGATTAAGAAAAGCGGTTTTAAGAGATATGCAATCGCTGATAAGTTGGGAATCACGAGGATTTCTCTAACAAAGAAGATAGAGAATAGAGTGGAGTTCAAAGCAAGTGAGATTAGCGGTTTATGTCAGATACTTGGCATTGATTCTCTTGAAGAAAAAGAGCGAATTTTTTTTGCTCGTTAAGTAAGCAAAATGATAACAAAGGAGAAGACAGTTGAAGCAACCACGAAAACTGAAACTTATTGAGAAGATTCTTGTCAGCGGTGCCGGTCTTAATGCAAAAGATTACGCATTTGTTGAAGAAGACAAGGAAGCAATAAGAATCATCCACAAGGAAACAAAAGAGACTTTGTGGATAAAAAAAGAGTAGATGCAACTACTACTAAGGCTACACGCATCTACTCAAAAGACGAAGGCTGATGCGAAATGTGCGGCTCACATCAGCTACTCGTAGATAGTAACAAAGAATATTTAATAAAGCAATAGAACGGAGGAACTACAAAGTGGCAGAAAAGAAGAATGAATTACAAGTGACTTTTTCAGAAATGCTCACGGATAAGTTGGTAGCGGTTCAGGATGCGTTACCAAAGGATTTCAACAGACAGCGATTCGTGCAGAATGCAGTCGCTGTTATGAATGAAAAGCCTGAACTTGCAAAGTGCAACAAGGCTATGTTGGCACAATGCTTGATGAAGGGTGCATATCTCGGTTTGGACTATATGAACAAGGAGTGTTACATCATTCAGTATGGAAGCACCTTGAATTTCCAAACATCTTATATCGGAGAGATTAAGTATGTCAAACGATATTCCAAAAGACCTATTAAGGATATTTACGCAAAGAATGTTCGTGAGGGTGATGAATACGAGGAAATGATCGTTGACGGACATCAATCTGTCTCATTCAAACCTATCCCATTTAACAACAAACCTATAATCGGTGCTTTTGCGGTTGTTCTCTATGAAGACGGTGGAATGGATGTTGAATCAATGACCACAGAGGAGATTAACAATACAAGAGCAAATTATTCAAGAGCAAGCAATTCAAAGGCTTGGAAGAACTCTTGGGAAGAAATGAGTAAGAAGACGGTTCTCCGCAGAATCCTTAAGAAGGTTCCTACTGATTTTGAATCAGTTGAAGCGAGTAAGGCTTGGGAAGAAGGTTCAGGAATGACATTTACAAACAACAAACCTGAACCCGGAGAGGTAGTAGATGTATTTCAGCAGCCTGATATAGAGGTTGAATCAACAGTAATCGAAAGTGAGGAAGAGGATGTCACAGAAGAATGATGATTTTGTTTTGACTTCTGAAAACTATTACACGGCAGAAGCAAATGAAAGATATATGTCGGTTCATCAGTATTTAGATTTTGTCGGGCATTTAGGTGTTCAAGGTTGTGAAGCAAGGGCAATGGCAACACTTAAAGGAGAGTTCATACCACCTACAACATCGGCAATGCTTGTCGGTTCGTATGTAGATTCCTACTTTGAGGGAACACTTGATGATTTCAAGAACGAACATCCTGAATGCTTTACAAAGGCAACAAAGAACAAAGAACCACAACTTAAAAGTGAGTTCAAAAAGGCAGAAAAAATGATTGCACGATGCGAGAGAGACGATTACTTCATGCAAACAATGTCAGGCGAAAAGCAAGTCATTATGACCGGATTTCTTTTTGGTTGTGATTGGAAAATCAAAATGGATTCTTACATTCCTGATGTTGCAATCGTAGACCTCAAAACATCAGCAAACATACATCAAAGCTGGAGAGTTGCAGATTATGGTTATTGCTCTTTCGTTGAATATTGGGGTTATGTCTTACAGCTTGCTGTTTATCAGAAGATTGTGGAGATAAACACAGGTAAGAAACTTCCTGTTTACATTTCAGTAGTCACGAAAGAGGAAGAACCTGAAATTGCGGTTATCAATATCGACCAAATGGCTCTCGATCATGCCTTAAACGAAGTCGAAATGAATATGCCTTCGGTTTTGGCACTAAAGAGCGGTGATGCAGAACCAATTAGATGTGAAAAATGCGATTACTGTAAATCGACCAAAAAACTAACCCATGCGATTAGTTACCAAGACTTGATTACAGAATAACCTTAAAAACGATTTAAAGGTACTTTTTTCGCATTATAAAACAAGAAAGGATAAAACCCTTAATCATAACACAAAATCGCAAATAAGGGCAAATAAACGCAAATGAAAAGCATAGTAACCAAATACACAGATTATTGCATTGTTTGTGGAAGACCGACCGCGGAAACACATCATTTAGTTTTCGGAAGAGGGAAGCGACAAAAGAGTGATGAAGACGGTCTTACAGTTCCACTTTGTAGCAATCATCACACGCAAGGCAAAGACAGATTACACGATAGGACAGTTCCCGAAACACTTTCAAAGATTGTCGGTCAGCTTGCATATGAGAAACACAAGGTTGCAGAGGGAATGACAGAAGACGAAGCAAGAGAGAGTTTTCGCAAAAGATATGGAGTGAGTTATTTATGAGCCAAAAACTAGTCATAACAGGGTGCTATTGGAAAGAGAAATGTCTTCCCGGTCTTAATGATTTACTTGCAGAAGCAAGCAGACACCCTATGGCATACAACAAACTAAAAAAACAATGTGAAATGGTTATTATCTCGCAAATTAGAAGGCAATTAGGGAGATACAAAGCACAGAACAGAGTATTTCCTGTTTACACCTTCTATGAGCCTAAAAAGGGGCAGAAACGAGACTATGACAATGTTTCAGCCGGTGGGAGAAAGATTGTCAATGATGCTCTGGTAAAAGCTGGTGTGCTTCAAGATGATTCACCCAAATATCTCCTCTTTGGAGAAAGCAAGTTTGTGTATTCGGAGAAACCCGGAATTGTTATCGAGTTGTTTGAAGAAGGAGAAGACGAATGGAAAGAAGAAAATACGGAGAAAACCCAACATTAGAGACAAGAGCAGATGCAGAAGCAAGTGTTCAGAAAGAGGTTAGATACAAACAGATCATTGAGGTTTTAGCACAAGCAAGCGAACCCATGACAGCAAAAGAGATAGCGGTTGAACTTTGCAAGTTAGGGAAGATACCAACTTCGGAAAGAAACTTTACAGCACCGAGACTTACAGAACTTTCAAAGATAGGTGTTGTAGAACCTGTTGGAAAGAAAACTTGTAAATTCACAAAAAAGACCGTTGCAGCATATGAACTGATTTAGGAGGGAGAAAATGAACAAAATTACAGCCTTGAACTTGTTGTCACTAATAATTTGTGTTTCGGCAATCGAGATACATTGGATATTTCAGGTAATTGCTTGTTTTAACTTTGCAATGATTCTGATTATGGAGGGTGAAAATGGCAGAACGAAGAATGTTCGCAAAGACAATTATTGATTCTGATGCTTTTTTGGATATGCCCTTATCATCACAAGCACTTTACTTTCACTTATCAATGAGGGCAGACGATGAAGGATTCGTTAATAACCCCAAAAAGGTACAGAGAATGATTGGTGCATCGGATGATGATTTGAAAATCTTGATAGGCAAGAGTTTTCTTATTCCGTTTGAATCAGGAATTGTTGTCATTAAACATTGGCGAATACACAACTATATCCGCCAGGACAGAAAGCACGAAACCAAGTATTGCGAAGAAAAAGCACTCTTGGAAATCAAAGAAAATGGTGCTTACACAATATCTTCCGAACTATGTCAGTCAGATGTCAGCCAAATGTCAGACAAGTGTCATACCGAGGTTAGGTTAGGTAAGGATAGGTTAGATATTAAGAATACTAATAGTATTCTTTGTTCCTCTTCGGAAGGACCGAAAGAGGAACGAGCCACAATCAAAAAAGCGGATATAGACAAAGTGCTTTCGGAGTGGAACAGCATTGACGGAATACCTAAAGTCACAAAGTTGGCAACAGGTACAAAGAGATACAAGATGCTTAAACAACGAATAGAAGAATACAGCCTAGATGATGTGTTAAAGGCTATCGAGAATGTTCGCAATAGTGACTTCCTCACAAACAAGTGGAAAGGTTTTAACTTTGAATGGTTCGTTAAGCCAAATAACTTCCCTAAAGTTTTAGAGGGTAACTACAACAAGGAGAGTGGAAATGAGAGAACAAGCAGACAGAGTGATGAAGATAGCGAATACAAGTGGGAAGATTACTACCCCGATATACCATTGTCCTAAATGCAGAGATACAGGCTTTATCCAATATTGGAAAGAGGTTGACGGTCTTGAATACGAGTTCTTTCGTGAGTGTGAATGTGGATTGATCGAGACGAAACGAGAAACCGCAAGGAAACTTGATTCAAACATTCCTGAAAAATACAGAGGTTTGGAATTATCGGATTTCAAGTTGGACTTTTACGGAGACGATAGGAAAATCGCAACAACGATTAAGAGTGCTTTTAAAGGCTATATAAGCGACTTTATGAGTGTTGGAAAGGGTTTATACCTTTTCGGCAAAACAAAAGGCACAGGAAAGACAAGAGGTGCTTGTATCGTGCTTAACGAATTGCAGAAAAAGGGATATTCCGTAAAATTCACAAATTCAGGACAGATACTTCAAGACATTAAGGACAGTTGGAGTGAAAGAGCTGCATACGAACGAACGGTTATAGACGATTTAAGAGAGATAGACATTTTGCTTATAGACGATTTCGGTGTTGAAAAAGCAAACGATTGGAGACAAGAACAGTATTACAACATCATAAACGAAAGATATATGAGCAAGAGAGTGACAATCTTTACAAGCAATTATGACATTGGGGAACTTGAAAACCTAAACTACGATTCACGAATTATATCGAGAATCAAAGAAAGTTGTATTTTGCTTCCATTCCCCGGAACAAGCATAAGGGATGAAATGGCAAAGCAAAACCAAATGGAATTAAGGGGGTTGTTGACCAAGTGAACTTAAAGCTATGGTTGTTGCGATTCTGCATAATCATGCCAATAGCAATGCCGATAAACACGCAACCTAAAGTGGCAACAGGAACATCCCAAAAAGTGACTATCCATTCGCTGAATGTCAATTACAGATACATTGGCAAGTACACTCTTACAGGTTATTGCGGATGTGCAAGATGTTGTGGCAAATCAAACGGAATAACAGCAACAGGAGTAAGGGCAAGAGCCGGAAGAACGATTGCTGTTGATCCACGAAAGATACCATACGGAACAATAGTGAGGATAAATGGGAATGATTATGTTGCAGAAGATTGTGGTGGTGCAATAAAAGGAAACCGCATAGATGTGTTTTTTAACAATCACGGACAAGCAAGGGCATTCGGTAAGCAACAAGCGTTTGTATATGTTAAAGAGGTGAAGAAATAATGCCAAAGATTTTAACGAAGTCAGAAAGACGAACATTAAGGGCAGATAAAAGAAGACAAGAGATACTCGATTACATAATTGATTTTCACGCAATATACGGCTATCCACCAACAGTAAGAGAGATTACAGACGATTTAAAGATTTCTTCAACAAGTGTTACGCACTATCACTTAAAGGTGCTGGAAGACGAAGGCAAGTTGATATTCGGAAGTAAGGGAAGCCCTAGGGCGATGCAAGTTGTTGGGTACAGATTTTGCCGAGACGAAAGAGAGAGGAAGTGGCTTAAGAAAGATGTATAGACTAGAAGCAGACGAAAATGATTATTCGTGCGGAAGTGGTTTGAACTATCAGCGACAGAGAAAGGTTTGTTATTGCGATGTTTGTGGTAACGAGATTTACGATGAAATGCACTTTTTCATAAACGATGAAGATTTATGTGATGATTGTGCAAGAGACTTATACAGAGTATATACGGAGGATTGATATGTGGCAGAACTTAATAATTACAAAACATCAATCGCCTTGTATGGGTTGCACAGAAAGATGTATAGGTTGCCACTCAAAGTGCGAAAGATACACCGAATATTCACTACTTGTGAACATGGAAAGACAAGCAAAAATAAGTGCAGCGGAAACAAATAAAATTCACAATAATTACCACTTTGAGAAAGTTGAGAAAGTGAGGAGAAGACATTGAAACCTATAAGGCTTATAGAGTTGTTTAGTGGAGTAGGTGCACAGGCATCAGCACTTGAAAGGCTTAATGTTGATTTTGAGCATTACAAAACTTCTGAATGGGAAGTCAATGCCGTTGCAAGCTATAACGCAATTCACATGAAAGATAACACAGATTATAGCAAAAATTTAACAACAAGTGAGATTGCAGATTATTTAACCGCAAAAGGTTGCAGCACAGACGGAAAGAATCCTCTTTTACAAGAACAAATCAAGCGAAAAGGAGAAAGCTGGTTAAGACAGACATACAACAATTACCATGCGACACATAATATTGGTTCTGTTGTAAGTGCAAAAGGAAAAGACTTACAGATTGAAGATACAGACCGCTTTACTTACTTACTTACTCGTTTCCTTGTCAAGATTTATCAGTTGCCGGAAGACAAAAAGGCATGACAAAGGGTGAGGGTACTCGATCAGGTTTGTTGTGGGAAGTAGAGAGATTACTTAAAGAGTGTGACGAATTGCCACAAGTTTTGCTTATGGAGAATGTGCCACAAGTACACGGAAAGAAGTTTATGGAAGACTTCATAAGTTGGTGCAGAGTTCTTGAAAACCTAGGCTATACAAATTATTGGCAAGACTTAAACGCAAAAGATTATGGAGTTGCACAGAATCGCAATAGATGTTTTATGGTTTCGTTTCTAGGCGGTTACAAGTTTGAATTTCCAAAACCACAACCACTTGAAGTGACAATGGCAGATTATCTTGAAGATGATGTTGACGAGAAATACTACATAAACAACGAGAAAGCACAAAAACTTATTGACACATTGATGGAAGATGATAGCACCCTCGTGACAGACAGACAGACAGACAGACAGACAGACAGTTGACTTGTCTATCAACGAACCGAGATCAATCGAATGTGCAAACTGCATCATGGCAAGATATGACAGCGGAATATCGAACTTTAAGAGCGAAGGAACCGGGGTTCTTGAATTATAACCGCATCGAAAAAACAAATGTGGATATAGCGAGAGCAATATGTTCAAGAGATTATAAAGGATTTGGCACAGGTTTTGAGGTACAAAACGGAGTTGTGGAATGGAAGAAAAGAAAGTAACAATTCTTGGCAACATATACGGATTCAAAGGTGGCAATTATGCCGGAACAGTATTCGATAAACAAGGCATTTCCCCTTGCATAAACACTTGTGGGGGGGGTAACAGAGAACCAATGGTTGTTGTAAAGGAGAGAAATGAAACATAAAACAAATATTCCTGTAATACTCATAAATTGCGGGGGGGTATTAAACGCAAGACGGATGTTGCGTGTACTCTTCTTGCAGGGGGTTACAAAGGAACAAACAATTATGGATTCAATGGAGTAGTGGAAATTGAAAAACAAGATACAGATTCCTGTCATTCTAATAAATTGTGGCAAGGAAATCAAAAGGCCATTTAACATTGCCCCTACACTTGCTGCAAGAGATTGTGGTGGGGGGGAACAACAGAGGTTTTATAGGAGTTGTAGAGATTGAAGAACATCATAGTGACTTACAAGAAAGTAGATCAACAAGGAAATTTTAACAAAAGTTCTGAACGGATTGTTAAAAGTGGGGATGTAGCACATTGCCTTACAACACACACACACACACCAATAGGTGTTCACAACACCAATCTTGTTGTAGTAAAGGATGAAAGATGATAAGGAAACTTGGTTATTTAGAAAATGGAACAGGGCAACACCAAAGTAACACAGTATATGGAATTGACGGACAAATACCGGCAATAACAACCATACAAGGTGGCGGAACACAACAAATAAAGATTCTCACAAACACCAAAAAAGGCTTTACACCCTTGAAAAATGGGGGGGTGGCAGACTTAAGCTATCCTCCATCTAAAACAAGACGAGGAAGAGTACAAGGCAATGGAGAATTGTCACCAACATTAACAACTACAAATCAGGATATATGCAAAGTAGAGAGGAGCGAAACAATGAGTGATACTCGTTATAGAATCCGAAAATTAACACCTTTAGAGTGCTGGAGATTGATGGGTTTTTCTGATGAAGAATTTATGGCGGCAGAAAAAGTGAATAGCAACACACAATTATATAAGCAAGCTGGTAATAGCATTGTTGTAAATGTTCTTGAAGAGATATTCAAAAAGGTGTTTGAAACACTTGAAAGCCGTGAGCAAATGCCAAAGTACACACAAATGAATATTGAGGATTGGTTAGGAAGGTGAGCGAATGACTTGTAACAGATGTGGGCGAAAGTTTGAAGAAAGCAAATGTCTAAAGAATCCGTCAGGGTTTGGAATTGTTTTAGACAATGGCAAGGAAATCACATTTTGCAGAGATTGTCTGATAGACGAAGGTTTTGCGGAATGGATTGAAAATTATGCAAAAGAGGTAGGGAAGAATGGCAAAAGCAAAGTTTTGTAAAAACAAATGCCTTAAATGTAAATATCATTCAACAGGTATAGGACATTCGGTTGATGATAACGGCAAGAAAAAATTAGTGCATTGCGGATATTCATTAGTGACAGGATATACCTGTTTGAGAGTGAATGGCAATGGGAAGATTAAAGACATAAGAGGTTCGCAATATATGGATTGCAAGTGCTTTGAAGAGGGTACAGCGATACTAAACGGAGGTGAATGAGAATGATAATAGTTGAAGTTAAACAGGATAAAGGAACAGTAAAGTTCGCATGGAATGAAGATTATGTGTCAGAAGTAACAGAGTTCGTACACACAGCTATTGAGTGCGGAACAAGAGAAACACACATTGAGATTTACAAGGTTGATGATAACGATTTAGGAGCGAGAGTATGAATAACAAATTATGTGATCCAATGCTAAACCAAATTAAGCAAGACATTTTAGGAGACATAGAACTTTTGCAAGAAGATGTAAAGAGATATTTCAACCTTGCAAACGAGCTGGAAGCACCATATGACAACGGAACTGTATGTCCGAAATGTGGCTGCACAAAGAGTGACACCACAGATACCCGGAAACGAAACGGAACACAAATGAGACGCAGACAATGCAAGAATTGTGGCGAGAGGTGGACTACTTTCGAGAGAAGAGTTGAAAGTAAGAGAATCGACCACGGAATAGAGAGGTGGTAACAAATGAGTGATTGTAGAGAAAACGAGGTTGAAGTGTGGGGAGTAGGAGTAGGCAATCTCCCTCTGATGATGATAGGCAAGAAAGCAAAGGCAAGCAAAGAAGCAATACTTTATATTGCATCGCTTGAAGGATTTATAGGTGTTCATCCGCATTATCCATATGGCACAGTATGTCTCTTTGATACAAAGAACCACGCAAAAGGAGCAAAGAACCTGATGAAAGCAAAGGGCATTGAGACCGGCAAGGAAATCGGAAAATTTTATGTGGATAAGAGGTATGTGGAAGATGATTGATAACAAAACATACGAAAGAGGATTCAATCAAGGATTCGCACAAGGTTGTATGCAAACGATTGAAATGGTTGAGAAGTTCAATGCAGATGCACTTAAAGAGATTAAGCACGAACTAAAGAAAACTGTTGATTCGGAAAATGTTGATGCTTATGTGGAAATGTGTAGACTTCTTGACAGATATTTTGGTAAGGCGGTGAAAAAAAGGTGATTGAGAGAGACATAAGATTGATTGAATTTTATAACAACCTGAAAGATTTTGATTTTGATCTATTCGGTTGTTACAAGATTGATAAGAACGAAGCAAAAAAGGTTATATCCGCAATCGAGTTTTTACAGCTTAATATTCCAAGTAAGGAACGAGTTGAGAATGTAAGAATTATTGATAAGTCAACAGGTTTTATAGGCGAATGTCCTAAATGCCATTTGACGATTAGCAAGAACCATAGCAAGGTGCAATGTTCGCTTTGCGGAACTAATTTGGATTGGGGGAAGTGAAATGGCAAACTTAAAAGCGTGTTTTTCAAGCAAGTCTGATGAATGGAGTACACCACAAAATGTGTTTGATGAACTTGATAAAGAATTTCATTTCACACTTGATCCATGTGCAACAGACAATAACCACAAATGCGACAAGTATTTTACCCTAGAAAATGACGGATTGTCAGAAAATTGGGGGGGGTACAGAGTGTTTTGCAATCCACCATATAGCGAGATTGATAAGTGGGTTGAGAAAGCATACAGAGAAACCCGGAATGACAATACCCTTGTTGTGTTATTGATACCGAACAGAACAGACACAAGATATTTTCACAATTACATTTACCAAAGGGCAGAAATAAGATTTGTCAAAGGCAGATTAAAGTTTGGTGATGGCAAAGGTTCTGCACCTTTTCCGTCAATGATTGTGATATTTAGAGGAGCAAACCTGAAAGGAGAATAGATATGAAAATCAAAACAACAATAACAGAGATAGAATGCACAGCGAACGAGTTAAGACAAAGTAACACATTATCTGATGGGGTTTTCAATATGCTTCGAGGTTGTTTTAACAACATGACTTCTGATTGCGAAGAATCCGAAGATGAAGAACAGACAGAGAGTGGGGAGGGAAATTAAATGCCATTTGAAGAGAAAGTAAGGGAAATCCTAGAACTCGGTTTTAATGGATTTAAGGAAGAAATCATAGCAGATGCAGCAAGAGTTATAACATCATGCCACGATAGAGAAACATTACAGGACATAGAGAATTGCAAGACCGCATTTAATAGATACATGAATTGCAAAGGTTGTCCTGATTGCCCAACATATGAGGAATTTTGTATGGGGTTCGGCTGCAAGGAAGCATACACAGATAAGGCTTCGGAATGTGGAAGAAATATGGATATTCCTGAAAGACAGAAAATCATTATTGACAGAATAGACTACGAAGAGGACTTGTTGTGCAAGATTGTAGATTCCGAAGAATCAAAAGAAACGATAAAGCTGGCGATCAAGACCGGCATGGGCATAATCAAGTGTGCTGCAAATGGACTTGTTGTAAAGGGGTGACAAAGAATGACAAGAGAAGAAGCCGAAGAATACGCAAAAGATATGACATATCGTGATGCGGTTCATAACGCTTTACAAGGAAAGTGCATACCATACCGCAAGGCAACGCTCATAAAGCTATATAAATTACTTGATAAGTTAGAGCAAGAGCCTTGCGAATATGCACCATTCACTATTGACGAACTGGAAGACGAAGATACGCAGAAATTGTTTAGAAAATTTAAGAATCAACGGGTAATAGTTGCTGATAATGATTGCTCACCATCTGTAACAATAATAGAGCCTTGTGATGTTCCCGACATAAATGTCGGAGATATGATAAGCAGAGAAGCGGTGCTTGATATTGTGAGGTTTGAGAACAAGTGGTTGTTCGATTCACGAAGCAATAATCGTGATACCGATATAGCATTTAATGGAATTATATCAAAGGTGTCTGATTTGCTACCTGTAACACCAAAAGCAAGGTGGATTCCTTGTAATGAGAGATTGCCTAAAGAAAATGAGTATATAGGGGATGTATGTAAATACTATCTCATACAGGACGAATATGGAGATATGCACGTTGCTCATTTAAGTAAAGTAGGGTGGATACCAATGGATTCGTTAAAGGCTATTGGTAATGAAATTGTAGCATGGATGCCTTTACCAGAGCCGTACAAGGCAGAAAGTGAGGATAAG
>Ga0326512_10001963_pt1 | contig 15449 bp, 15 predicted proteins | sample 1_2617_0518_D_FD_203652 | JGI IMG/M metagenome (GOLD analysis project Ga0326512, IMG submission 203652) | Bovine rumen microbial communities from UC Davis, California, United States - 1_2617_0518 | ecosystem: Host-associated > Mammals > Digestive system > Stomach > Rumen | place: USA... | reverse complement strand
TGTTTTAGGTTAGTAAGTGTATAGGCCTCTGTCGCGAGACAGGGGCTTTTTCTATGGCTAGAGAAAATAAATATTCATGGATGATGTGTTTTTAAGAAAAAACCATTATCTTTGCATCGAAATTATCAGATACTAATTATTTAGAAATCCTTGTTCCTCTCCTGGCATGTGATATGTCGGGAGATTTTTGTATCTTTGCACTCAGCTGGATGATGCCGATGGAGTTCAGCCAGGCATGAAGCTTCAGGGAGGCAATTTCCTTGCGTAATTCTTCGTTCATGCTGCATGAATTACAACTTTTTCCCCGAAAAACTTGCAGATATGGGAAAAAGTTCCTATCTTTGCAACGTTAAAACTCAAAAGCGACAGGAAGTCGCTGGATTCACATCCGGCTATTTTTATGTCCATTCAATTATTGGTTAGATATCGCAGCAACCGCGTCGTGGATACGGAAACGCCCACGGAGTTCCGCTTTTGAGACTTTAACAGCGCGTAGTGCTGCATTTTTATTTGTTAAAACTCAAAAGTTATGGAAACAAAGAATTATCTGTTCAAGGAGAACGTGACGGACCATCAGTATTTCTGCCAGGTCCAGGTGTCTAAGAAGTTCATGGCCACCATCGATGACCAGGAACTCGAGCTGCTGCAATGGATGCGCGACACGCTGGCGCACAAGTCTGCAGACAGCGACCAGGTGTACAGCGTAGTGGACCGCATACAGCGACGCGTGGCCACCATCAATGCCCACCGCGACGGCACAGGCCCGTACCTCACCGTCACCTTCCACTCGCTGAAGCGCGACGAGTCCGGATTCATCCGTATCGAGCGTACCGCTGGGCGCCACCAGTCGGTGCTGCTGCCCATCATCGACTACCGCGGAAGCGTTAAAATCGATGAACTGTAATTACCGTATCGATTTTTTTTCGTATATTTGCAACAGAAAAGGAAAGGAGCTGAGTATGTATATTATATTAATTGCATTGTTCGCATGGGTAATTCTGGTGGCGATAGCGCCTAAGAATTAGTATTTTCGCACAAGAAAAATAGGTGGTATATTTGTCTTTGAAAACAAATATACCGCTTTTTTTATGGCATACAACGAAAAATTCATGGCAGAGATCCTGCTGAACGACTCGGAGGTCCAGAACAAGATCAAAGACCTCGAGAACCGTCTGGAGGAAGCCAAGAAGAAACGACAGGAGGCATTTGAGAAGGGAGACACCAAGGCACTCAATGCCTACGACAAGATCATCGACAGCACCAACCGCAAGCTGACCAAACAGCAGCAGCTGGCGCAAGGCCTTAACAAGGCCATGGGCAACCTGAGTACCGCCAAGGTGAAGGAACTGGAGTCTCTGATTTCCCATATCAACAAGCAGCTCAACAGCTCGCATATCGAACGCAATAGCGCACAATGGAGAGTGCTGACAGAGAAACTGCGTGAGGCGAAAACGGAACTGCGCCAGATGAATGAGGCGGTGGGGGTTCAGCAGTCTCTATGGAGCCGTTTCTTCTACTCCCTCAACAAGAACTGGGGAGCCTTCACGCAGATTCTTGGAGCCGTCACAGGTCTCTCTGTGGCCGTCCGTACTTCCGTCAAGGCGTATGCCGACATGGAAGAGGCGATGGCAGACACCCGTAAGTATACAGGACTGACGGACAATGCCATCCGTGAGCTGAACGAGGACCTGAAGAAGATGGACACCCGTACAGGTCGTGAGGAACTGAACGAGCTCGCAGGTGCTGCAGGTCGTCTGGGAAAGACATCCAAGAAGGATATCATGGAATTCGTCGATGCTGGTAACATGATCAAGGTTGCCTTGGGCGACGACCTCGGTGAGGGTGCCATCGACAAGGTGGGCAAGCTGGCAATGGCTTTCGGTGAAGATGACAAGATGGGACTTCGTGGCGCCATGCTGGCCACGGGTTCCGCTGTCAACGAGCTGGCTCAGAACTCCAGCGCACAGGCTGGCTTTCTCGTTGACTTTACGGCTCGCGTAGCAGGTTTCGGCAAGCAGCTGGGACTGACGCAGGCGCAGATCATGGGATTCGGTGCCGTGATGGATGAGAACCTGTTGCGTGATGAGATGGCTGCTACAGCCTTCGGCAACATGCTTACCAAGATGCAGACCGACACCGCCAAGTTCGCCAATATAGCAGGCATGGACGTGAAGAAGTTCACGGACCTGCTGAACAAGGATGCCAATGCTGCCATCCTCGCCCTGGCTGACAATCTCCGCAAGGCTGACCCGCAGAACATGATGAAGATGCTCGACGACATGGGACTCGACGGATCGCGTGCCGTGGGCGTGCTTTCTACCATGGCAGACAAGATAGACGATGTGCGTGCCCGTCAGGAACTGGCCACCAAGGCCTATGCAGAGGCTACCTCTGTTCAGGAGGAGTACAACACCATGAACAATACGGTAGAGGCAGGACTGGAGAAGGCAAAGAAGCAGTTCCAGGAACTGGCAGTGGAGCTGGGCGAGAAACTGATGCCTGTTGTCAGATACACCATCAATACGGGCTCTGCCATGATTAAGATCCTGAGCCAGCTGGTGACATTCGTCACCCAGCACAGGAATACTATTATCGCCCTGGCAGCATCACTGGTCATCCTGAATGCACGCCAGCTGGTGAACATCACTCAGACGAAGGCTCAGGTGCTGTGGACAGGGAAACTTTCATCAGCAATAAGAAGCCTGAATGTTGCCGTGAAGGCAAACCCATGGGGTATTGCTGCAGCTGCTGTTGCAACATTCATCGGACTGTTGGCTGATGCTGCTTCGAAAACCGAAGAAAATACGGAGAAACTGAACGGTCTTGACCGTGCACACCGCAAGGCATCGGATGACTTTGACAAGGAGCGCAGCCATATTGAGTTCCTTACGCGTCAGGTGCACAATAACAACCTGTCGTATGAAGAGAGAAAGAAGATGCTCGATGAGCTGAAGGGTCTGGTACCAGGTTATCTTGCAGATCTTGACAAGGAAAAAGGTCTGGTGAATGACAACACGGACGCTTTGACAGATTATCTGAAGCAGCTGGAGAAAAGCATCAAGCTGAAGGCTGCTCAGGAAGAACTGGAGGAAGCGTACAGGAAGAAAAGAAAACTCGACAAGAGCAAAAAAACGCTGGAGGGTGACCTTGATTCTGCGAACACAAGCCTGGCAGCTGCTTCATTCTCGGCAAGCAGTAGGGCAAATAGCCTTGGAACTTCCGGTATGCGTACAATCTCGAAAGGAACAGATGTCGCTACAAAGAATGCCCAGGCAAGAGTGAACGATGTCAAGAAACAGCTGAAAGACGTCAATGACCAGTTAAGTGAAGCTGAGGATGACATCAAGGATTTGGAGAAAGAGATATCCACTACCTCTGCACAACTCGATAAGAAGACCACTAACAAAGAAAAAGTGGTCACTCCATACGTCTCCGATGCTGATCGCAAGAAACAGGAGGCTGAGGAGAAGAAACGCGAGGCTGAGCAAGAGAAAGCCAAGCGTGAGGCCTTGCAGAAACTAAAGGATGCTGACCGCGAACAGAAGGCCATCACCGATGAACGGCTGGCCGACAATATGCTGCAGTACCGCGCAGGTCTGCAGGACTATCGCCAGTATCTGGAGAACCAGCTGCTCATCCAACAGGAGGGCTTGAAGGCTCGCATGACCGTGTGGGACAAGGAGTCCAACGAATACAAGCGGTACCAGAAGCAATACCAGGCACTCCTTCTGAACGGTGATGAGGAAACCATGCGACTGCGCGCTGAGGACTTCGAGCGTGCACATATCCTGCTGATGCACCAGCTGGAGCAGGACTTCCATACCGAGGGCTCTGCCATCTACCAGAACGAGGTAGCCTACAATGAGGCTCGCTTCCAGGAGGAGATGGCTTATCTCGAGGACCGCAAGGAACTGACACGTGCAGGCTCGTGGGAGCGCATGCAGATAGAGCAGGAGATAGAAGACAAGAACAGACAGCACCAGCTGGAGAACCAGATAACGTTCCAGGAGATGCTCGACAATGTGAAGACCTCTTACCTGCAACAGTCTGACCAGAAGCGCATGCAGCTGGAGCTGAACAACCTCGAGGAACTGAACAAGCGCAAGCTGCTGTCAGAGGAGGAGTACCAGCGCGCACGTATGGCTATCCGTGCACAGTATGCAGACGGTATGACACCGGGCGAGCAGACCAGGGAAGACGGAGCCAATGCGCTGAAAGTGGCAGAGAGCAACGCCAAGAAGAACGCCTCCAGTACTGCTGACATCCCCATCATCGGTACCGTGTCCCTCTATGCCTCTACCATGGAGCAGCTGGAGGAATTATACAAAAAGGACGAAATAACGCATGAGGCCTACTTGGAGGCGAAGCTTCAGGCTACTGCCAACTTCTGCCAGAACCTGGCATCACAGATGTCTGCAGCCTTCAACGGTGTCAACCAGCTCATGTCTGCAGCATCTTCCTACTATGGTGCACAGAGCGACCTCGAGGTGGCCATGACCAAGAAAAAATATGAGAAGGAGATAGCTGCTGCTGGAAACAACCAGCGTAAGATTAAGAAGCTGCAGGAAAAGCAGGCCAAGGAAGAGGCAGCCATCAAGACGAAGTACAACCGCAAGCAGGTGAAGATTCAGATTGCACAGGCCATCGCCCAGACGGCCACCAACGCGCTGAACGCATACGGTTCTGCAGCTGCTATTCCGGTAGTCGGTTATATCCTGGCACCTATCGCTGCAGCCATGGCTGTAGCTGCTGGTATGATGCAGGTGGCTGCCATCAAGAAACAGGCCGAGGCACAGGAGGCAGGATACTACGAGGGTGGCTTCACGGGAGGCAAGCGATATCGCAAGGAGGCTGGCGTGGTGCATGAGGGCGAGTTCGTGGCCAACCACAAGGCTGTTGAGAACCCGAACGTGCTCCCGCTGCTGCAGTTCCTGGACAACGCACAGCGCAACAATACCGTTGGCTCGCTCACGTCGGAGGATATCAGCCGACAGTTGTCTGGCGGGAACGGTGCCGTGGTAGCTCCAGTGGTCAATGTGAATACGGACAACGAGGAGATGAGGGAAAGCATCGACAGGATGAACGATACCATAGACGATTTGAATGAAACCATAAAGGACGGTATCAATACCAAGTTCGATATGGACGACTTCGAGAAGAACTGGAACCACCATAACAAGACGAAGAACAGATGATAAAATGCTATATCAACGGGAATGAGGTATTCCCATCGCTGAAGAACGGGCTGAAGATGGTCATCGAGAACCCTAACATGAGGGATAAGAGCTCGTACACCTACGATATCACATTCCCCATGGACATACTGGAGAATGTGAAGTGTTTCTCGGGCATCTCCAGGGCATCCGTCACCGTGAGGAACCGCACCTTCGAGGACTGCCGGCTGATGGCCAACGACAAGCTGCTGTTCCAGGGCAAAGGTATCGTCTCCATGGTGAACAACGAAGAGGTGAAACTGCAGATCGTTCAGGAAGAGAAAAGCAACATCCCGTCGGTCTTCAGTAGCAGCTACATAGACCTGCTCGAATACCCTGCTGTCAACAGCCGTTTCAAACAGGCCGTCTTCGACTATGGCGGTGATACCTTCGCTGGCGATGAGCATGGTCTTATCGACTTTACGGATGCCAAATCGGAGCTGCAGGCAAACAGGTTCCTGGGCGAGAAGGGGAAATATACATTCATCATGACCCTGAAGGGTGATGCCACGGGCGAGGATATCGAGGACTTTGTGAACGTATGCTGCAGCACGAAAGACTGCGACGTATGGCCCATGTACCATCTGGCGGTGCAGCCGAACCTGATGTACGTCCTCAGACGGGTACTGGCATCAGCAGGATATACGGCTGACCTTTCTGCCATTGATACGGAGCCTTGGCAGGATCTGTATATCTGTTCCTGTAACGTCACGCTGAGCATCGCAGAGGCTCTCCCGCACTGGACGGCCAGGAAGTTCCTCGAGGAGATAGAGAAACTGTTCAACATCTCCTTCGAGTGGAACACCGGATATGTGCGTGCCGTCAAGCTATGGGAGAGGGATGCGTCTCAGACGGTGGAGATAGAGACAGAGGATGAATTCGAGCGTAATTACGACGAGGAAGGGCAGGCTTATGCCGACACCTCAAACCTCACATATAACCTGGGCGACACGCATGCACCAAAAGACACCGTCAGCCGTGAGGCCGTCCAGAAGTACGGCATCAGGAAGTTCGCATCGATGACTGCTCTCGAGACTGCCCTGCAGACGATGACTGAGAAAGAGAAGAAAACATCCTTCTTTGCCATCAGCGAGCGTCCGGAGCTGTACTATTTCCATGAAGCTACCGAGGAGTCTGACACAGACTGTCTGAAGCCAGTGGGGATATTCCGTCCCCTGTTCCGCGATATCGACTCTGACAGTACCACGGACCTAAACATAGTTCCTGTGGCCATAGAGAATGAGGAAATTCCTTTCAGGCCTTGGCTGAGAAATAAGCCAAGCTATGAACATTCCGTCCGATATTATATGCGTGAATGTCTGAGAGCCGTATTTCCTTACCCTGTCACACAGCCGAAGGATATTCATGACTATTACGTTTCCGTTCAGGACGTGGTGGAGGACGGAAGCGATATAGATGATGATGAGGACACCTCACAGATGGATGTCATGCTGGTAGGGCCCTACCATGCTGTAGACGTTCTTTTATCCGAGTCCAATACTTCTATATACTATACTAACATTTGGAGAGAAACCGTCATCGTTCCCAAGGGAATCAATGATGACTATATGTTCAGACTGGGCATTAAGACCGCATCGCTTTCACTCAATTCATGCAGCACGATGATATGCATGGGCGACAACCATGTCACCCAGCTGCAGATAGACCAGGCTTCCACGTTCAACAAGAACGAGGAGCTTATCACCAAGTTCCTGTCAGACGACGTACCGCCTGTCAGCAGGGTCTTCGTCATCGCTAACAAGCGGTACATCGCCAAGCAGCTGGAGATACAGGTCAATGAAGACGGGGTAGCCCATGAGATAACGGGACACTTCTATGAGTTGCTACAGTGAGCCGTCGAAGGTCTTCACCTCATCAGGGATGATGGCTGAGCGCTTCAGGTATTTGTTTGTGACTGCGATATCCGAGTGACCTGCCTGGTCGCGGGCGACCACGACACCCTCCGCATTGGCCAGGTCACGGATGCCTGAGTCCTTCAGACTGTAGAACTGGTAGCTGTCCGGCCACTTCATCGCCTTGCGCAGCTTCTGCCATTCCAGACGGAATGCATTCTTGTAGATCATCTTCGGACCTGGGTGCATGCCGTCGCTGAAGATGTAGTCCTGGGAAGCAGCGCTGAAGATATCCATCTCTATCATGAACTGCAGCAGCTTGCCGTTCAGACCCACATGGCGCTCGTGTCCGTTCTTGGCCACGTCGGCAGGTACCATCACTTCCTTTTTGGCAACGGAGATATATCCCACCTTGATGTGCCTGAGCTCGTCAGGTCGTATGAAGGTGTAGTATTCCATCATGCAGGCTAGCAGGAAATGCTTATTATATTTATATAGGTATTCGCGCATGCGCGTGAGGGCTGCTGGAGGCAGGGCATCCCTTTTCTTCTCGGACTCCTTCAGCTGGCGGATATACTGGATGGGATTCTCCTTGATGTATTTCTTCTCTACGAGCCAGCTGCAGAACGTAGAGCACCACGTGCGATAGTTGTTACGGCTACGTGTCGACAGGTCCCTGTCCGTGATGAGATAGTCCAGGTAGTCCGTGAAGAACGACTGGTCGAGCTGGGCAGTCACCCTAATATGGTTTCCCTGGCTCTCGATATACTCACAGAGCACGGACAGTCTGGAGAGGTAGTCGTACATCGTCTTGTGCTTCATGGCACCGCGGTGATATAGCGCCTTGACATACTCCCTGTATCTGTCAAGCATGTCATCGACGGAGTAGTTGGTGCGCATGATATCCCCGTCGACCCATACGTTCCAGCCGTGCGATACCTGATTGAGGATGTTTCCGATGATGCGGTTGGCCACCATGTCGCGCTCCCGTCCTTTCCGGAAGCGGTCGAGCATGTACTTCTTACGCTTCAGCTTTCCTGTAAGCGGGTCAACCTGTGAGAACCAAATGTAGGAATGCGTCCCGTCGTGACGCTGGGGTGGGATGAAGTCTACAATTACATCGTGGAAATAATTCCGTTTCTTTTTGGAAAACATTTTTTTTACGTTTGTTGCCGAAACAACCAACGCATACGTTAATATGTCCGAATGATGTCCGAGTATTAGAACTCGAAAAGTCGCAATCCCTTTATTTATTTAGGAAGTTGCGACTTTTTGTTGCGGAGGCAGGAAAATTGCCCACACGAAAATGAACTATTCCAGCTGGATTGCACACGGTTTTTTGCGGATAATAACGTTAATAGCGTCCGAAAGTTGTCCGAATAACTAGTTTGGATAAAAATTGAAAGCCCTTTTATATATGGGCTTTTAGACCAATATACAAATGGAACTATTGCGGATTTATGTCCGAGTTTAGTTCTATTTGGAGTTTGCGAGATTGATGAGGTCATCATACTTCTTTTTCCATAACTCAACTTCATTTGTACGTAGGTTTATAACCTGGTCTTTCTCGTTTAGAAGTTGGTCTTTTAACTTAATTACCTCATGTAAATGGGTAATTTCCGATGTGAGATCATTCTTTACCATACTGTTTATAATATTGTTGTTACCTAATGAATGTCCTACTACAGGAGCCTTGGGCATTTCGCCTTCGTCGAACTCTACAAAGAAGTCCAAACTCTTTCCAGTAGCCTTTAACAAGGCCGTTAGCTTATTAATCTGGATGTTCCTTCCGTCCACGTAATAGTTGTCAAGACCTTTTTTCTTTCCGCCAAGCATGGCCACACAGATGTCGGTGTAAGCACCTCGATGGGTGCGAACAAACTCCTTCAGTTTACTGCCTAAGTACCTCATAAATTTAAAATAAAGTTAAAACCAATATAGAAACGGAAAATAAACCCATTTATATTTGGAATTTAATTAATTTAATCGTAATTTTGCGCACAAATATAATCATAATTTCAATAAAAACCAAATTTATGAAAGCAAATTACGACGCGTTGGGAATCACTTCCTACTATGAAAATCTGCCTTTTGGCAAGAAAGATATCTTTGCCAGGGAGATTGCTGATGGTCTCGGAATGAGCACATCCAATGTGAAGCGCAGGATACGTCTTGGGAAGTGGAATCCCAAGACTGAGTTGCCAGTTGTTAGTAAAATTATAGAGGAGAGGGGCTTATGAATGCGAAAATAGAGTTCTTCATCTCTCCTGAAGGACAGATTATGTGGATAGAGGCAGGCGACAGTCAGATGAAATGCCTCACAGAAAAGGAGAGAGACCTTTGCGGACGCATTTTGGGAATGATAGAGCGTATCTATCCCGAGGCGTACAAAGAACTTTCTAAGCTTTACGAGAAGTCAAAGCTTAACATCCCACATTACGAGTTCCTGATGGCCAGCCGTTTCATCCGCTGCAACTTCGGGAAGTTTGACGGTCTGACATACGACATCGATGGGCTGGTGATGCATATAGAGGAGGTGTCATGCCCGATTCGCTGTGAGTGTCCTTTTGCCAATGTAATCTGCAAGCCCAAACCTTTGGGGCTTACGGAGCGCGAGCTGACTATTGCCAAGATGGCCAGCGAGGACATGACCTACGATGAGATTTCACAGAAACTCGGTATTTCACATTCCACCATCAAGAACTTCCTTCAGATCATACGGAAGAAACTGAAGCTTTCCTCTTCAAAGGATATCGCTAAAATAATTATCGCGACCTTATAATCCCAATTGATTGGACAATCCGTCCGGTGGCGTTGTGAAACGGTGCCGGATTATAAAACAGAAACCCTGTCGATAAACAAATATAGTTAAATACGGGTGATAGGACACCCGGGGGGTGCGAAACCCTGTAGTTTGAATTAAGCTTTCACAAAATCGAATTTTTTACTTATAGACGGATGAAAGGACACCCGGGGGGTGAAAATCCCTACTTATTTAGTTATATATTCTCTCGAAAAGGAAGCTGGTGATTACCGCGAGGACACCACCGATGGGGCTTGCTTCCTTTTGGAAAAGAGCAGAATAAGGTAATTATCAATAATGGAGGTACGATGAATAATCATTTAAAAGAGATAAAAGGCTTCCCATTCTACCTAATGGATGTCTCCGACGGCAATGTTTACTCCTTCAGAAATGGGGAAAAGATGCTGAAAGGTCACGTAAGGGCAGATGGCAGAAAGGACTTCTCTCTTATGGATACTGAAGGTAAGAAAAGGACTATTATGCAAAATCGCCTTTGGTATGCTTGTATGCATAACATAGAAATAGACCAGATCCCCGACAGTTTAAATGTGGTAAATATAAACGGGAAGTTAGAGCTGATAGACAAACACAGCCTCTGGAATATCATGCATACGAAGAAAAGCGAGCACAGTAGAAACGTCCGTCTCGAGATGCTGGACCGCAAGGAACGTGAGATAAATCTGGTAAGGGAATGCTATCTGTCTGGCAACCACACCGAGGTGTTGCGATATTGTGAATCATTACGCAAAGGGCATTGCAACTGGTTCTCGAATAAGTATCGGGTGAAACGGGAAATTGCAGAGGAAATCTTCGGCTGTGCCCTGGAACACATGATAACCCTTATTGACAGTCCTTCGTCTATGATCTGTGAACTTACATATGGCATGAAAGGACTCATGCGTAAAGAATACGATAAGCGAAAAAAGACGAAGGCTTTGAGTATAGAGAGATACTTTGACCTAATCAAAAGAAGTTAACTGAAAATGAAGAGTCTTGCTTTTGACATCATGACAAAACGATGTACCAAGTTCTATGCGTCACTTGTATACAAATATACCCCCCCCATTAACATGGATAGGCTGTTCACATGGATATTCCAGAAGCTGCCGACCCTGAAATGGGAGCCGTTCACCATCCTATACGATGAAACATACAATGGGGAAAAGGAAACCATTCAGATAGAATTCCACCCGAATAGAAAAGTAAAACAAACCCAATACAATTATGGATAAATACTATTTTATTGAAGTACAGAGATTCCTTTCCGTGAATAATATGGGACTGGATCTAGGCAGGTATGTAGAAGACAAGTATAACCATGCCGTCATTCATGCAGACTGCATGTACGACATCAAGGCGGACATCACCGCCAAGATGGAAGAACTGCAGGAGAAATATCCAAGATGCCGTCCGTTTGATTTCAGGCACAGTATATACAAGGATAGGATACGTGGCGATCATGAAGATATCTCGATAGCAGCTAACCGTGAACTGGATAAATACGTTCTGTTCCTGCGCACTACCGTTGTCAAGAAACTGAATCTTGAAACATCTTGGAATTTATGAGAGACGAAGACCATATAAAAAGACAGAAGGAGAAGCTGATGGACTTAGAGGGCGAGGCCGTTGCCATGGGTATTCAAATCAGGAATGAGGCTGCTGTGGCACGCCAGGAACTGGCCGACCGCAAACGTAAGGGTCTCACTGGTGATGCTGCCATCGCCCACTATAATGAGTGGATGCAGCGCTATGGTATGGAACATTTAATGGTGAAAGTATAATTATGGCATGTGATTGCATAAAGAACTTCAATAAGCTTTTGAAGAAGAATTTTAACGAGACAGCCACCGTAAATAGTAGGGTACTGTCCGGTCGTGTGAATGTAAACGGCATTTACCACAAACCGAAGTATAAGGGTAAGCCAGGTGAATATCAGCAGAAATGGGAAGAGGTAGCACTTTGGCCAAAATACTGTCCGTTCTGCGGAAAGCCCTACGACATCAAGGAAATCTATGGCCCCGATACGGTGGAATTGAAAGAAAACCTTTATTGCACCCACGTAGAGATGAATAATTGGGACTACGATGAAGAGGATCAGATGCGCCCGATAACCTACGAGCTGAGTTTCCGCTACTATGGCGTAGAGGTATCAGCCTATATCTCTATCATCAGACTACAAAAGCATGAGGTGGACTTTAGCATGGTAGAATGCGATGGCGACCTGATGGAGTCATTCGAGAACCTTTTCCGCGATAGCGGCGAACTCTGTGAGAAGATCTTCGAGCTCTGCAAAAAGCATTGGGACGAAGTAGAGGGCAAAGACTCAGAATACGAATTTGATGGCACCCGTCTTCAATAGTGTCATAATGAACAAAAAGTAAATAAAAAATTGTGTGTATGAAAGTTAGAGAGTTAATGTCAGAGCTCCTGGAGAAGGATCCAGACGATGTGGTTGAGCTCGCAGTGAAAGTAAATCTCTGCATCAATGACAGGAGCGTTAATAAGGTAGAGCGCTCAGTACCTGTAGTAGACGTGGCCAGTGGCAATACTCCAGTGCTGCTGAAGGCCGATCTAACAATCAATGTAGATTCCAAAGTAGAAGTATATTAGACGTAGAAGATGAGTACAGAGGAAAAATTAGATGAGTTGTTCTACTCGATAGGCAGAACAAAGAAGGTTGAGTTTATTGACAAATATATAGACTATGCATCTGACAGGGCAATTGTCAGGCACGTCGGCAATTATATTTGTGACATTCTGGAAGATCTTTGGGAAGATGGAAACATCGATGGCGTAATTGCTTTCTTGAAACAAAAAGGTTATCAAGTAGAGAAAACAAGCGTATGAGTTATTTTCCTGAATTTGACAAGCACGGGCGCTACATCGAGTCACCATGCTATGGATGCAGGATGGATGACTGTCGGTTCTGCCCTCGTGAGAATCAAGAAAACATGGATAAGGAGATTTAATGATGAAAATATATATTAGTGGAAAGATCGGTGAGGAGATTCCGAGTCCGGAAACCCTCGCCAAGTTCAAGGCTGCAGAAGACATGCTGAAGGGCAAGGGCTTCGATGTGTTTAATCCAACGACCAGCGGGCTGGGTGCCCATGCTGAGTTGCGGGCCATGATGAACGATACCACATTCTACGAAGAGATCCTGCTGCTCGACCTGCATGCGCTGAAGACATGCGATGCCATCTACATGCTGAAGGACTGGGAGAAGTCGAACGGGGCCAACCTTGAATTGGACTATGCCCGCTGTATAAAGAAAAGCATCTACTGGCAGGACGATATACATGCCAGGATCTTTTCAGACTATTCTGATGGCTGGAGGAATTTCTGGATTCCCCTCGAATGATCCGGTATTTTAAGGAACAAAACCTAGACTGTAATTTTGCGGTCACTAAAACACTCAAGTCATGATAAGAAACGAAGATATTGAAACCTTGCTATCCCTAGACATCAGGGAAGTGGTAGAAGAGTTTGGCGTCGATCTGAAAAAGAGCGGAGTGAACTACAAAGGCATCTGTCCGTTCCATACAGACAAGAACCCTTCTTTTTTTGTGAGCCCTGCAAAGGGTATCTGCCATTGCTTTGTCTGTGGCAAGGGTGGTAATCCTATCAGCTTCGTCATGGAGAAGGAAAGCATGACCTTTCCCGAGGCATGCAAGGAACTGGCCAAACGCTTCAACAAGAAGATAGAGGTAGAGGAACGCGAGCCTACTCCAGAGGAGGTAAAACTTTACCAAAAGAAGGAGTCTGCCTTCATCATCTTCGACCATGTCCAGAAATACTTCGTCGAGTGTCTGCACGCAGATACTCCTGAGGCCAAAGCAGCTCTCAGCTATGCTACAGCACGCTGGGGCAAGGAAGAAATCGAGGTGCTGGGCATAGGATATGCCAACAGCGACTGGCAGGGTATCATCAACTTCGCCAAGAAAGAAGGGCTCTCCCTGGAGCTGATGAAGGAGATGAACCTGATAGCCGTCAGCGACAAGGGCAATGAATACGGATTCTATCATGACCGCATGACCATTCCCGTCCGTGACCGCTTCGGACGCATCGTCAGCTATACCGCACGCACCATGGACGAGCACCTGGAGAAAGGCTCGAAATACATCAATGGTACCGACAGTTTCCTCTTCCATAAGTCTGAGATCCTTTTCGGCATGAATACCGCCTGGCGCGAGGGTGCCAAGCAGGAGCTTTTCTATATCGTGGAAGGTGCTCCTGACGTGATACGCATGCAGCAGATAGGTGTTTGTAACACCATCGCACCGCTGGGCACGGCCTTTACCAAGGAACAGTTCGAACAGCTGCGCAGGTTCCATCCTAAGCTTTGCTTCATTCCCGATGCCGACAAGGCAGGAATAGCTGCTGTCATCAAGAACGGAAAGATGGCCATGGAGAATGGCTTCCGTGTTCTGGTGAAGGAGATTCCCGTAGGTGAGGACGGGAAGAAAGAGGATGCAGACAGCTATTTCAAGACGAAGAGCAAGGTCGAGGAAACCAAGAATGAAGACTTCGTGTTGTGGCTCGCGCGAAAGAAGTACAATGATGAGATGACCGACATGGCCAAGAGCGAGGTCGTCATGGAGATATGCGACACGCTGGTCTTCGAGAAGGACGAGCTGTACCGAAAGGCTATCATCGACACGCTGGGCTCTACCTACGGACACAAGAACCTGTGGAAGAATGCCGTCAACACCTCCATGAAGAAGTACAAGGAGCTGCAGGCCAGTAAGACGGAGCAGAAGTCGGGTATCGACCTACGCAAATACGGCTTCTATGAGAGCCATAACTGCTACTGGTCGCAGGAGGAGACCAGCGAGAAACAGTGGTCCAACTTCAAGATGAAACCGTTGTACCATATTCTGGGTGTCGATGACAGCAGGCGACTGTACGAGATAACCAATATCGACGGGGTGAAGCGCACCCTGGAGCTTACAGCGGAGGAACTGGTCAGCATGCCCAAGTTCATGATCAAGGTGGAGTCCAATGGTAATTTCCTGTGGTATGGAAAGATCGAGGAGCTTATGAAGCTGAAGAAGTACCTCTATGATATCACGGGTACCGCCATCAAGGTACGGCAGTACGGATGGCAGAAAAAAGGCTTCTGGGCTTTCGGCAACGGCTGTATCTATGATGATGAATGGTACCCTGCAGACAATATGGGTATCGTCCATCTCCACGATGCCAACAAGAATATGGACAACTACTACCTGCAGGGAGCCAGTGATATCTATGCCGATGACACCTCCTACTTCGGCTTCGAGCGACAGTTCATCATGCCGGAGGGGCACAGCTCCATCTCCCTGCCTGACTTCGCGAAGATCATGGCTGGCGTATTCGGGAACAATGCTAAGATAGCCATTTGCTATCTACTGGCCAGCATCTTCAGGGATGTCATTACATCCTACACCACCAACTTCCCGCTGCTGAACCTCTTTGGTCCCAAGGGCTCCGGTAAGTCGGAGCTGGGAATCACCCTCATGCGCTTCTTTACCGTTGGCGACAGACCGCTGAACCTCCGTAACACGACACCTCCTGGTCTCTCGCAGGCCCTGGCCATGTCCG
>Ga0326512_10001962_pt1 | contig 15451 bp, 12 predicted proteins | sample 1_2617_0518_D_FD_203652 | JGI IMG/M metagenome (GOLD analysis project Ga0326512, IMG submission 203652) | Bovine rumen microbial communities from UC Davis, California, United States - 1_2617_0518 | ecosystem: Host-associated > Mammals > Digestive system > Stomach > Rumen | place: USA... | reverse complement strand
GGCGTAGAGATAAAGAAGTTTGCCGATATGGTAAATGCTCTCCAGAAGCGTCATGACTTCTTCGCTTCAAAGGGTTGTAAGTTGTCTGATCATGGTATCGAGGAGTTCTATGATGAGCCATATACCGATGCTGAGATTGATGCTATCATGCAGAAGGCTCTCTCTGGCAAGACACCAACTGTTGCTGAGCAGCGTCAGTTTAAGCATGCCTTCCTGAAGGAAATGGCTATCATGGACTATAATGCTGGTTGGACACAGCAGTTCCACTATGGTGCTATTCGTAACAACAACACGAAGATGTTTAACCAATTGGGGGCTGATACTGGTTTCGACTCTATTGGTGAGTTCACTACAGCAAAGGCTTGTTCACACTTCCTCGATGAACTGAATGTTCAAGGAAAACTCACAAAGACTATCCTCTATAACCTCAACCCATGTGCTAATGAAGTACTTGCTACTATGCTTGGTAACTTCCAGGACGGCTCTTGCCCAGGTAAGATACAATGGGGTTCAGGATGGTGGTTCCTCGACCAGAAGGATGGTATGGAGAAGCAGATGAATGCTCTCTCATTGCTCGGTCTGCTCAGCCGTTTCGTTGGCATGTTGACAGATTCTCGCTCATTCCTGTCATACCCTCGTCACGAGTACTTCCGCAGAACCTTCTGTAACCTCCTCGGCAACGATATCGAGAAGGGTATGGTACCATTCACAGGTTATGAGGAGAAACGCGTCCGCCAGATGGTAGAGGATGTTAGCTACAACAACGCAAAGAATTATTTCAACTTTTAAATAACGGTTAAAGGTTAACGGTTAACGGTTAAAGGTTAAAGGTTAAAGGTTAAAGGCTAAAACTCTTAGACTCCTTAAACTCCTTAAACTCCTTAAACCGACTTTAAACTATAAACTATAAACTATAAACTTTAAATAATGGTAGATATAGAATTTGTTCGTTCGCGTTTCATCAAGCATTTTGATGGACAGACAGGTAATATTTATTTCTCTCCAGGACGTATCAATCTCATAGGTGAGCATACCGACTATAATGGTGGTTATGTGTTCCCTGGAGCTGTTGATACAGGCGTTATGGCAGAACTCCGTCCTAACGGCACTAACAAGGTTATGGCATATTCTATCGACCTCAAGGATCGTGTAGAGTTTGATGTCAATGACCCTAAGGGTCCTAACGCTACATGGGCTCGTTTCATCTATGGTATGGTGAAGGAATTCCAACTCCTTGGCGTTGATGTGAAGGGTTTTAATATTGCCTTCGCTGGAGATGTTCCTCTTGGTGCTGGTATGTCTTCTTCTGCTGCTATGGAGAGCTGCTTTGGCTGTGCCCTGAATGACCTTTTTGCTAATAATAAGGTGTCAAAGTGGGACATCGTTCTCGCTGGTCAGGCAACAGAGCATAAGTATATAGGTTGCAACTGCGGCATTATGGACCAATTTGCTTCTGTCTTCGGAGAAGAGGGTAAGTTGATGCGTCTTGACTGCAACTCTCGCGAGTTTGAATACTTCCCATTCAAGCCTGTTGGCTATAAACTGGTGCTGCTCAATAGCTGCGTAAAACATGAACTTGCTGGATCTCCTTATAATGACCGTCGTAACAGTTGCGAGAATGTAGCAAAGGCTGTTCAGGCAAAACATCCGGAGCGTTCTATCAATACTCTTCGCGACTGCACATGGGAAGACCTTGAGGAGGTGAAGGGTGATGTTTCTGCAGAAGATATTCAGCGTGCTACCTTCGTACTTGGTGAGAAAGATCGAGTCCTCGGTGTCTGCGATGCTCTCAATGCTGGTGACTATGAGAAGGTTGGCGAACTGATGTATGCTACCCATAAGGGACTCTCAAAGGATTATGAGGTGAGTTGTGAAGAACTCGATTTCCTTAATGATATTGCTAAGGAATGTGGTGTTACAGGCTCTCGTATCATGGGTGGCGGCTTTGGTGGCTGTACCATCAATCTCGTTAAGGATGAACTTTACGATAATTTCATCAAGACTGCAAAAGAGAAATTCAATGCAAAATATGGTCACGAACCAAAGGTCTATAATGTAGTTATAGGACAAGGTTCTCGGAAAATTTGCTAAGTAAAGTTGACAGATATCAAGGAAAAGTGGTAATTTGAAATAAAATTATCACTTTTCTTTTTAAAATATTTGTTTATATCAGAAAAACTTTGTACCTTTGCATCCGCATTTGAGAAAAAGTGCACCGGGGTGTAGCGCAGTTGGTAGCGTTCCTGGTTTGGGACCAGGCTGTCGCAGGTTCGAGTCCTGTCACCCCGACCCTGAAAGAGGAAGCATCCAGAGATGGAAGTTTCCTCTTCTTGTTTTAAAACCGTAAACGTTAAACAGTAAACTCTTAAACCAAATAAGAATATGAAACTGAAAATTGCTGTATTGGCTGGTGATGGTATCGGCCCAGAAATTATGGAGCAGGGTGTGGCTGTAATGTCTGCTGTAGCAGAGAAGTTCGGTCACGAAGTAAGTTACAAGGAAGCCCTCTGTGGTGCTCATGCTATTGATGAGGTAGGCGACCCATTCCCAGAGGAGACATTCAAAGTATGTGAGGAAGCTGATGCTGTTCTTTTTGCCAGCGTTGGTGATCCAAAGTTTGATAACAACCCTTCTGCAAAGGTACGTCCAGAGCAGGGTCTTCTTGCTATGCGTAAGAAACTCGGTTTGTTTGCAAACATCCGTCCTGTAACCACTTTCGATTGCCTCGTTCATAAGTCACCACTGAAAGACGAGATTGTAAAGGGTGCTGACTTTATCTGTATCCGTGAACTTACTGGCGGTATGTACTTTGGTAAGAAGCAGGAGCCACAGATGAATGCAGAACTGGGTGAAGAAGATGCACTCGATACAAACTACTACACTCGTCATGAGGTAGAGCGCATTCTGAAGGTAGCATACCAGTATGCCCGTCAGCGTAAGAATCACGTTACTGTTGTAGATAAGGCTAATGTGCTTGCTTCTTCACGTTTGTGGCGTAAGATTGCACAGGAGATAGCTCCTCAGTATCCTGATGTCACAACTGACTATATGTATGTTGACAATGCTGCTATGCGCATGATTCAGGAGCCAACATTCTTCGATGTTATGGTAACCGAAAACACCTTTGGTGATATTCTTACTGATGAAGGCTCTTGCATCACAGGTTCTATGGGACTCCTTCCTTCTGCATCAACAGGTTCTTCTACACCTGTCTTCGAGCCAATCCACGGTTCATGGCCACAGGGTAAGGGCTTGAATATTGCCAACCCACTTGCACAGATTCTCTCTGTTGCTATGCTCTATGAATATTTCGACCTCAAGGAAGAAGGTGCTCTCATCCGTAAGGCAGTCGATGCATCCCTCGACCAGAATGTTCGCACACCGGAAATTCAGGTAGAAGGCGGCGCTAAGTATGGCACAAAGGAAGTAGGTCAGTGGATTGTTGACTTCATCAAGAAAGCGTAATAATATACCTTATATAATATAATAAACCCACGCAGATTTCTGTGTGGGTTTATTTATTATGGTTTTCAACTATCAATTGTCAATTGTCAATTCTCAATTATCCTCATGGTAATGGTGTCAACGGATAGACGATATTAACGATCAGTATGTTGGCAGCTAATATAATGATGTTCATCAGCAAACCTATTCGCATAAAGTCACTAAACCGATATCCGCCTGGGGCATAAACCAACATGTGAGTTGGTGAGCCGATAGGTGTTGCAAAACTGCTGCTGACGCTAATCATCAAGGCAACAAGGAACGGGAACGGGTCATAGCCCATTTTTTCGGCAGCATTATACATAATAGGGAAGAACATAGCGCCCGCTGCAGTGTTCGAGATAAATTCTGTTATGAAGGTGCCCACGAAGCACACTGCAGTCATCACCACAATAGGGTTGGTGCCGCAGACATCGAGGATGCCATTAGCCATCCATTCTGCAATACCTGTTTTCTGTATGGCGATGCCAAGAACGGCACTACCTGCGAATACCATCAGTATGTCCCAGTTAATAGCCTTCATAGCCTGATCCATGTTACAGCAGCGACATATAAGCATAGCTGCAGCAGCCAGGAAGGCACATTGCAATAGCGGTAAGACTCCGAGAGCCGAGAGTGTTACCATTGCTATCATGATGGCTGTAGAGATAAGGGTACCATAACCGATGTCAGGTACCTCGTCAGAGTCAAAGAAACAGAGGTCGCTCTTTGATGTGTCCACTTTAAAATTTCCAGGACACACCAAAAGCAGAGTGTCACCAGCTTCCAATACCACTTCTCGCGGTGCTTTGTTGATACGCTCTCCGCGTCGTGATACGGCAGCCAGAACCATGTTGGTATCTTTTTCAAACGTTGTATCTCCGATTTTCTTGCCTATCAGGGAACTGCCAAAATTGACGTATGCCGTGCGTAATTTGCTGTTTTCGTCAATCTCGCTCATTGAGAATACATGGTGGTCAGCAGCTACAAGGTTATGACTTACTGCTATTTCATATATCTCGTCGATGTGTCCAGCATAAATCAGGTGGTCGCCGCCCATGATTATTTCATCTTCTCTGACAGGTAGTGGAGCATGGTCGTAGTGATACATCTCTATTAAGCTGCCGCCATTGATGTGGTATAGTCCAGCCTCGTTAAGTGTCTGGCCGATATATGGATTGTCAGAAGGCACTCGCAACTCTACGGTATATTCCCCTGTTTGTTCGAAAGCACTCTCAGGAGCCTTGCGGTCGGGTAGGAGACGACGCATAGCGATGACAGACAGTACGCCGACAGCCAGACAAAACAGTCCAGGAATGGTAGTTGTAAGAATATTCATTGCCACACCTGTCTTCTCCTCGTAGAGGCCGCTGATAATAAGGTTCGGTGGTGTTCCGATGAGTGTGCAGACACCACCCATGCCTGAGGCATAGCTTAATGGAATGAGTAGTTTCGATGGAGAAATACCAAGTTTTTTAGACCACATCTTCACGATGCCGACAAAGAGGCTTACTACTGTAGTGTTACTCAGAAACGAGCTCAAGGCCGCTACTGGCAGCATCAGTCGTGTTACCGCTTTTGAATAACTGTTAGGTGTGCCAAGCAGATATCTCACAACCACAAACAGCACTCCTGTACGCGTTAACCCCGCTACTACTACAAACAGCACTCCGACAGTAATTACCGAAGTGCCGCTGAAGCCCGAGAAAGCCTCCTTCGCATCCAACACACCAGTAACAAACAGTGTGCCGATAGCTCCGAGGAATACAACGTCGCTGCGCCACTTGGTAAACAGAAGTATCGTAAACATGCCCACCACCGTAATGATGGTAATCCATGCATCAAGACCGAAACCTAAAAACATTATCGATTCCATTAATTCTTTTTATCGTTTTCGTTTTCGTTTTAGTGACTAATCGTCCACCTTTATTACGTTAAACTTCTTGTCAAACTCTACTTCCAACCCATTACTCAGCTTTACCTCATATTTTTTTCCATTACTGCTTCTGTCAATCTTTACGATTCTTGTATTCGAAAAGTCTGCCATAATGCGCATCTTTATTGGGTTTGGAATAAGGATGTCAGGCACTTGTGTTGTGTGGCATGAAACCTCCGTCCATTCACCTTTTTTGTTGAATTCAATCTTCTCTCCATTATTGAATATCACTTCATACTCATCCCTCTCTTTCAATATGGTCAGTATCGTTTTGTCTGCAAAAAATTTTGTCATTACTTCCTGTGCTGTAGCTGGCAGTTGTTGTATGCCTACTACGTACCCATCACCTGCTATAGAATATGTTGTTCCCATCATCAGAAACATACATACCAAAAACATCATTCTTTTCATTTTCGTAATAATTTTAAGTTAGTGTATAATGTATTGTTGTTAAAATTGCTCTGTTATTTGATAATCTGCATATTTTTTGTGTCCAGCAGATAGCGGTCGGTAATTTTTAGGTCGGGAATAACTGACAGAGCCATGAATGCCATCGTGATGAATGGTGCCTTCATTGTGCAGCCGATGCTTTGTACCTTTTCACGCAAAATCATCGTGCGGAAAGCCAATTCGTGTCCTGTCAGCGGAGCCATCACGCCGGCAATAGGTAATGGGATGTCATTCTCTTCGTCGGCACTTACCACAACCAGTCCGCCTCCCATCTCAATGATGCGGTTGATGGCTCGCACGATGTAGGTGTCGTTAGAGCCAATGGCGACAATGTTGTGGCAGTCGTGAGCCACAGAACCGGCAATGGCTCCATGGGTGATGCCAAAGCCGCGCACCAGGCCAATCATGGGTTTGGCTCCTTTCTTGTAACGATTATAAACCACAATCTTCTGTACCTCCAGCCATGGATACGTTTCGCTGAACAAGCTACCCGTAACATGCACCACATCGTGACCTGTAGTCAGACTGCCGTCGGTGGCGTGAATGATATGCTGGATATCACCAGGCTTGATATTGTAAAAGATATCATCCTCTGTGAGCGGTGTTGCCACGAAGTTGTTAGGATAATCCAAATAGTCCCCTTTGAAGGCGGATGCCGTCAATTGGGCATACATTGCCAGGGACGAGGAGTTGTAGTTGAAGACCTCCATACCTCGTATTACGGTGTTGAGTACCTTAAGTTTCGGTCCTATATCATCCACCATGATGAAGGTGGCAGGGTCTCCCTCTTGCAGCAGTCCCCAATTCAGGTGATAGTGCTGTTGTGGATTGATGCATGCTGCCTGCAGTATGTTCCATAAGTCGTAGCCGTCTGCCAACGCCCGTTTTACGATGGCGTTGATATGTTCTCGCACGAAATCCTCTGGGTGGCAGTCATCTGTGCATAACATCACCTGTTCAGGATAGTCTCTGATAAGCGGACTCAGACTCTCATAGTTTTTTGCGGCACAGCCTTCACGAATAATAACCTTCATGCCAGCCTTGATGCATGAAAGTCCCTCTTCCAGCGTTGAGCATTCGTGATCAGTGGCGATGCCGGCAGCAGCGTAGCACTCGCGCAATTGGCCTGTCAGTCCTGGAGCGTGACCATCCACAGGTTTGCCATAGCGTTTGGCAGCCTCTATCTTGCGCATCACTTCCTTGTCACCCGAAAGCACGCCGGGATAATTCATCATCTCGGCCAGAAAGCCGATGTCGTCGCGGGCTATCAGGCGTTCGATATCGTCAGCATCTATTATGGCACCGCTGGTCTCTATATCGTTGCCCAGAGCTGGTACGCAGCTGGGAGCACCGAAGCAGAAGTTAAACTGTGCCAGATGCCCTGAACGTATCATGAAGTTCACACCCTCCACGCCGAGTACGTTGGCAATCTCGTGTGGGTCTGCAACGACGCCTATGGTGCCGTGACTCACTGCGATGCGGGCAAATTCGTGTGGCACCATCATGCTGCTCTCAATGTGTACGTGGCTGTCGATGAATCCAGGCATAATGTAGGGATATGGCTTCTTTCGCACGGGGAGTGCTTCGCGCTTTATAGCAACAATTTTTTTGTTCTCCACTACCAGAGAGCCATCAAAAAACTCGTGTGCCACCACATCTACGATATGTCCCTGATAAATCATTTCAAACTATTTTGTTTTCTAATAGATTTTTTCATATTTCTGCAAAAGTAATAAAAAATGTCTAATACAAGCAACATTTTTGGAAAAAAATAAAAAAATAATCTTTTTGTTTGGTATTTCTCATAACTTAATTGTACCTTTGACTTCGCGGTCGAAGATACTTTCGCTCGAAAATGCAAACAAAAATAAAAAATAAATCTTTTTGTTTGGTATTTTGCTCGCTTAATCGTACCTTTGCGCTCATTAATACAAAATATTTACTATTATGAAGAAGATAAAATTCCTTTTTGTTGTGATAGCTGGGGCTATCTTGGTTGGTTGTGGTACTGCAAGTAAAGTGCCTATTACAGGCAGGACTCAGCGTCTGATTGTCAATGACCAGCAGGTTCTGAGTCTTAGCAGTCAGGAGTATAACAAGTACATGCAGACGGCAACGCCTTCTACGGACGCTGCTGCTACGGCGATGGTAAAGCGTGTAGGCCAGCGTTTGGCAACTGCTGTGGTGTCCTATCTTAATGCCAATAACATGGGCAACGAGGTGGCAAACTATCAGTGGGAGTTCAATCTGGTGCAGGACAATCAGGTGAATGCCTGGTGTATGCCTGGCGGTAAGATTGTGGTCTATGAAGGCATCCTTCCTGTTACGAAAGACGAGGCGTCGCTTGCCGTTGTGCTGGGCCACGAGATAGCGCACGCTGTGGCAAAACACTCTGCAGAGCGCATCAGCAATTCCTACAAGCAACAGACAGCAATGTCGGTAATCGGTGGTGTGGCTGGTGCTGCAGGTGTCAGCTCCGGCTTGCAGTCAATAGCATCCGCTGCTCTTGGTGTCGGTGCCAAGGCGTGGTCATCGGGCTTCTCGCGAAAGCAGGAGAGTGAGGCCGACCATATAGGACTTATCTTTGCTGCTATGGCGGGATATAATCCGGATGTTGCAGTATCATTCTGGCAGCGCATGGCGGCAGTCGGAAACAGTTCCAACTCTATCTTCAGCGACCACCCTTCTGACGAGAAGAGAATACAACAGATACAGGCTTGGCTGCCAGAGGCAAGGAAGTATTACAATCCTTCAGCAGCGGCTGTTGCAGATGATCCTGCTTCATCAGCGACCGCAGTAAAATCTGTGTCGCTGAAGAGTTTGTCGAAGGCGACAAAGAAGAAATAGGTTAGAGGTTTATTTCTTAACTCTTAACTCTTAATTCTTAACTTTTAACTAACCATGAAGGTTCTGCTTATCAACGGCAGTCCGCACGATAGCGGGAATACATACCTGGCGCTTAATGAGGTGGTACAGTCACTCCAGAAAGAAGGTATTGAAACAGAAATCGTTGGCATCGGCAAGCGTGCCATACAAGGTTGCATCGCTTGCGGGTGGTGCAGTAGGATGGGGAAGTGTACGTTCAACGATGACCTGTACTACAAGATATGGCGTGCCGTAAAAGATGGCATCGATGGCCTGGTGATTGGTTCGCCGGTATATTACGGCGGTCCGAACGGCTCCCTGTGTGCCTTGCTCGACAGGGTGTTCTATTCTCTTGGCAACGACCTGCAGTATAAGCCTGCTGCCAGCGTGGTGGTATGCCGCAGGGGTGGCGCTTCGGCAGCCTTCGACCGCTTGAATAAGTATTTCACGATTATGAAGATGCCCGTTGTCAGTTCGCAATATTGGAACATGGTGTACGGACTGAATCCTGGCGATGTGACGAAGGACGAAGAGGGCATGCAGACGATGCGCACCTTGGGACAGAACATGGCGTGGATGATAAAACGCCTGAACATATCCGAAGAAGGCCACCCGACAGCCGAGTCCCCCGAATGGACGAACTTTGTCAGATAGTTAAGAATTAGGAATTAGGAGTTAAGACTTCCTTGCAGGTGAAGTAGGCTGTCATGGTGGTGCCATGAATGCCGTGAATCATCAGGCTCTGTCCTGTAAGAAGAAGGTTGGGCAGTGGGGTGCGTGGGGTGAGGATTGTCATCAGGTGATTTGAATAGTCCTTGCGGATGCCATAAGCATTCCCTTCCGGTGCATTGTTGTAGTCGCGCCACGTGAGAGGGGTGGAGCAATATATTTCCTTTACGGCATCACGCAGTCCGGGCATGATTGTCTCGGCGCGTGCTATGAGCTGCTGCGCCTTGGAAGCCTTGAAAGCCTTATAGTCGTCGCCGCGATGGCCAAGGGTGGTGTCGTGCCACTGCTGCACCTCGCTCCACAGCATGGGGGTGAGGATGTCTATCTGGTTGGGCCTGGCAAAGGAGATGAGTATGCCGTTCCTGTCCCACACGTCGGAAGGGGTGGAGTAGAGGAACTTGTTGTGGTTGGCATAGAACTGCTCTGTGTCGAGACGCAGGGAACACGTGAACATGCCAAAGGTGTTTTCAAGTGACGTCATGCGACGGCGGTAGATGCCTTTGACGACCTTGCTCTCCTTGATGAGGTTGATGGTGAGCGAGGGGTGGATGTCGGAAATGAAGATGTCGGCATCATAGCGTTCGCCATTCTTGCAGACGGCGGTGCATAGTCTGCCGTCGCGCTCAATGAGTTCCGTCACCTCGCAGTTGCAAAGTATCTCTCCGCCGTTGCTCTCTATCTGTTTTATGAGTTGGTTGACGAGAACGTTTCCCGGGGCATTCAGTCGCCAGCTGCTCTGTATGAAGGAGGCGTTGCCGTGGGCGAAGTTAAAAAGCGGCAGTGTTTCGCGGTTGAGTTCCATCTTGAGGGACGTTCCCGAGAGGACTGCGATGAGCAGCGGGTCGGAGAATGTCTCGTTGAGCCATTGCCACGCATTGACGTCGGCATAGTGCATGCGGGTGTCGCTATCGCTGTCGCGCAGGACGTCGATATATTTCTGCAGCCCGGCCTTCTGTGAGGGAAAGCGTTCGGACATTGCGCGCAGAAAATTGTCGTAGCCCTCAACGAACGGGAATGTCTCGCCGCCGATGGTCACCATGTCGAAGCCGTTAGGGTCGAGATGTTGCCAGGGGAGAGAGAGCAGTCCGAGCTCCTGGAAGACGTCGTGGAGCACCTGTCCCTCGCCGATGCCACCGACATAATGCAGGCCGGTGTCGTAGTCCATGCCGTTGCGGCGATAGCTCTGCATGCAGCCACCCGCCTGATGCTGCCGCTCCAGAATACGCACGTGCATCCCCTGCCGTGACAGGAGAACACCGCACTCAAGGGCACCAAGGCCCGAACCGATTATGAGAACAGTTGGTTTCAAGTTTCAAGTTTCAAGTTAAGACATTTCACCTTTCATCCTTCATCCTTCATCCTTCACCTTTGACTTCGTCGATACCCGTAAGACTCCCAGTTCTGTCTAAGCCTCCCCGCTGGGGCAACTTCGGCTTGACATCACTAGTCGCTTTGCGTGCATTCATCCATCTAAACACCGCTGGTTGTAGTATGTATGACAGGGCTACTGCGGAAATCATGCCCACGAGGGTTGCGAAGCCTACCGACTGGAGGGCCGGATGTTTGGCAAGGAGCATGGAGGCAACCGTAGTGATGAGGATGAAGGCCGAGAAGAGGATGGCCGTCTTATGGAATGCCAGCATGTTGGCTGTGGTGTGGTTCTTCTCGCCGATGAGTCCTGACATGATGAATATGGAATAGTCAACACCAATACCGAAGATGAAGGTAGAGATGATGATGTTGATGAGATTGAAACGGATGCCGAAGAGTGCCATTGCTCCCAGGACGATGAGCCACGAGATGAGGATTGGCGCAAAACCCAGCAGGGCATAGCGCCAGTTGAATCGGAAGCTGAGCAGCAATACAACGAAGACGAATGCCATGCTAACCCACTGCAGCACGTTGAAGTCGCTGTTGAGGGTTGTCAGACCGTCTTTGGTGTAGTAGTTGGTATCGAGCACCATCATATTCGGCTCGTTGGCAATAGCATCGCAGACGGCAGTGTATGTCTTCAGGTCGCGCGGCATGGTGACGTTGGTGAAGACAAGCCAGTCGCCGGCCATTGTCTGCTCCATGAGCGTTGACTGATAACCAACAGGAATGATATCGACGTTATAGAGTGGGGTAGGCAGATAGTCGCCCTCTACCAACTCGTAGAAAGGAGAATCGGCAGGAACGAAAGGACGCACCTTGTTGATGCGCTCCGGTGTCCAGAAAGCCTTCCATGCTTCGATGCGCTCATGCTGTTGAGTGAGGGGCACGAAGATGGAGTTGGTGTGGGTGTAGTCCTTCACCAATCCTAACTTCTGCAGAGAGTCGAGCTTTGCCTGCAAAAGACTGAAATTACGAAGGGCTTCCTCAGCATTCTTGCCCTGAGATGCAAAGTATCTTGTGGTGTCGGTAAGTTCGCCGGTAGAAGCTGTCTTAGAGTCCAGCAGGTGTTCCGCATATTCCGTGTTCGGAGACAGATAGCCAAGGTGGCTCATGTCGGCATCGAAGTCGGTACCCTTGATGGCGTATGCTGTAACGAAAACGATAACGAAAACGATAACGAAAACAAGAAGTGGCTTCTTTCGATCGATAGGATAGTTGTTGAACTTATCTATCGCAGTAAAGGCACGCTTGTTAATCTTGTTGCCCTCCAACTCCATGAGGTGGGGCAGATATATGAGCGAGAATACCGTGGTACCGATGATAGCAAGGGCAGCGAAGAGACCGAAGTCCTGCAGCAGGTCAGTCTTGATGAAGATAAGTCCCATGAAGGAACCGATGGTGGTGATGCATCCTAATAATACCGGCATTGTTTCGTCGCTAATCACCTTCTTGGCATCGCCGGTGTATTTGTAGTGTATGATGATATGCAGCACGTATGACATTGCAACGCCCAGCACTATCGCTCCCATGCCGAGGGCCAGGAGTGAGAACTGTCCGCGGATGAAATACATCACGGAGAGTCCGAAGAATGTGCCGAAGACTACCGGTAGCATTAGGAGAGGAATGGTGTTCCATGTCCGCATGCAGAGAAAGAGTACCAGCAAGACTATCAGCGTTGACCATCCGACGGTAGAGACGAGATCGTTCTTGATGGTGGAAGAGTTATAGTATCCGCTTGCCGGAGTGCCGTAATAGGATATCTTGACGTCGGGATGTGTCTTGGCAAATTTGTCGATGAGGTTGTTGAGGTGTTCGAAGAGCGCGGAGCCCTGACCTGTATTCGTAGAAGAGAACGCAGGAGAGATAAAGGCAACGCACACCGTGGAATCGGGTACGAAGAAATGGTTGTCGATGGTGGTGTACTTTCCGCCGGTAGAGAGCAGCGGCTCCATCTGCTTTGCCAGAATATCGCGCATGCCAATAGGGTCCATATCGATAAGGGAGGACAGCATTTCGCCTGTCTCCTCATTGTTCTCCATCGCCTTCTCTTTGTCATTAGCGTTGATGGTCTGCTGCTCACGAAGATGTTGCGGTGTCAGCAACTTGTCGAACTGGGCATAGGCGCTGGTGTCGATGTATGCCGGCAGATTCTCTACAAGGAAGGACACACCCTCGAACATCATGTCATCAGGGATGCTACGGAAAATGTCGATGCCGGTAGTATCGCGAGCCAGGAGCGAGTCGGAAAAAACATCGCAGGTGTTGATGAGCCGGCTCACGGCTTTTGACTTTGGCTCTTTGGAATTGCCGGTCATCTCAAAGAGCAGATATGTCTTGTCTTTAATCCTGAGGTCAGCAAAGGCCGTCTTGATAGAGCCGTCGGCATTGCGTGATGATGGCATCAGCTTGTTGAGGTCTTCCTCAAGATGTATGCAGGCAGCACCATAGCCTGTGACTAAAAACAATAAAACCATCGAGAACCACATTTGGAACTGATGGCGTTTGAAATATTGGTAGATGTTGAAAAATATCCGAGTCATTGTACTGTACCTTTTAGGGTCATGTATGTCTGCTTGCTGTCTTTTATCTCAGCAAGAATGGTATTGCTCTCGTCAACGGAGACAGATACCATCACTTCCGGACATACCTCCGGGGTAGCAATAGCCGTCAGGCGGCATTGCTTGATAGTATTGTAGTGGAGACTCTTTCCTGTCAGCATCATGGCACACTCAAGGATGGTTTGCATATTGCAAACACCAGGGCATACGGGATTGCCGGGGAAATGGCCGTCATATACACTGCAATCGGGAAGAATGGCAAGGGTGTATGTAGCACTCGTGCCAGAGACGTCTTCCTTCGTTACTTTATAGAATTTGTCTTTAAGGAACATATATCTTCATTCTTGTGTCGGCAACAGGTTCTCCACTTTCTTTCTTACACTCACCGCTGATAATGGTGACACCATCAACGGTCGGGCCCATGGTAATGGTAGTGATGAGGACATCACCCACGGCAGGGCGCTCGGTAAGATGGAAGTTCTTTACTTCGCCGATATATCCGACAGGAGGTTCTGTAGCACCATCTTCCTCTACGGCACGATAGCCGGCAAAGGCAGATGCTGACTGCGCAATATGCTCGATGATACCTACTTCGGCAATGAGTCCGTCTTCCTCTAGAAAGAAATTATCCTCTCTGACAGCAAGGCGGCACTGTGCTTCGTCGCCATTAACACACAACAACTCGTCCACCATCATGATGGGCGAGCGTTGTGGTATTAGTTGCTTAATATTAAGCATGAGCCTCAATGTAGTCGTAAAGGTCACTGAAAGTCTGCACCTTTGGCAGATCTTCTGCTGGAATCTTTACTTTGTACTCGTGCTGGATGAGAGCAACGAGGTCAACGAGAGAAAGGGAATCAAGAGCCAAAGTGTTCTTAATATTGGCATCTGGAGTGATTACACTTTCTTCTACTTCAAACTCCTCTGCAAGAACAGAGTTAATCTTAGATACGATTTCTTCTCTTGTCATCTTGTAAAAATGTTTATAGATTTTTTATAATTAAAGTTGAGTTAGTTCCACCAAAACCGAATGAATTCGATAAGAACATATCAAAGTGTGCTGATTTTGTCTCAGGAATGATGTTGATGCAGTTTGTCTCTTCGTCAGGCTCTTCGAAGTTGATGTTTCCTGCAATGAAGTCGTTCTTCATCATGAGCATAGAGTAAATGCACTCTGCTGCACCGGCAGCCCACATCTCGTGACCTGTCTGTGATTTGGTAGATGTTACAGGCACCTTGTAGTCGCCGAACACCTGTGCTATTGCCATTGCTTCGCGTCCGTCACCGGCGTGGGTAGATGTAGCGTGTGCATTGATATAACCGATCTGACGTGGGTCGATGCCACCATTCTTCAGAGCCAGTTCCAGAGAACGTGCAGGACCTGCTACGTTTGGTGTAGAGATATGGTCGCCATTGCCTGAGAATCCCCAGCCGACTACTTCTGCCAATATCGGAGCACCACGCTTTACAGCGTGTTCGTAGCTCTCGAGAATAACAGTAGCAGCACCACCGCCAGGAACGAGGCCGTCACGATTTTTGTCGAATGGGCGGGAAGCCTTTGTTGGCTCACTCTCACGGGTAGAGAATGCCTGGATGCCGTCGAAAGAAGCGATAGAATACATATTAGCCTCCTGACCACCGCCGCAGATGATACAATCCTGCAAACCATTCTTGATGAGCAGATAGGCATTACCTATTGCTAAAGAGCTTGAAGCGCAGGCTGCGGAAGAGGTGAGGTTGATACCACGAAGACGGAACAGACATGCCAGGTTCATGGTAATTGTAGAGTTCATTGATTGGAAGATAGCACCAGAGCCGCAGGCAGAGGTGTCTTTGAACTCACGGAACTTATCGAGGGCATTCATCGTTGCCTCTGCAACAGAGTCATTGCCATAGATAATACCTACCTCATGGCTGTCGAGGAAATCCTGATCTATCTTTGCTGCCTCCAAGGCATCCTTTGTTGCCATATATGCATACTGTGCCTCTTCTGGCATGAACTGACGCAGATTGCGGGAAACGAATGGCTTGAGGTCTGGCTTTGGAACATTAGCAC
>Ga0326512_10001960_pt1 | contig 15458 bp, 14 predicted proteins | sample 1_2617_0518_D_FD_203652 | JGI IMG/M metagenome (GOLD analysis project Ga0326512, IMG submission 203652) | Bovine rumen microbial communities from UC Davis, California, United States - 1_2617_0518 | ecosystem: Host-associated > Mammals > Digestive system > Stomach > Rumen | place: USA... | reverse complement strand
CGAGGGCAAGGAAAAATTAATCAGCCGTTTCAAAGATATCAATATGACCGAACTGCTCGAAAAAGAACAATATGACTTATCCGGTCTGCATCTGCCCCATACTGTGGGCTTATCTGACGAACAGGCCGAAGCCATCGTCCAGATGCGCTTAGGTGCGCTGACCGGCCTCGAACGTCAGAAAATCACGGATGAATTATTTGCCCTCTGCGGAAAAATCTCTGAATTTGAAGACACCCTCTCCGATAAACTGAAAGTCTATCAGGTCATTTCTGACGAACTCGAAGAAATCCGGAAAAAATTCAGTGACGACAGACGAACCGAAATCACTGCCGTTTCCGGAGAAGTCAATATTGAATCCCTGATTGAAGAAGAAGACTGCGTTGTCACTTACACAAATAACGGCTATATCAAGCGCATGGCTCTTGATGCCTACAAAACGCAGAAACGCGGGGGGCGCGGTGTGCAGGGCATGAAACAGCGTGAAGAAGATTTCGTCTCCGAGATGTTCATCTGCTCCACCCATGATAATATTTTATTCATCACGAATAAGGGCTATATGCATAAACTCAAATGCTATGAAATCCCTGACGGCTCAAAGGCCTCCCGCGGTTTCCATTTCGCCAATCTCCTCCAGCTCCAGGAGGGCGAACGCATTTCGGCAATGCTCCGGACAAGAGATTTTGACAATGACAAATTCGTCACCATGGTGACGAAATCCGGCCAAATCAAGCGCACTCCCCTCGATGCTTACCGGAATATCCACAAAAAAGGCCTGATTGCGATTTATCTCAATGAGGGTGACGAAATCGCCGGGGTACGCATGACAGACGGCTCCAATCAGCTAATCATTGCCACACGGGACGGCATGTCGCTCCGTCTCGAAGAAAAAACCATCCGTCCGCTCGGGCGTTCCGCGTACGGTGTCAAGGCCATTGCCCTGCGCCAGGGCGATGAAGTCGTTTCCATGGCCAGAGTCCGCCCCGGTGCTTCCGTCCTGACCATCACCACAAACGGCTACGGCAAGCGCACTGCTCTTGATGAATACAGAGTCCAGGGGCGCGGAGGATTCGGCCTCAAAAATTACCCCGTTGATGAGTCAAAAGGCAAAGTCTGCGGAATCAAAGTCGTTGACGAAGATGACGATATTATCTTAATCTCAACAGAAGGCGTGATTATCCGCGTTCCGGCTAATCAGATTTCGCTGATTGGACGTATCTCGAAGGGTGTCCGTGTCATGAAAGTATCCGGAAATAATGCCGTTGTCGCCTTTACCCGCGCCGAACACGAAGAACCCGAAGAACCCGAAGAAGAATCCCCGGATTCCCCCGGAGATGCCTCATGACAGACCGTTATGAATGCTTCACGCTCCCCGGCGTGAAACAGATTTTCCGCATTCATCATATCTCTGACATTCATTTCAGTGTGCATACCACACATGAAAAAAATCAGCAGACAACAGCCGAAATCCTCAGGAAGGCGGACTTCTACTCTCCGCCCTCCTGCCGTCCCGGCCTGATTGCCGTCACCGGAGACCTTATCTCAAGAGAACCCGGTGAATCCGGCATTGCCGATGCAATCGAACTCCTGACAAAACTCAAACGCATTGCCCCTGTGGCCTATTCGCTCGGAAATCATGAAACTGACCTCCCGGAAGAAATGCTTCCTGACATGCTCACACAAATCCGGAAAGCCGGGATTCTCGTACTGGATAATACATCCGTACTGCTCAGGGAGATTCTGTTCACCGGGCTGACACTGCCTCAGACCGTCTACCGCAAGGACGGCGGTTATTTCAATCTTGACAGCATCACCCCGGAGATGATTGTCTCCTGTGCAGGAGCATGTATTTCACATCCGTGTGTCCTGCTGGCACATTCGCCGATGGGTCTCGAAGCCTATGCAAAATGGGGCGCGGATGTTGTTCTCTCCGGCCATGTTCACGGCGGTATTGTCAGAGTTCCCGGCTTAGGGGGGATTCTCTCCCCCGAACGGAAATTCTTTCCGCGCTATACAAAAGGCGTGTATCAGTCAGGAAACTGTTACATGAACGTTTCCGCAGGAATCGGCAAACTCCGGGTCAATAATCCGGCTGAATTCGTCTGCATTGACCTACTTCCCCCGGAGGTGAATTTTTCTTGATTTATTTTGATATTCCCTATTCGATTGAACAGATGTTCGTGAAACTCAAAAAAGCCGGATTTGAAGCCTATCTTGTGGGCGGATGCGTCCGGGATGCCGTACTCGGCATGAAGCCCCATGACTATGACATCACCACCAATGCAAAACCCGAAGAAATCATGAAGATTTTCGGCGAAGAAAACTGCTCTGAATATGGCCGGGCATTCGGAACAGTCGGCGTAAAATATGCAAGCGGTTTCGCCGAAATCACGACTTACCGGACAGAATCTGATTATACTGACTGCCGTCATCCCGGGAAAGTCGCCTTTGCCGGACAGATTCTCGATGACCTGTCCAGACGTGATTTTACCTGCAATGCCATGGCCTGGAATCCCGATTCCGGCTTGCTTGACCCTTTCGGCGGTGAAAAGGACATGAAACAGAAAATCCTCCGCTGTGTCGGCGTTCCGTCCGCCAGATTCCGGGAAGATGCCCTCCGGGTTCTCCGGGGAATGCGCTTCTGTGCAAAACTCGGATTCACTGCCGACCCCCTCACTGATGCCGCTATGAGAGCCGCCGCATTTGAGCTGAAATATATCTCAGCCGAAAGAATTTTCTCTGAACTCTGTTCCATGCTGATGGGTGATGATATTACCCGTGTTCTCCTTGCTTATCCGGAGATTTTAGCCGTCCGGATTCCTGAAATCCGGCCTTGCATCGCATTCACACAGCACAGCCGTCATCATGATTTCACCGTCTGGGAGCATATCGCCCGGACTGTCGGCAATGCGCCCAAAAATCTGACCGTCCGGCTGACGATGCTCTTTCATGATATTTCCAAACCTCAATGTTATACCATTGATGTCAAGGGCGGACATTTCAAGACCCATGCCGAAAAAAGTGCCGTTACTGCTGATAAAATCCTCAGACGGCTCAAATCGGAAAACCATCTCCGGGAACAGGTCTGCCGTCTGATTTACTATCATCGGAGCATTCCGCGCAGTCTCCCGGCTGTACGGAAGATTCTCACCGTCCTGACGGACGAAGAAGCCGATATGCTGATTGAAGTCTTTCAGGCTGACAGCATTTCCAAACATATCGGCGAACCCGAAAATGACAGAATTGATGAAGTCGCTGAATTATTTAAGTTTGTCAAAGACAAAAAACTCTGCTGTCGCATTAAGGATTTGCACGTCTCCGGAAATGATATGATAAATCTCGGTTTCGAGGGCAAAAAAATAGGACTCGTCCTCAAATGCCTGCTCGGATGCGTGATTTCGGAACAAGTCCCCAATGAACGCTCTGACTTGCTGTCTCTTGCGGAATATATCCGGGACGGGGGGCTGCTATGATTTATTTTGTCGAAGATGACGGCAGTATCCGGGAACTGGTGACATACACCCTCGGCAGTGCCGGAATGCCTGCCGAAGGCTTTGAAAAGCCCTCTCTGTTCTGGACGGCTCTTGAAAAACAAATTCCGGAGCTGATACTGCTCGACATCATGCTCCCCGAAGAAGACGGCCTCTCCATCCTGAGAAAGCTCCGCTCACGCCCCGAAACAGAAAAAATCCCCGTCATGATGCTGACCGCCAAATCCAGCGAATATGAAAAAGTCATCGGCCTTGATGCCGGGGCTGATGACTATCTCCCCAAACCATTCGGCATGATGGAGCTGATTGCCCGTGTCCGCGCACTTCTCCGCAGAGCTAAAAAAAATACAATTCAGCAGAAATCCTATCATATCGGATGCCTTTACGTCAGTCCGGAAAAACACATCGTCCAGGTCAATGGACAGGAAATCACACTCACATTCAAAGAATTTGAAATGCTCTGTTTACTGCTCAAAAACAAGGACATCGTCCTGACAAGAGAACAGTTTCTCAACAGCGTGTGGGGGTACAGCTTTGACGGCGAAAACCGGACAGTAGACGTTCACATCCGGACACTGAGACAGAAACTCGGCGAAGCCGGTGCCTATATCCGGACAATCCGGGGCATTGGCTACAAAATCGAGGAGAAATCCGAAGACAATGAAATCTGAACTGACCAAACGTATCTTTATGGCCTGCATCACGGTATTTTTCATGACGTTCGGAATTGTGCTGAATATCCTGAATTCTTACTTAGCACAGCGGAATATTGCTGAACTCAAGGACAGAGCTATCTATCTGTCTTCGGCGGTCAATGCTGATGGCTATGATTTTCTGTCCCGGATTCATAACGAAACCGCAAGAATTACCGTCATTGCCCCTGACGGAACTGTCCGGTTTGACAGTCAGCTTGACCCGGAACATATGGGCAATCATTCCCAGAGAGAAGAATTCCGCGAAGCAGTCGCAGACGGTACAGGCATCAGCGAACGCTATTCCGATTCCCGTCTGAAAAAAACAGTCAATTATGCTGTCCGGCTCGAAAATCAGGATATTCTCCGCGTATCCATGGAACAGGATACCGTCTTCCGGCTGATGACGGCCATACTCTATCCCGCGTTCCTGCTGATTCTGGTCATGATTCTGCTTTCAGTCGTACTCGCCGCGGAGGGTTCAAAAGCCATCATGAAGCCGATTAATCAGCTTGACCCCGAAAACCCCGATGACAGAAACATCTATGACGAAATGAAGCCCTTTATCCGGCGGTTAATCGCCCAGAATCAGCAGATTCAGCACCAGATGCAGGAACTCCGGGACGAACACCGCAAACAGGACGATATGAGACGCGAATTCACGGCAAATGTTTCCCATGAACTCAAAACCCCCCTGACTTCGATTTCCGGTTTTGCCGAGATTATCCGGGACGGGTACGTCCAGGAAAAAGATATTTCCCGGTTCGCCGGGAACATCTACAATGAGGCACAAAGGCTCATGAATTTAGTCAATGATATTCTCAAATTATCACGTCTCGAAGATGGTGTTACCGAAATGCAGGAAGAACGCAAATCCGTGAATCTTCTCGGAATGTGCCGGAGCATCCGCGAACGCCTCGCCCTGAGTGCCGGAAAACGCCGGATTTCCCTGACCTGTGAGGGCGAACAAATCAACATCATTGCACTGCCCCACATCCTCGAAGAAATTATTTATAATCTCTGTGACAATGCGATTAAATATAATCATAACGGCGGATTCGTGAAAATCCGTGTCTATCGTGAGGAGCATCACGCCATTGTGGAAGTGCGTGACAATGGCATCGGCATTCCCGAAGCTGACCAGAGCCGGATTTTTGAAAGATTCTACAGAGTGAACAAAAGTCACTCGAAAGAAGTCGGCGGTACAGGTTTAGGCCTGTCTATCGTAAAACATGGGATGGCTCTGCATCATGCGGAGATTCAGCTTGAAAGCGAAGAGGGAAAAGGCACCTGCATGAGATTATGTTTTCCGGATTGACAATGACTGATAAGTCTGCATCTACCCTCTTGACAATTCCCGGGTTTTTGTATATAATAAATATAATGCATCTCCCCTGTGTGCAGGGGAGGTATTTTCTTTTGCAGGAGGTAGAATCATGATTCAGATTTTCAATACGCTCACGAACCGGAAAGAAGAATTCAAGACCATCACGCCCGGAAAAGCATTGATTTATGTCTGTGGACCCACGGTCTATAATTATATCCATATCGGCAATGCACGGCCGGTGTGCGTGTTTGATGTCTTCCGGAGATTTTTAGAATATCAGGGCTATGAAGTGACATTCGTCCAGAATTATACTGATGTCAATGACAAGATTATCCGCCAGGGCAGGGAAGAGGGCATTTCCCCCGAAGCCTGCGCTGAAAAATATATTGCCGCTTATTGCCGGGATGCCGAGGGTCTCAACGTCCGCCCGGCGACCATTCACCCGAGAGTATCACAGCTCATGCCCGAAATTATTGATTTTATTCAGACTCTGATTGATAAGGGCTATGCCTATCAGGCCGGAAATGATGTCTATTACAAAACCCGGAAATTTATCTCTTATGGCAAATTATCCAATCAGTCACTCGATGATTTGAACGCCGGGGCGCGTGTCGAAATCAATGAAATCAAAAATGACCCGCTCGATTTCGCACTCTGGAAAGGCTGTGACCCCTCCGAACAGCATTGGGATTCTCCGTGGGGTGCCGGCCGTCCCGGATGGCATATCGAATGCTCCTGCATGGCCAAATACTGCCTCGGCGATACGATTGACCTCCACGGGGGCGGACATGACCTGATTTTCCCTCATCATGAGAATGAAATTGCCCAGTCCGAAGCCGCTAACGGCGTTCCGTTCGCTCATTACTGGATGCATAACGGGCATATCAATGTTGACCATAAGAAAATGTCCAAATCAGAGGGCAATTTCTTCCTGACGAAAGATGTCGCCGAAAAATACGGATATGAAGTCATTCGCTATCTGATGATTCAGGCGCAGTACCGCGCACCTATGAATTATACTGTCGATTTGCTGAATGCCTGCAAAGCTTCTCTTGACAGGCTGTATCAGTGCCGGGAAACTCTGAAAAATGCGCTCAGGAATGCGCCATCCGGCGAAAATCACGCACAGGAGATTTTTGCAAAATACAAGCAGGATTTTATCAATGCGCTGTCTGATGACCTCAATACCGCTGATGCCCTCACAGCCGTATTTGAACTCGTCCGGGAACTGAATATCATGACCGCGGATAAATCCACTTCCCGGGAACAGCTCCAGGCCGGTTCTGATGTGTTTGAAGAATTAATTTCCGTGCTGGGACTTCTCTACGAACGCAAGGAAGAAGCCATTCCGGAAGAAGTCATGAATTTAGTCAATCAGAGAGCCGAAGCCAGAAAAGCCAAAAATTTCGCCGAGGCTGACCGTCTCCGTGATGAGATTAAAAATCTCGGCTATGCCGTGAAAGAAACCCGTCAGGGTGTCGAAATCACAAAATTATAATCATCATGGGGAAATATTCTGATTATGCAAGACCCCGGCGGAGTAAACGCCTTTCAGCACTCGGGATTTTCCTGTTTGCCGCCGCAGTGGTGAGCTTTTTGGTTTTTTATCTGCTTGTGATGATTTCCAATCAGGGCTATCATTATATCGATACTGATACACTCGAATTAGTCCAGACAGAAGAAATCCCGGACGGCGCGCCCACGGCAGTAATTGAAACTTCTCTCGGGGAAATCCGAGCCGTACTTTATCCGGAGTACGCCCCGGAGACTGTCGCACAGTTCACAGAACTTGCCGGGCAGGGCTTTTATGATGATACTTACATCTTCGAGGCTAAAAATGATGTCTATTTTGCCGGCGGAAGTGCTGACAGCTCCGGCACGGCCATCAGCACCGGACGGGAGAATCAGGAACGAATCCCCCGGGAACTGCATCAGAATCTGTGGCCGTTCCGCGGTGCGCTGTGCGCTCTCCAGACTTCCACAGATACGAGCTTTACAAAACGCCTGTTCAAAAACGAAACTGTCTACACGGGCAGTCGTTTCATGCTCCTGAACACTATCCCTGATTTTGCCGATGATGAATTCGTCACACAGTTCCGTGAGGCCTCCGGCAGTGAACTCCTTGCCGATGCCTTTCTCAGCCGGGGCGGTGTCCCGAATTTTTCCCAGCAAGTCACCATTTTCGGCCAGGCTTACGCCGGACTCGATGTCATTGCACAAATCTGCGCTTCTGAACTTGTCGATTCTGAATCCCCCCAGGGCTATACCCCTCCCAAAGACGAAATCAAAATTATCTCGATTCAGATTTCCTCTTACGGCGAAGATGACAAAATTCTGAATGAACTCCCGTGAAACGCCCTTAATTCTGTATTTTTTCACAAGTATTTCTTTTCAGAAATGCGCATTATTATTAAAAGTCATAAAATTGAAATTTTGTCTTTACAAATTTTCCGGAATGTTGTATAATAAGTAGGGCAAGCTATCACTTCCGAAAGGGGGCATTTTTCTCATGAAGCGGAAACTTCCTGCTGTTCTCACCTGCCTTGCACTCCTGTGCAGTCTTGCCGGATGTGGCAGAAAACAAATCGAAATTCAGGAAGAACCCGTCCTGAATTATACCGCCCCTGAACCGGGCGAAGAAATTGTTATCATTCATGTCAGAGATTACGGCGATATTAAATTAAAACTCTTCCCGGATTTGCTCCCGGAAGCCTGTGAGAATTTCGTCACCCTTGCACAGCAGGGCTATTATGACGAATTAATCTTTCATCGCGTAATTGCCAATTTCATGATTCAGGGCGGAGACCCCAGAGGAGACGGCACCGGCGGTGAAAGCTGTTGGGGCGGTGAATTCGATGGCGGTGTTTCCGAACAGCTCATCCATGTTCCCGGTGCGCTTGCCTATGCCAACAGCGGAGGTACCAGTACTGACGGCAGTCAGTTCTATCTTGTGACCGGCTATCAGGTCACGGATGAAATGCTCGATGAACTTACCGAAAATAATAACATGTACTTCACGCAGGAAGCAAGAGAATTTTATACACAGTACGGGGGCGCACCCCATCTCGATGGCGGTTATACCGTCTTCGGACAGGTCATTGACGGCCTCGATGTCGTCTGGCAGATTTCCCAGACAGAGACCAACAGCGATGCCAAACCAAAAAAAGCTGTGTATATCGAAACTGTTACAGTAGAACAATACGACAGCGAACCTGTCCGCTGGTACCCGGCAGACTATGCTTCGTAATCAAGGGCGTAAAAAAAAAGAACGCCTGTCAGAGGAGAGAAATAATTTTGGAGAAATTTGTAATCAATGGCCGTCATCCGCTGAAAGGGGAAATATTTGTCAGCGGTGCGAAAAATTCAGCGGTCGCAATTCTTCCGGCTGTGCTTCAGCTTGATGTCCCTGTCATCATCGAAAATGTGCCGGATATCAGTGATGTCAGAATCTGCCTGGGAATTCTGAAAGGCCTCGGCGCAGAGATTCAGCCCCTCGGCGATAAAGGCGATACTTACCGCATTTCCTGCCATCATGTAAAGGATTATTATATCCCCTATCCGGAGGCCAAAAAAATGCGGGCTTCTTACTATTTTTTAGGCGCACTCTTAGGCAGATGCCAGAACGCCTGTGCCGCTATGCCCGGAGGCTGTTCACTCGGTGTAAGACCCATTGACCAGCATCTCAAAGCATTCGAGATTCTCGGCGCAACACAGATTATCGAAGACCCCACTTCCGATATTGTCAAATTACATGCTTCACGTCTCAGGGGCGGTGTCATCTGCATGGATGTTGTCTCTGTCGGTGCAACCATGAACGCTATTTTAGCCTCTGTCAAGGCCGAAGGTACTACTATCATCGAAAATGCCGCAAAAGAACCGCATATCGTTGATTTGGCCAATTTCCTGAATTATATGGGCGCACGCATCAAGGGCGCAGGCACGGACGTGATTAAAATTTACGGCGTCCGGGAACTGAGCGGGAATTCCTCTATCGGTTCATTTGAAGAACATCGCTATTCTGTCGTTCCTGACCAGATTGAGGCCGGGACATTCATGGTCGCCGCCGCCGCTACCCGCGGAGATGTCATCATCCGGGGCGTGATTCCCAAACATCTTGAGGCCATTACCGCCAAGCTCCGGGACTGCGGTGTCGTTGTCGAGGAACTCGGAGACGAGGAAGCCGTGCATGTCTTCGTCCCTGAAAATACCGTCCTCCAGGCGACAAATATCAAGACAGACCCCTATCCCGGATTCCCTACTGATATGCAGCCCCAGATGGCCACGCTCCTGACCCTCTGCCAGGGCGAAAGCAATATTACCGAAAGCGTCTGGGAAGACCGTTTCCGCTATACCGCCGAACTCCGGAAGATGGGCGCGAAAATCAATATCACCCAGAACGGAGCTGTCATTCAGGGCGGTACCGCCCTGAATGGCGCGGAAGTACAGGCCTGTGACCTCAGAGCCGGTGCGGCGATGATTATTGCCGGACTCGCCGCCGAGGGTCAGACCCAAATCACCGACATCCGGCATATTGAGCGCGGTTATGCTGATATTGCCGGAAAACTCCGGAGCATTGGCGCGGATATTTCCAAAGTCATCACAGAGGATGAATAATCTCAGCAGGCAGCACCAAAAATCAAGTGCTGCCGTGCTTTTTATTAAGTTTATTTTTCGAGGTGTCATCATGGCGAAATTCTACCCGTTATTCAGTTCAAGCAAGGCCAATGCTTCCTACATCGGCACAAAAAACGCCGGCGTTCTCATTGATGCCGGTGCAAGCTGTAAAAAGATTTTAGAATCCCTGAACTGCAATCAGATTGAGAAAACATCCGTGCAGGGGATTTTCATCACCCATACCCACAGTGACCATATCAAAGGCCTGAAACCCCTTGCAAAATCCCTCAAAGTCCCCGTCTACGGCTCTGAAACAACGCTCGAAGTCTTAGCCCATGACGGCCATCTCCCCGAGGGCGTGAAAACCGTCCCCATCAATACCAATGCCATTGACTGCGGTGGATGCGAAATCATGGCTTTCCCCACCATGCATGATGCGCCCGGCTCCTGCGGTTATCATGTCCATACCGCTGATGACAGACACTGCGCTGTCTGTACGGATTTGGGCGTGGTCACGGCCGAAGTCAGAAACGCCCTCAAAGGCTGTGACATGGTTCTCTTAGAATCCAATTATGAACCCGAAATGCTCTGGAACGGGTTCTATCCGCTCGAACTCAAACGCCGTATCACATCCGAATACGGACATTTGTCAAATCAGGAAAGCGCGGAATTGGCGGATTATCTCATCCGGAACGGGACAACCCGGCTATTATTAGGCCATTTAAGCCCTAATAACAATACCCCCCAGTTAGCCGTCAATGCCACAATCGAGGGGCTTCGGGAGTTCAGAATCAATTCTGATTATCTGCTCGGCGTGGCACCTGTCGAAACCCAGGGAGGAGCTGTTATTTTTTAATGTTCATGATTCAGTTAATCACCATCGGCAAACAGAAAGAACCCCATCTGATTCAGGCACAGGAAGTCTATCAGAAGCGATTGACACCCTTTTGCAGATTTGATTTTCTTCAGCTCCCGGCTATGCGCCTGTCCGATAAGCCCTCAGATAAGGAAATCAATAAGGCACTCTCCCAGGAAGCCGACAGCATCCGGAAAAATCTCAAAGGCGTATTCATCCCCCTGTGTATCGAGGGGAAATCCTATTCGAGTGAACAGTTTTCAAGCTTACTGACCAGAACCCTCCCCATGCGTGACAGTGCGGTATCATTCGTGATTGGGAGTTCATTCGGCCTGGATGAGCATCTCAAAAAAGAGGCAGATTTCAAATTATCCATGTCGGAAATGACGTTCCCCCATGCGCTGGCCTCCGTCATGCTGATGGAGCAAATCTACCGGGCTTATCAGATTGATAAGAATACCGGCTATCATAAATAATAAGGAGCTGACGATTTATGCGAAAAGCAATGACTCTGACTTACGAAGTCGGAAAGAATTTATATCTCAATATCACGAATCAATGTTCATGCAACTGCGTTTTCTGCATCCGGAAAAATGACGATGGCGCGTATGATTCTGACCCTCTCTGGCTCGAACATGAACCCAGTATGCAGGAAATGCAGAATGATTTACATCAGCGCGACTGGGACAAATATCAGGAGTTTGTCTTCTGCGGTTACGGTGAGCCGACCATGAGACTTGATTTCATGTGCGAATTAGCCCGCTGGATGAAGTCCGTCAAGCCGGAGATTATCCTCCGTCTGAACTCCAACGGCCTTGCGGATATTTATCACCCCGATGAGAATAAAACCGCCGCTGAAAAGATTTCAGAAGTCTTTGATAAAGTCTCCGTCAGTCTCAATGCCGGAACATCAGAAGAATATCTCCGTGTCACAAATCCCAAACATTACCCGGCCAATGCTTTCCAGACTATGCAGAATTTTGCAGTATCCTGCAAAAAATCCGGCGTGGAGACAAATTTCACTGTTGTTGATGTCATTTCCCCCGAAGAAATCCGGAAAGCACAGAAAATCGCTGATGAACTTGAAATCCCTCTGCACGTCCGCGAATGGATTTCTTAATAGCAAAAACAGACCGCCTTTCCGGGCGGTCTGTTCTGATTTAATAGACATTTCCATAAATTTTCGCGATATAACCGTTATCATCATCAAAAAAACTAATCCTGAAATCTCTGGTAGTATATTTTTTTTCAGTGACATCAGGGTAATAAAGATACTGCGCTGTGAATGCCTGCTCCTGGCCATTATAGGCCTCTGCGCCCGTTGCCGTGCCGTCTTCTGAAACAAGTTCATATGTCCCCACGGCTTCAGTCAGAAATTTCTGATAATCAGCAATATTTTCAAGCCATAGCTCATAAATTGACCCGTCAGATGCAATTTCGCATTTATAGCGGACAACCGTCACGGAATCCGGAATATCAATATCCATATGCGATTCAATTTCGGCTATCTGCTGGGCTTCCGGGTCGGTGTATACCGTCTTGAACGGCGGGCGGTTCAGGATATTGTGCAGAATATACCCCAATATCACCAGCAACGCCGCCCCGACAATCACAATTTCAGCAATCAGACGGACTTTCTGTATCTGGTCTGCTGTCTGCGCCGTGTCCTGTTCTTTTTCACTCATGATTATAATGTCGAGGAAATAAACGCATCATAAATGCACCGGATAGCCTGATGCAAATCATGCTCATTCACGCCGACAATGACGTTTAATTCACTTGAACCCTGGTCAATCATCTTGACATTGATTCTTGCATGTGCCAATGATGCAAAAATTCTCGCGGCGGTACCTCTTGTTTTTCTCATGCCCCGGCCAACGACTGCCAGCATGGCAATGTCCGGCTCGATTTCGAGCGTATCCGGTTCAACGGCTTTTCTTAACTCAGATAAAAGCTGTTCTTCCTTGCCCTGAATGGCATCAGCATCAGCAATGATGCTCAGAGTATCAATGCCCGAGGGAATATGCTCAACAGGGATATTCATATCCGCGAAGACGTTCAGCACGTCACGGATAAAGCCGACTTCGCTGTTCATCATGGCTTTTTCCATGTTGACCGCACAGAAGCCTTTCTTTCCGGCAATGCCTGTGATGGTTCTTAAACTGGTTTCTTCTGCATCATGGTCAGCAATGATGAGCGTTCCGGGGTCTTCGGGCTTGTTGGTATTCTTGATGTTAATCGGAATGCCCACCGTCCGCACGGGGAAAATGGCATCTTCATGCAGAACAGAAAAGCCCATGTAAGATAACTCTCTTAATTCTTTATAAGTGATGACCGGAATCACAATCGGACTGTCTACCACACGGGGGTCAGCAACGAGAACGCCGGAAACATCCGTCCAGTTTTCATAAACAGAAGCCCGCATTGCTCTTGCCACGAGCGAACCCGTCACATCCGAGCCACCTCTTGAGAACGTTCTCACAACACCTCCTAAAGACCGCCCATAGAATCCCGGAATCACGGCATTCGGGGAATCTTTGAGCCGTTCGCGGAGTTTGGCTCTTGTTTCCTTGCGGAGCATCATGCCTTCATCATTAAAGACAATCACGTCAGCAGCATCCACAAATTCAAATCCGAGATAAGCGGCAATGACTTTCCCATTGAGGAACTCTCCACGGCTTGCGGCATATTCACGGCCGGCAGTGGCAAGATTTTTCTTGATTTCCTCGAAATCGGGTTCGAGGGAGAAATCAATGCCCAGTCCGGAAATAATTTCATTATATCTGTTTTTGATATTCTGGAAATCCTGTTCAAAATTTTCGCCGAGGCTGGCCTTTTCGTAGCAGGCATACAGCATATCAGTGACTTTAATATCCTCTGAGAAGCGTTTGCCGGGTGCGGACGGCACGACATAACGGCGTTCGGGGTCAGACTTTATGATATTAACGGCTTTCTGAATCTGTCCGGCATCTGCGAGACTGCTGCCGCCAAACTTAACAACTTTCACTCCCATAGTAACAATCCTTTCTGAATTAAAAAAATAAACCAACATTATATATTATATGCGATTTCTGTCAAAAAATCAAGTCATAATAATCACAAAATTTATTTCAGCAACATTGCTTTTTTGGTGCATACTTCTGTATTCTGCACACGGACATTTTTTCTTCAGCACTTAGGCTTGAAATCAGCCTGTCAGATTTTTTGATGCTGATGATTTCCGCGAACTGGAACAGGAAATTCAATAAGCTTATCCCCCGGCCGGAAAGCCGGGGGATTATTTTCAGAAATTTCACCGATTACAGCACAAATCCGCCGTTCACGCCGAGAACCTGCCCCGTAATGAATGAGGCATTTTCACTGCAAAGAAAAAGTGCCGCCTTTGCGATGTCCTCCGGCGTGCCAAGCCGTCCGAGAGGGGTCTCTTCGGCAAGATTCGACAAAGTCTGATTGTCATAACAATCAAGCATTCTCGTTTTTATCACGCCCGGCGCGATGCAGTTCACCCGGATACCGCTCGGGGCGGTTTCGAGCGCAAGGGCTTTCGTAAATCCGATTAAAGCCGATTTCGAGGCGGAATAATCCACTTCGCAGGAGGCTCCCGTCTGCCCCCACATGGAGCTGATGTTCAGGACACAGCCGGATTTTCTGTGAATCATCCCGGGGAGCATCAGCCGGGTGCATTCAATCGCTCCGAGTACATTCACAGCAAACAGTTTCTGACGTGTTTCCGGGGAAATATCAGTCAGGAGACCGGAAACGCTCATCCCGGCATTGTTGATGAGAATGTCCAGATGCGAAAGCTCCTGCTGAATCTGTTCAGTCATGCGCTGAATGTCGGAAATCTTTGATAAATCGGCCTGGACGGACAGCCCGTGAAGTTTTTCGGCAAGATGCACGGCATTCTGATTCTGATGATAATGCAAAACAGGAACATAGCCTGCTTTTGCGAATTGTTCCGCGATGGCCGAGCCGATGCCGCCTCCTGCTCCGGTGATGAGTACGGTTTTCAGACAGATTCCCCCTGTTTTTTCAGATAGCGCGATGTTTTGCGTTTTTTCTTTTCGGCATACATGACATTGTCTGCAATGGTGACAAGCTGGAAAAGATTAGTATTTTCATCCGGGACGGCGATATGAAAGCCGATGCTTGCCGCAAGCGTATAGGAAAAATGCTTTCTCTGATTGAGGTCTTCAAGAAGATTCTGAATCGTTTCAGAGAGTTGCTTTGCCTTTTCTTCAGTATATTCAGCCCCGAAGACGATGAATTCATCTCCGCCGAAGCGACAGCAGATTTCACCGTTGGTGCAGGCCTGACGGAGAACATCCGCCATACAGCAGATAGCATTATCTCCGGCCTTATGGCCGAATGTATCATTGATATATTTCAGGCCGTCCATATCGAGAAACAGGAGCATGACCGGAAGCCGGTTTCTGATACAATCCTGATAGAGATGCTGACAGCCGATTTTAAAGCCATTC
>Ga0326512_10001959_pt1 | contig 15462 bp, 30 predicted proteins | sample 1_2617_0518_D_FD_203652 | JGI IMG/M metagenome (GOLD analysis project Ga0326512, IMG submission 203652) | Bovine rumen microbial communities from UC Davis, California, United States - 1_2617_0518 | ecosystem: Host-associated > Mammals > Digestive system > Stomach > Rumen | place: USA... | reverse complement strand
GATGTATCTTTGATTGAATACATAGGAAGACCCCATCCAGTCAGTTACTATGGAACACAGGAAGGATCTACTTCCAGATGGAATGTAGAAGTCCCGAAATCGGACGTTGAAACAATCGCTAAGATAAGGGCACTGGCTGTCTACAAGGGCGATGTGTATGTGAGAGAGCCTTACGGCACTGGCTACTGGGCCAATATTAAGGTTTCATATAACATCACTCACAATAAGGCAAGCGTTCCAGTGTCATTCTCAATCACAAGGGTGGAAGGAGGCGCATAAATGATTGATTGGACAAAATCAATGCGTCAGACTTTCGAGTATTACATTGTTGAACCTTATACATGGTTTGACATAGAGCAGCTCACAGCAATAAAGTCGTGCAGCATCACAAGAGATTTAACACTCGACACTTTAGGCAGCGCGTCTATCGAATCGAGCGACGATCTCAATGACAAATACGTAAGAGTATATCTTATAGCAACCCAAGGGGATGAAAAAGAAAAGATTCCCCTTGGGACTTTTCTTGCCCAGAGTCCGTCAACATCGTTTGATGGAAAAGTTCATGCTGTGAGCCACGATGCTTACACACCGCTTATTGAGCTTACAGAAAAACCCATGGCAATGGGATTCGCTGTGCGAAAAGGTGAGAATGTTGTAAGAAGGGCAAGAGGCATACTTCTCGACTATTCACTTCGTGCTCCGGTAGGAGATTGTGAGGATGCAACTACTCTTACCGGAGACTTTTTGTCTGATCCATCCGACACAAGACTTACATTTGTGTCAGACCTGCTCTCTAACGCCAAGTACAGTCTCGGACTGGACGAGCTTGGCAGATTGATATTTGAGCCGTACAAGGATTTAAATGCCCTGCAGCCAAGATGGATCTACACGGATGACAACAGCTCGATTCTTTATCCGGAACTGTCGGCTTCCCGTGATATTTTCGGTGTACCAAATAAGGTTGAAGTGGTTTTCTCGTCAAGCAAAGGTGATTTTCTTACTTCTACTGAGGTAAACGACGACGAAACGAGCATCGTGTCTTATCAGGCAAGGGGCAGATGGATAGTGCGTCGCGATTCGAGTCCTGATGTTGTTGACGGAATCAATCAGGAGCAGCTCGATGCGTATGCTCATAAGAAACTTGTAGATCTTTCATCAGTTGACTTTGAGCTGTCTTACAGACATGGATATTGCCCTGTACGTCTTGGCGACTGTGTAATGCTTAATTACAGGAGAGCTGATGTAAGAAACACAAAAGCAAAAGTTATTAAACAGGTTATAGACTGCATCCCCGGATGCCCGGTTCAGGAGACAGCCGTATTTACAAAGAAACTATATGGGGGTGATATCTTTGGCGAGACTATCAGACAAGCTGGTTAAAGAGTTTGTCAGGATGACTAACGATACAAGCAAGAAGAAAAGTGAAAGCTTTCTGTATGGAACTGTAGACAGCATCGAAGAAGATGGAACCGTTAATGTCATTCTGGACGGCTCAGACATTCCTACGCCTTGCTCTGCATCGGTTAGTGTAGCAGAAGGCGACAGAGTTCTTTTGATGCTTAAAAACAGGCAGGGTGTAATAACCTCAAACGTAACCAATCCGACAGTTAATGCTGGCTATCTGGAGGCTGGCGAAGCTAAAATCTCCGGCACCATTCATGCTGCAACGTATGAAGACAGTACCGGAAATTTTACTATGGATATTGGTACGACCGAAGATCCATATGGTAGCGTGTCGCCTGCATTTCGAATCGGCGGGTACATAAATGGCAATCCAAGCAACGACTATTTGGAATTGGTAATTAGCCTGTTTCCACCTGCCGATCCAGATACCCCATTTCCTGCACTTTGGATAGAAGGACGTATCAGCAGTGAGCCGGGCGATGAATATGCTAACCGGGTAAACATGGGAATTGACGATACTGGAATACATTTTAAGGGGGCGTGGGGCGACACTCCGCAAGCTCCTGGACTAAACGTACATAAGGACTTTTCGTGGTAAAGGAGGTGATCCTACTTGAGTCTAAATGTAATAAAGAACTTTCTGACTAAGAACAGGTGTTACCATCAGGGCAAAACCAGAAAGCCTATTGGTATCCAGATTCATACGATCGGGTGTGCTCAGGGTACGGCAAAGGCTGTATGTGATTACTGGAATAGTCCTAACGTTAATGCCTGCACGAATTATATTTGTGATGCCGATGTATCAGGAAGAGTGTATCAGTTGCTTCCAGAAGAATACTATTCGTGGGCAGATGCAGGATACGGTAACAGGAATCTCATTACAATGGAGATCGCCGAATCTGATTTCATGAAGTATACAGGCGGGGCAAACTTCAATGTAACTAATCAGGAGAATTTCAAGCGTGATATTCTTCGTGGCTACGATACTGCAGTACAGCTTTGCGCTGACATTTGCAAGAGATACAAATGGAATCCGATGAAGAAACTCCCAAGTGGTCTGTACCTGATTTCATCTCATAATGAAGGACGTATTGCAGGACTGTCGTCAGCTCATGTAGATCCGGATCACGTCTGGAGCAAGGTAGGACTTTCCATGGATACCTTCCGTCAGGCTGTTGTCAATGCTATGAACGGAAAGGTTGAAGAAGATGACGTTACAACTACCTGGTTCAGAGTCAGGAAGAAGTGGGAGGATGCAGATTCTCAGCTTGGAGCGTATGCGTTTATTGAGAATGCTAAGAAAGCCTGCCCGTATGGATATTCTGTCTTCGATGAAGAGGGGAAGGCAATCTATACCAATAAGACAAAGCCTAAGGGAACACAGGCATCAGAGTTTGCTGATATTTCAGAAGGAAAAGCTGCTGAGAAGATCATCGAGATAATCCATGAGAACGATAAGAGCGGAATCCTGTATTCTGTGAGCGCAGCTCAGATGATTCTTGAATCTGGCTATGGTAAGACAACGCTTGCTAAATCGGCTAATAACTGCTTTGGCATGAAGGCAATTCTGTCAGGAAACACCTGGGATGCGGTTTGGGATGGAAAGAGTAAGGTCCTGATCGACACACAGGAATGGGATGGCAGCAAGTATATCACGATCAAGGCTGAATTCAGAAAGTACCAGTGTATTGAAGATAGCATCAAGGATCATTCCGGCTATCTGCTCGGAGCTATGAACGGCTCTAAGAAGAGGTACGAGGGACTTCTTAATTGCAAGAACTACAAAGAAGCCATTACTCTTATTAAGAACGGCGGCTATGCTACAGATCCGGAGTATGTTAATAAGATCTGCAATATTATAGTAAGGTACAACCTCGACCGGTACGATGCTGAGATCGCTCCGAAGGAAGAAGCACCGGCTGCTAAACCTCTGTACTATGTTCAGTGCGGGGCGTTTAAGTATAAGAAGAACGCCGAGGGACTTGTGAATCAGCTTATCGGCGCAGGCTTCCATGCAGCAGTCGAGAAGAACGGAAAAACTTATAGGGTTGTATCGAAGAGAAAGAAGGATGGCAAACCATTTGCCAAGAAGAGTACTGCTGATAACAGAGCTAAGAAAATTCAGGCTGCCGGGTTTGCTGCTTTAGTAAAAGAAGTCTGATTTCGAATCTGAAAAAATCCCCGGAAGGGAATTTCTGAAAATGTTTTGAAAGGAGATCTATGAGTGCATTAATATTACCAATGCTTTATGGATTCATAATGTTTGCATTAGGCGTAATTACAGGACGGTTATTGAGATCATACAAGAAAATCGGTCGCTTCAAAATCAATGATGGAGATCCGGAGAAGCCAGCGTTCTGGCTGGAGCTTGATTATGATCTTGATACAATAGAAAGGCAGAAAACAATAGGATTCCAAGTAAAACATCATACTACAACTTCAACCTCTCTCTAACTCTATCTGCCTTTCGGGAAATAGGGTCGTGAATATTTCACGGCTCTATTTTTTTTGACGCAGGTGACCATTACTCAAGTTTCAGTACAGGCATTTCTTCTGGTGTCTTAGCCGCCTTCGCAGATAAATAAGCTCCTTTAGTGAGAACTATGTTTAGTAACAGAAAGGAGATACTATGGCACACAAACCAAAGAAAAAGGGACCGTATGAATTAACTTACGAAGAACTTATAGAGAGAATACAAGAATATCATGTGGCTATTTGTAAATTGGAGTCGGATATTTTTGATTCATTACCTCACACAAGTGCTCGTAACATTTGTATGACTTTATTAGAAGCAGGGCGAGAGTGTCAAAAAGAAGTAGAAGAGCTTAAACTAATCATAAAGGTTAGCTCGTGAGTAATTCACGGGCTTTCTTTTTTCGCTTATATTTTTACTCCTTTAGTAGGAAAGGAGGATTTAGATATGGATAATTACGATAGGAATGATTTAGAGATGATAGCTACAGATGTTTACTGTGCTTGGGACCTCCTAGTCTTCTATCTATCTAAACGATCAGATAGTGATAGTGAGCTTTATAGAAGCATATTGGATAATCTGGAGCAAGTTGCAGCTGAAATTTATGAGTTGTATGATCGCATATCTACAGCGCTTGAATCAAAAAAGGAGGAGGCTTAATGCCTCTTCTTTTTCGCTTATATTTTGTCCCCTTTAATGACAGATAAGATTGTAACTTTAAATCGGATTCAAAAGGAGGATAAAAATATGAGGTTATCAACAATAGTCAAGCTGATATGGGTTGTATTTCTATTAGCCCTGCTGTTTCACCCGGTGCTCACTATAGCATTTATAGTGAGTAACTTGGGGCTGATCGGAGGGCTTTTGGCAATATACTTCATGATCAGATTGGTGATTGGGATGTCACTGATAGAATATATTTCAAAAGAACTTGAAAAAGAGAGAAAAGAAGAAGAATAACCTTATCTGTCAAAAGACTGGGCTCGGATTTAATTTCGGGCTCTTTCTTTTTCGCTATTTTATTTGCTCCTTTAATGAGGAACTGTAAATACATATTTGTTAAAGGAGGACACCATGAACGATTTGATATTTAAGTTATTTCTATACTGTATTGTCGGTAACGTATACACAATCCTGCGTATGCTCGGTAGAGGAGAGCAAATGCATCGAAAACACATCGAGCGTGAAACCGGATATGCTGCATACAGTTTCGGCACTACACTGATTCTACTAATAACTTGCATACTTACAATCGTATTATGGCCGTGGGACTTAATAAGTTTGCTTTGCGGTTTTGTAAAGGAAAGAAGAAATAAGAAAAGGGGTTCAGACTAATGTCTGGCCTCTTTCTTTTTCGCTTATATTTTTACTCTTTTAGTGAAAGGAGGAAAAGTATGAAAGATCTTATGCCGTGTGATTTATTTGTATATGCTACGTCACAGTGTTTAACACGAGGTATCCCTTCAGAAGTGCTGGAAAAGATAGTTAATTCGGCAGTGGACGAACTCCACGCCAATGGATGGCTATCTCTTGCCAGGCTCGAACAGATTATTCGTGAGCATTGCGCCGAAGCAGGACTTGATGAAGACACTTATAGACGAGATTGGTTATACGATAACTATTTTGGGTGGGTAAAATAACTCACCCTTTTCTTTTTCGCATAATTTTGTCCCTCTATAATGACAAGAATAACTGGGAACCAAACCAGGTGGAAACGGTGGGGCTTTATATTCTTGCTAACAGCAGTTGAAGAGGTGAAAAATCCTGAACTCGTACTGTTAAACCGTTTAAATAAGTTCATGAAGAATGAGAAGGGTAAGAGGTATTAGAGAAGTAAAACCTTAAAAAATCTAAGGAGCTGATGATTTAAGGATAATGTGAAAACTCTAATATGCGAGACCTCCGCGCCCCGAAATGGGATTAAGTTTAAAGGGCGCCACTCGTTCTTCGCTCTTATTTTTTCGCATAATTTTGTCCCTCTATAATGACAAGAAAACAAACTTTTATACAAAAGAATGGAGGATAAAGTTATGAAGAAACTTATGGTTGTTATGGTAGCTATGGTGATGGTTATGGCAATGTCCAGCGTGGCGTTTGCCGGAACTGACAAAACCGAAACTGAAACCAAGCAGGCATGGTACAAGGTCGGTATCACTGCAGTCTGCGATGCAGGCAAAGCAGTAGGTAACGGAGTTGTAGCTGCCGGCAAGGCGGTAGGCAACGGGGCTGTTAAGGCCGGTACAACTGCCAAGCACGGACTGGGTCACGCATTCATCTGGTGCTCAGACAAAGAGGAAAAAATTGGTAACTGGCTTCTTAAGTGAAGTATGGTTTGTAACTCGTCGACTGGAGAGTCAATCAAAAGATTGGCTCTCCTTTTTTTTTCGCTTATATTTTTATCCCTCTAATGAGAAACTGTAAACTTTCAACAAAGAAAGGAGAAACTTATGACAGCAGAGGATTTTACAGCTAGAAAGCTGGCAGCAAACAAGGCGTTACTCGACGCGATTGGTATGATCGATCCGTCGGACCCTGATGCTGTGAAAAAGTATGAGGCGATCAGTAAGCTCTATCATGAGCTGAACGCCGACATCAAGAACGATTTTGATCGTGAGGCTAAAGCCGAAGAACTCAAAGTCGAGCGCGAGAAGATCGAGAGCGAGAAAGCCACAAAGGCAGAAGCAATCGCAGCTGAGCGTGAGAGGACTGAGTCTGAGGCTAAGAGCGACATGAGAAAAGCAATTCTTGATGTCGTCGGAAAAGGCGGGATAGCAGCAGCAACGATCTTCTCTGCAGTTGCGCAGATCAAGATGTTCGACAGATCGACTGAGTTTGAGAAGGAGAACGCTTTGCTTACAACGTCACAGCAGACGGTTGTGAAGAATGGTATTAGCGGTCGATTCTTCAAGCATTAAGTTGAAGAGTGGTTTCAAAGGAGGAGGTCTTTATGACCTCTTCTTTTTTTTTCGCTAAAAATAAACCTCCTTTAATGGAACTATTAAAATTCACACGAAAGGAGGTGAGGGTATGGAAGAGTACGTCAGACATCTTTTCAAAGAAGAGTTTCTTACGATCCCCGAGATTGTGAGCATGACTCATCTTTCTGAAAAGTATGTCAGGTGGATTCTTGGATACCCACCTGAAGTGTAACACGTAGATAGGCATCAGACAAGGGCTCAGGCTAAAAACCTGGGCTCTTTCTTTTTCAGGTGAATTATGTCAAAAAGATATTACAAGCCAGAAGGCGAAGGAAAGCCTAAAGGCGTGACACATTATTGCGATCATCCGCTGTATAATGACTGCACTCTTTTCATGCTCCCAAACGGCAAAGGGCTTGCTGTGATACAGCAGCGTTTCAATCCTCAATTGAAGTATACCTGGTGGACCAGAATAGACGATGCACTTAACATTGATATTTCCGCTTCACCGGAACTTAAGTCCTATCTTGAGGAGAATGCTCAGCTTCCATCAGAAGACTTTGACCTTTACCCAACAGTTGAGGTCAGGAAGGTAATGTGGGCGTTGAAACTTCCGCCTCTACGGAAACACGCATGGGAGACAAGGTTTTAACTTCGCGTATTTTTTGCCTCTTATAATGAGAAGAATAGCATAATTGGGAATGCACATTTAATGAGATTCAGGTTCGAATCCTGATTACTTCTCATTTTTTTTTCGCTGATATTTTCGCTCCTCTAATGAAGCAGATGAACATCAATTCAAAAAGGAGGAGATTTATATGGATTTGATCAGTTTGCTTTTAATTGCGGTTCTGGTGTATGGAATAATAGCCAGACACTCATAACTGACGATTAAAAAACAAACGGGGGAGACTTTATGTCTCCTCTTTTTTCTTCGCTTATATTTTGTCTCCTCTAATGAGGAACTAAGTATCCACACGAAAGGAGAATAGATATGAAGAGAATGATACAAAAGGTTAAATGGTTCTTCCAGGATTTATGGGAGAAATTTACAACCGGACTTGCGAAGTTCGCAGGATGGTGCGTCAGGAACAAGGAACTGGCAATCATACTCTTGACGAGTATTGCGGGAATCGTGAAACACGTCACGAAGATAATAGCGTACAAGAAAGAGGATGAATGGCGGAATCGGCGTTTCTACGACCGCCGGACTGACAGATGGAGCTACGCCCGGAAGAAACTCACAAAAAGACAGGAAAGGATCATAGAAAGGAGGTATCAGGAAGGCGAAACATATCGCAGCATCCTTGATGACATGGGGCTGCTTAAGTAACTTAAAACAAGGCGACAGGAGGGCTGATCGAAAGATTGGCTCTCCATTTTTTTTGAGATTGAAAGGAGAAAGATTATGGCTTGGAGATCATCATACTTATTTTGTCCTGATTGCAAAAGCGTTTACTTTGCAAATCAGATTTCACCGATTATTGAGAGCGGAAGATCATACTGGCGCTGTCCTAACGCCATGTGCACCTCTCTGAGCGAGCTTGTCACTATAGACGAACTCATGATTGAGCCGATCGTAAAGCTTAACAAGAAAGGGTATACGACAGCATATTGCTGCTCCGGTCATCAGCTGAGAGACCGCAGCAGTAAGTATGGTTACATTCTGTTTTCCAGAGGAATTAAGATTCCGAGCACGCCAAAAGGCTGGAATAAGGAAACTGATGGTATTGGAAAGCGTGTCTGTATCAGATCCTCGATCGACGATCTTGCTACATCCATTAGTAATCTAAACAAGTGGGTAAACAAACTGGAGGTTGAGAATGGATAACGCACTTTACTCGATACTGGCGGCAAAGGTGGGCCGCCATAGGCGGGAAATCATTATGACTTTCTGGTCCAAGCTCACCAAGGTCGAAAGAGAAGTTATGAGGCTTCGCTACTATAGCGAGCTTACCTACAGTGAAATCATGCGCAGGCTCTCGCTCTCAAGGGATTCTGTAAGGAGGGCAGAGCAGAACGCGCTTAATAAATTCAGGCAGTACCCGTTGAAAGGAGAAAAATGAAACTTAATGTATTAGTGACTAGTGCCGACTATCGATTTCAGATAGATGAGTGGCTTACTTCTTTTATTAGGGCAGTGCAATACGCAAGAATTAATCTTGTTGCTCGACATAAGATAGATTTGAATTTTGTCGAATTAATTGATCCTTGGACTGCCGAAGTTAGTGTAACGCTTCCAGACGGCTTCGACGTAGGCAACTTCAATCCTGGTAATCGCCTTAGAGGAATACCGTTATACATGCTTAAGAATAATCCTGAGCTTAATAAAAACAAGATAGGTAACAGATTGTTTTTATACAGGATTAAGGAACAGTGCAATTGAAAGGAGAGAACTAATGAGCGACGTAACACAGAAAATCATAGCCATGCAGTTAAACCTGCGAGATCTCAGATCCTATGCAGGTTGGACTCAGGAAGAGCTTGGTAAGATGCTCGGTGTTTCAAAACAGACAATATCACAGCTTGAGCGCAGCGAAAACCGTTTGTCGCAGGCTCAGTACATAGCAATCAGATCTTTGCTTGATCATGTAACGGCTGAGAGACCGGTTTTATCCAAGGCTATTGATATTTACTTTGGACCCGATAACTGGATGAACGAGGTATTTGAGCTTTTGAAAGGAGAATAAGATGTTTAGTTATTGGAATCCAGGACCGAGCAATCGTTATGAAAAGCCACTACAAACTCGTGTTGATGAAGAGACGTATGAATTAATTAAAAAATTTGCTGATAATAGTAACGTAAGCGTAGCCGAGTTTATAAGAAAAGCATTACGCCACGAAATAGCCAGACAAAGTATTATGGAAGAGATGTCTATTAGATCCATCGTTAAAGGAGAACAGCAATGAACTTTAAAAGCAACGACATGACATTACTTAAAATTAAGGAACTTACAGAGAGCGTTAACCTCCACTGGGGTTCACGTATGCCCCTCATGGCAGCAGAGGAAGCCGGAGAGTTTATCCAGGCTGTGTCAAAACTTGAAAGAAAGCTCTACTCACCTCAGAGTGGTAGGACGTACGACATCGAGGACGAAATGGATCACCTTGTAGAGGAGATGGGAGACGTACTAATCGTGATCGGTGCTCTGGCAAACAAGTACGGCATCCCGGCTATTGATATTCAGGAAGCGATAGAGAGCAAGCTTTTGGAGGAGAGAGAAGTATGAGAAACAAGAGAGTTAAGATGGTTGGCACTATTCGATATATCTGCGAAAACTGTTTTGATGAACTGTGTATGGATGGCAAGAAAGCATATCAGGGATTGGAGATTGATTATGACGCTTGCCGTAATCCTGACGGTTCAGAACCGGTATGCGATGAATGTGGACGAGAATACGCTCTATACGAGACCTTTATTGTTGATGAGGTTGAGAAAGTATAATTCGCTGATATTTTTACCCTTCTAATGAGACAATTAACTTTTGATCTTGAAAGGAGAGTGTAACATGAAGGGGAGCAATAAGGGAATTATGATTATGCCTAAGGACACTGAGAATCTGATCAGAGCGAAGCACTGGCTCTTGAGCAGGAATAAAGAATTCAAGGAATTCAGACTTCCTGTAAGCGAGACAGAATCGCAGGTCATGATTATGGCAGAGTTTGACCTGGCAGACAGAATCCTTTACAGACTGTCGTTCAGAGACAAAGCCGAAAAGGTAAATGTTTATTGTTGAGTTTAAGGGCTCGTGAGAAATCACGGGCTCTTTTATTTTTTGAAAGGAGAATTATTATGAGTCAGACAAAACACCAGGAAACCATCGAAAGAGACAGAATTTTAATCAATATTCTTAAGAAGGGTGAGACAATGACCAGCTCGGCAATTGATGCGAAGCTTGGGTTTGTCAGCCCCGGAGCAAGAATGATGTACATGCACAAGCTCATGAAGGAGCATAAGGAGATTCAGAACATTTCTCCAAAAGGAAAGACGGCGGAATACAAGTGGGTTGAGGACAAGCCAGTCAAAAAAGACGAGCTTGTAGAGGTAATGCCGGGAGTCCTTGAGCTTGTGGAACCTCAGGTTATGACCCCAACGCTTATTGCAACTCAGGAGACTGGAAAGATCCTGCCCGGAGAGGTCTGGCAGACAGAGGAATCCAACGGAACCAAGGGGATGATGTTCGCCCTGAACTCACTTAACGGAGCCTGCCAGGGAATTAAGCTCTACCCGGATGACAACGACAGCAGAGCAATTGTGGGAGATAATGCATTCACGATTGATATTCTCGGAAGGACATACATTGGCGATCCAACGCATGTTACCTTCAAACCTCTGAAATACTGTGTAAGGCGCAGGCTGTTTACTCACACAGATAAGCTTAAAGAGGCAAGGGAAGCCCTGGCTAAGGTATTCGGCATTCCTGAGAAGGAGGTCATCAAGACCGTTAAGGCTGATCCTGAAGTTAAGATCGTCTATCGCGACAGAGTGGTTGAGAAGGAGCCTGAAAAGAAGGAAGAAGTGAAGATTCCGGATACCTACGTTGACGGCAGGTCAGCATACATCGTTACTCTCGAGAGGGAGTGTGCTATCTGGAAGGAAGTGGCGACGAAGCTGCTTGAGAAGAATTCGTGATATTTTTGCCTCCTTTAATGAGGTAGTAGAAAACTTTTAACACAAAAATCAAGGAGGATTTCTTATGAAGAAGTTTATCGGAATTGGACTCGGAGTTATGGCAATTGGAGCAGGCGTTGCTGTTGCCCTGAAGTATATCTTCGGAAAGAAGAATACTGTACAGGAGGAACAGAGCGAGGCTGCAAAGGCCAGACGCTGGTTCTTTAAGAAAGAGGACAGAAAGGAGGATGAAACTGTTGACACTGTGGTGAAGGGATTCACCGCCTAAGAGAAACCGGAGGGCTTATCGGAAAGATAGGCTCTCCTTATTTTTTTTTCAAACAAAGGAGGTTACTTATGAACGTAATAGCGTTGGCAAGAAAGGCGACTGTGCCGGTGCTGAGGGTTTGGGACAAGCATGACTCAACCATCCTGACGGCAGTAACGATTGCTGCAACAGGAGCTGCAGTGATATTTGCCCTGAAGGATGGTCCGAAGTGCGAGAAGATCCTAAAAGAAAAGAAAGAGCAGGGTGCATCCAATGTTGAGACGGCAAAGGCGGTTCTCCCGGTTGCAGGAAGAACAATGATGGCTGTTGCTGTGGCATGGGGATGCGCGATCCTGAATCACAAGAGATCCGGAGAGAAGATCGTCAGACTGGCAGAAGCACTTGCTGTAGCGTCGTCGCTCAGGGAAGACACGAGAAAGGCGACAGAAGAAGTTGCCGGAAAAGAAGTGGCAGAAGAAATCGATAAGAAGGTTGCAGTGCACAGAGCATCCTGCGAGCCTGTCATCATGGGCGAGGTGGAGACTACCGGACACGGTAATTATATCTTCCGAGAGCCAATGACAGGGAAGACGTTCAGAGCCAGCAAAGAGTGGGTAGAGCTTATCGTCAACACCTGGAGCAGCTCGCTTAGAGAAGCGAAGGCTAAGGACGATGACGAATACGAAGTAAGAATGACTGATATTTTTGACGATATAGGACTTAGCAGATGCGGATTTGGAGATCTGTTTGTCTGGAGATCAGCAGAATGTGATGAGATTGCGGTTAATCTCAACAATACATTCGAGTATGAGGGACCAGACGGTACCAGAGAGCCTGGATACGTGCTTGATTTCTACACCAAGCCGGTTCTGTCGTACTGCTCCTATACGTCGGCAAGTTCCAGATATCATTAAGGAGGAAATAATGGGAGAACTTAATCCTGAAAAGATCGTTGAATTCCACGAAAACTGCGATAAATGCCAGTTTCGTGACCTGTCAGAGAGGGACGATCCGTGTTTTGAGTGCCTTGATAACCCGGTAAACGTGTATTCACACAGACCGGTGAAGTTTGTGGCACGCAATTCGCAGAAAAATTAGTTCCTTTAATGAGGAACTAAAAACTGCCTAAAGATGAAAGGAGAATTAATTATGGCAGACGAAAAGAAAGTTGTAAGCGAATGTGAATACAAGGAAGTTGACAACGACCAGCAGAATGCTGAAGCTCCGAAGGCTGATACGAAGCCCGCAGAGGAGAAGAAGGAAAAGAAGAAAGTTCCGAAGTGGCTGAAAACCACCGGTCAGGTGATCGAGGGTGGATTGGCTATTTTCGGTACGATCATCGGATCACTTCTGATCTTCGACAAGGCAACGTCAAAGCGTCGGCAGCGGAAGTATGAAGCATGGCAGCAGAGCCAGCAGCAGACGACGTATGCACGTCCGGAGACAACGACATTTCAGCAGGAATTCCATAACGAGGAATCCCAGATCTGAAGGGTTTTAAGTAACTCAAGACTAGAGGGTCAATCGAAAGATTGGCTCTCTATTTTTTTCAAAGGAGAAAACTATGTTAGATGACCAGATTAAGAAAGAGACAGAGCGTCTTGCCTCTCTGGCCCCGACAGAGCCTAAGAAAGAGCACAAGAAAGTTGGAGGGCTCATTGAGTATTACAGAGAGCCTCTTGCTCAGAGAATCGTCAGGGCTTTGTTTGAGAACGACCTTAAAACGGTAGCGACATCCGTAGTAAATGAGGTCATGGTGCCGAAGGCAAAAGATATCCTTGCCGACATGTTCATCAGCGGCATACAGAAAGCCATTTACGGCGATGACGTATCTACAAATACCTCGTACTACAGCGGGTACGCAAAAGGACCCGGAAGAAAAGCGTCATATGACGATTACTACAGGGATGGCTACAGAGCCCCCATGGTAGCCGAGGAGAAAGTAAAGGTCAGGTGGGACAGAATCGTTTTCAGAGACAGGGAGAAGGCTGTAGAGCTTGTATCCAGTCTTAAAAGCGATCTTCAAAGGTATCAGCAAGGCGTATCGATTCTTGACATGTATGACTACGTAACTGAGATCGACAAGAAACTTGAGAGCCAGATCGAGAGCGAGTTCCCGGACAGTAACTGGGGATGGACAAATCTTGACCACGTGCAGATTGAACGCGTTTCCGGAGGCTGGTGGGTAAAGTTCCCCAAACCGGTGCGCATTAACTGAAAGGAGTAGATTATGGGATTATCTAAATTGGCAGGCGATATTCTTCTGACAACAAAGAAGTATTCGCCTGAAATTAAATTTGTCATTGGTGTCGTATCTCTCGGCGCTGCATTATATACAACTCACAAGGCAGCACTCAAGTCCCAGGAGATCGTTGAGAAGAGAAAGAAGGGTCTTGACAGTGTTGCCGAGGCAAAACAGATGGTCAAGGACGGAGAGATCGAGCCTGAAGAGTACACCGAGGCAGATGTAAAGAGTGATATTCGCAAAGTCAATGTTGACTACGTTATCGATCTTGGAAAGAACTATGCATTGCCGGCACTGTTTACAGGCATTGCGGTTGGGTGCTTCGCAGGAGCTGTGTGCGATTACAAGAATCTGTTTTTAGGTGTGGGCGCGGCATACAACGCTCTGACGATTAAATATAACGATGAGATGAAGTTCTTCAAAGACCAGCTCGGAGAAGAGAAGTTCAACGAGATGAAAGAGGGCTTCAAGACAGAGCAAATTAAACAAGCGCAGTCCACGGGACTGACAGATCCTGCAGATAAGCAGACTGCCAGATCAAAGTGCAATCCGTATTCGAGGTTCTTTGATGAACTCAATGGTGCGTGGCGGGATGATCCTGAGTACAACAAGATGTGGCTCCTTGGAAAAGAGAACATGCTTGAAGAAAGACTTCATAGAAACGGACATCTGTTTTTGAATGACGCCTATGAAGAGCTAGGATACCCGCCGACGGATGCCGGAAGAGTTATGGGGTGGATAAGCAAGAACCCGGACGGAACATTGAATCACGTTGATTTTGGCATATTCAACGTTCACGACGAGGCGTCGAGATGGTTCGTGAACGGGCTTGAGCCAATATTCCTTATTGATTTTAACGTAGACCCGAAGCCAATCACAGGAAGGATCGGCTGGGCGACTTATTGATATTTGAAAGGAGAATAATATGACGATTAGTAACGTCACAGAAATTAAGATGACCGAGAAAAAGCAGACTAAAGAATCAGATGTCTGGAAGATGATGGAGACGATCAGCGAGTTTTATGATGTAGAGGATCTCGAAGAAGCGTTTGGATGTTGTGCATTAGCAGACGCGATCTGCTCGTACTCACTGGAAGATTTTATCAAGACCTTTGAAGCGTATGAAAAGGAACGCAAAATCATCCATGTTGGGGACGAGGTGAAGTGGGCGGCATCTCCTCGTTTTGATCCTACCTGCGGGGTAGTTATTGCCATCTGTGATGGATACTACACCGTTCTTACAAATAGTGGCGGTGAGGGAGGCTATTTTTACACAAGAGCCGTTATGACAAACGATCCTACACTTCGTAAGACCGGATCTAAGTTTCCCATCAGTGCAAAGGAGGAGTCATGAACGCATTAAAGTACGCATTGATATTCCTGGCAGGTGCAGGCATAGGCGTTGGAGCATCTGCAATCTTCTTTAAGAAGAAGTATGACGAAGTTTTGAAGAAGTGCGATGAGGATCTCGAAAAGATGGACGAGTATTACAAGAAGAAACTTGACAATCTTTATGCTCCCAAGGAAGAAGAGCCGGCCCTC